>Ga0066787_10000021_pt1 | contig 24530 bp, 35 predicted proteins | sample OrgsoiDNA2013047_FD_70942 | JGI IMG/M metagenome (GOLD analysis project Ga0066787, IMG submission 70942) | Permafrost soil microbial communities from the Arctic, to analyse light accelerated degradation of dissolved organic matter (DOM) -... | ecosystem: Environmental > Terrestrial > Soil >...
CCTGATGTTCCAACATCCGGAAATTTATAAAACAGGGTTAGCCGTTGCCGCACTGGGAAACCTGGAAACATACGATAACATCTATGAGGAGCGATATATGGGTAATCCCCTGGAAACCAGGGCGGATTACGTGAAGGGATCATCCATTACCTATGCTTCCAACCTGCAGGGCAACCTCCTGTACGTTCACGGCAGCGGGGACGATAACGTACATTTCGATAATGCAGAAATGCTCCTGAATGAACTGATAAAGTACAACAAACCCTTTCAGTTTATGGAATACCCGAACCGGACGCACGGCATTCAGGAAGGGGATGGAACAAGAATGCATTTATATAATTTATTCAAGAATTACCTGAATACACATTGTCCCGGAGGGGCCAAATAAATCTCTAAAAAACCCCTCTAATTCTTTGACAGTTTATCTCTTAACCCATACCTTTGCATCCCGTTCAAAAAACGGGGATTGACATATGTCCCAGCGAATCAGAATCAAATTACAGTCGTACGATCACAATCTCGTGGATAAATCCGCCGAGAAGATCGTTAAAACAGTACGTAGTACGGGAGCCGTTGTAACCGGTCCGATACCTTTACCGACAAGGAAAAAAGTATTCACCGTTTTACGTTCGCCGCATGTCAATAAAAAAGCACGCGAACAATTTCAGTTGCATACGCATAAGAGGTTGTTGGACATTTACACGTCTACTTCAAGAACCGTAGATGCCTTATCCAAGCTGGATCTGCCATCAGGTGTTGATGTAGAAATAAAAGCCTGAGTAAAAATTCCATCTGCCAAACCAGCAATGGTCAAAGCAGCGCTGGATGATTTGAAAAGAAATATGAACAAGCCGTTCGGGGTTTGTTTACTACCGGTACTTCTTTCACCCGCCGTAGCCTTGGCGAAGGCGGGCATCCTTAAAAGAGGATGACGAAGATGAAGCTTAAAGCGATCAAAGGTCGCCTGCGCTGAAGCTTCGGCGAATAATAGAAAAGGTCGGTTGCAAACAGGGGATTGAAATCAGTATCAGCTTTTAAAAACTTAGCGGACCGCTGATTGTCCTTAGACTCCAGGCACAAACCAATAAAAAATGAAAGGTTTAATTGGAAAGAAAATTGGAATGACCAGTGTCTTCACCCCGGATGGAAAGCAGGTCGCCTGCACCATCATCGAAGCAGGTCCCTGCATTGTTACACAGGTGAAAACCACCGAGTCTGACGGATACAATGCACTCCAGCTTGCTTTCGGCGAAAAGAAAGAAAGGCACGTTCTCGCTTCCGAAAAGAACCACTTCGCCAAATCAAATACCACAGCAAAACAATTTATCAGGGAATTCCGCAATTTTTCTTTAGAGAAAAATCTGGGAGAAGCACTGACCGTTGAAATTTTCGCCGAAGGTGAAAGTGTTGACGTTGTTGGTACTTCCAAGGGAAAAGGATTCCAGGGGGTTGTAAAGCGTCATCATTTTCACGGAGTCGGCGGTCAGTCTCACGGACAGCATGATCGAAGCCGTGCACCGGGATCCCTTGGTAATTCTTCCGATGCGGCCCGTGTCATGAAAGGCATGAAGATGGCCGGGCGGATGGGTGGTGACCGCGTAAAGCTGAAAGGCCTCAAAGTGGTTAAAATATTCGCAGAAAAAAATTACATCCTGATTGCCGGATCTGTTCCCGGACATAACGGATCCATTGTATACGTTCAGAAGTAACTTATTAATCAGATTCACATGCAAGTAGATGTAGTAAATATAAAAGGAGTCAAAACCGGCCGCACAATGGAACTGCCTGCGGACATTTTTGAATTGGAGCCGAATGATCACGTGATATACCTGGCGGTAAAGCAATACTTGGCTGCACAGCGGCAGGGTACGCATAAAGTGAAGACCCGTATGGAAGTAAAGGGATCTTCCAAAAAATTACATAAACAGAAAGGTACCGGTGGTTCGCGAAAAGGGAATATCCGGAACCCATTGTATAAAGGGGGCGGAACTATATTCGGGCCAAAACCCCACAGCTGGGATTTCAAGCTGAACCGCAAAGTAAAAGACCTTGCAAAAATGTCGGCACTTTCTTACAAGGCAAAAGGCAATGCCATACTGGTAGTGGAAGATATTGAATTGAAGGAACCAAAGACAAGCGAAATGGCGGCTCTGCTTGGCGGTTTGAAGCTGAACGGTAAGAAAGCCCTGTTTATTATTCCGGAATACAATGATAATCTGCATCTCAGTCTCCGGAATATTCGGGGTATTGAAAGCAGCTTGCTTGCTGACATGAATACTTATGATATTGTAAATGCGGAGATCCTGGTGCTGACAGAATCAGCGGCGAAGATGTTTGCTGAAGAAGAGAAAGAAGAAGTAAAAGCGTAATTAGTTGGCAAGAAAGATTGGAAAATTAAATTTCTGATATTCCAATCTTTATAAATTTTCAAATCGATAAGATGAAATTAACTGATGTTCTGATTCGCCCCATACTGACGGAAAAAGCAAATGCGCAGCAGGAAAAACTCCGTCGCTATGCTTTTAAGGTAAGTACCCGGGCAAACAAACTGGAGATCAAAAAAGCGGTGGAAGAATTCTACGGCATCACGGTCGTGGATGTAAATACGGTGATCGTTCCGGGAAAAGCAAGATCAAGATCCACGAAAGCGGGACTGATCACCGGTCGCAAGCCCGGATATAAGAAAGCGCTGGTCACCCTGGCCGAAGGAGAAACAATCGATCTGTATTCGAATATCTAAGAAATTAAAAGTATGGCACTAAGAAAGTTTAAACCAGTCACTGCAGGAACCCGTTGGAGGATTGGTAACGCATACGCAGAAATTACTTCCGATACACCGGAAAAAACACTGCTGGAAAAGATCAGTCGCACGGGTGGCCGTAATTCCCAGGGAAGAAGGGCCATGCGGTATATTGGCGGCGGTCATAAAAAAATGTATCGTTTGATAGATTTCAAAAGGGACAAAAAAGATATTGTAGGTACCGTGGTGACCATCGAATATGATCCGAACAGGACATCGTTTATAGCCTTGATCCATTATAAAGATGGAGAAAAAAGATATATCCTGGCCCCGCAGGGTCTACAGGTTGGCGGAACCGTTCAGGCGGGTGATGCCGTGGCTCCTGAAATAGGGAACGCATTGCAGATGAAGAACATTCCGCTGGGTACCAATGTGCATAATGTTGAAATGCAACCCGGCCAGGGAGGTAAGTTGATACGCAGTGCAGGTACGACCGCACAGTTGACAAACAAGGAAGAGAAATATGCAGTATTGAAGATGCCTTCCGGTGAACTGAGAAAAATTCTGGTTAACTGTTATGCAACGGTGGGTGTGGTGTCAAATAGTGATCACAGTTTGCAGAGTATGGGTAAAGCCGGCCGTAATCGTTGGAGAGGAATTCGTCCCCGGGTACGCGGCGTGGCGATGAACCCGGTGGATCATCCGATGGGTGGCGGAGAAGGAAAAGCATCCGGCGGCCAGCCACGTTCAAGGAATGGCCAGTATTCAAGAGGTCTGAAAACAAGGACGAAAGGAAAGGGGAGTGACAAGCTGATTATACAGACGAAAAAAGGAAAGAAAATAGGCAAGTAATTAATAAAGGAGATGCAAAATTTATAATATGGGTCGTTCAATAAAAAAAGGTCCTTATGTAGATGCCAACCTCGAAACAAAAGTGCTGAGCATCAATGAAGGAAAGGGAAAGAAAGGAGTTATCAAAACCTGGAGTCGTCGTTCCACGATCACTCCGGATTTTGTAGGACACACGTTTGCCGTGCACAATGGCAATAAGTTCATCCCGGTGTATGTAACTGAGTTTATGGTGGGTCATAAACTGGGTGAGTTTGCACCGACAAGAAATTTTAAAGGACATTCAAGCAAAAAGATTGCTGAGTAATAGAAAACAGTAACCGAAAGGCTTAGGCTTTGGGTTTAAATAATATAAAATGGAAGCACTAGCTAAACTGAAAAATTATCCTACTTCGCCACGAAAAATGCGTTTGCTGGCAGATGAAATCAGAGGATTGCAGGTAGAAAAAGCCCTGGCCCTGCTGGAACATCATCCACAGCATTCTTCCACACCGCTCTATAAATTATTGTGGTCGGCGGTAAAAAACTGGGAACTGAAGAATGAAGGAAAAAGTGCGGCGGATGTGGGCCTCCTGGTGAAGACAATTTTTGTTGATGGCGCCAGGGTATTAAAAAGGATGCGTCCGGCGCCACAGGGACGTGGATACCGGGTTCGTAAACGCAGTAATCATGTGACGCTGATTGTGGACGAGAAAGTATAACAGGCAATTTTACAAATTTTCAAATTAAAAGAATACATGGGTCAGAAAACAAATCCTATAGGTGCGCGACTGGGCATTATCCGTGGCTGGGAATCAAACTGGTTCGGTAGCAAAAAAGATTATTCTGTCAAACTGATAGAAGACAACAAAATCAGGACCTATCTGAATGCGCGTATCAATAAAGGCGGCATCGCGAAGATTGTGATTGAGCGCACGCTTAACAAGCTCATCGTAACCATCCATACGTCCAAACCCGGTATCATTATCGGTAAGGGCGGCGGAGAAGTAGACCGCATCAAGGAAGAGTTGAAGAAACTGACGGGAAAAGAAGATGTTCAGATAAATATCCTTGAAATCAGGAGGCCCGAACTGGATGCCAATATTGTGGCAGACACGATTGCCCGCCAGATTGAAAACCGTATTAACTACAAGAGAGCCATAAAAATGGCGATTGCTTCTGCCCTCCGCATGGGTGCTGAAGGGATCAAGGTAAAAGTAGGGGGTCGTTTGGGAGGTTCTGAAATTGCCCGTTCTGAAGAAATTAAATCCGGTCGTACACCATTGCATACGCTCCGCATGGATATCGATTATGCCAGCGTGTTTGCGCTGACGGTATATGGAAAAATCGGTGTGAAGGTTTGGATTTGCAAGGGTGAAGTACTCACCAAGAGAGATCTGAATCCGAATTTCGTCGGTGGTAAAACAGATGTCAGCTACAGAAGGGAGAGGAGAGATGAGATCAGGGATCGTGAAGACCGTGGCCGCGGTGGTGAAAGAAGAGGCGGCGGTGGCGCCGGTGGCGGAGGAGGAGATCGCAGAGGTGGAGGCGGAGGAAGGAGATAACAGTATTGTCAAATTTTCAAATTGAACCAACATGTTACAGCCCAAGAGGAGTAAACATAGAAAAGCACAAAAAGGAAGGATCCGCGAAGTCGCTAAACGAGGGACAGATATTTCTTTTGGTTCTTACGGTCTGAAAGCGCTGGAAGGGATCTGGTTAACAAATCGCCAGCTGGAAGCAGCCCGGCAGGCGTTGACCCGTTCGATGAAGAGAGAAGGAAATGTGTGGATCCGCGTTTTTCCCGATAAACCAATCACGAAAAAGCCACAGGAAGTGAGAATGGGTAAGGGTAAAGGAAATCCTGAATACTGGGCGGCCGTGGTTGAACCAGGACGCATGTTGTTTGAAGCGGATGGAGTTACGGAAGCGGTGGCGAAAGAAGCTTTATTACTCGCAGCACAAAAACTGCCGATCAAAACCAAATTCGTAGTCCGGCATGATGTGACTGCCCTATAATTCAAATTTATTTAAGATGTCAAAGAGAAATGATTTTGTAAACAACCTGAAGGACCTCAGTGAGATTGATCTTCACTCCAGAGTTAAGGAAGATTCGCTACGTCTTAAGAAACTGGAGTTTGCCCATGCTATATCGCCACTGGAAAGCCCGGTAAATATCCGGATGCTAAGAAAGGATATCGCCAGGCTGAAAACAGAATTAACCAAAAGAAAAATCGAAAAACCGGAAACGGCGAAAACATAAAAGATTATGTGAGCAGAGCAGTACGGATTTAGAAAATATCAAATTAGCATTATGTTAGAAAGAAATTTAAGGAAAACAAGAATCGGGGTTGTCAGCAGCAACAAAATGGATAAGACCGTAGTCGTTGCCGTTGAAAGAAAGGTACAGCATCCGATTTACGGTAAGTTCCTGAAAAAAACGACCCGGTTCCATGCACATGATGAAAAAAACGAGTGCAGTATCGGGGATGTGGTGCGGATCATGGAAAGTCGTCCATTGAGTAAAACCAAGCGCTGGCGCCTGGTGGAAATCGTGGAGAAAGCGAAATAAACAGTCAAAAAATAATTACATGATACAGCAGGAAAGCAGGTTAAACGTGGCAGATAATAGCGGAGCCAAAGAAGTGTTGTGTATCCGCGTGTTGGGAAACAGCGGCCAGGATTATGCGAGGATCGGGGATAAGATTGTAGTGACCGTAAAAGATGCCCTGCCTGCTGGTGGAATAAAAAAAGGAACCGTGACGAAGGCCGTGATCGTGCGGACCAAGAATAAACTCCGGCGTAAAGATGGATCTTATATCCGTTTCGATGACAACGCTGTAGTATTGTTGAACCCAAGTGATGAGCCAAGAGGTACACGTATTTTCGGACCCGTAGCCCGTGAACTCCGTGATAAGGGATATATGAAGATTATTTCATTGGCGCCTGAAGTCCTATAGGCTGAAGCGTCAAACCAAAACCTGAAGCCTAAAGACCGAAGCCTCAGGTTGATGATCGACACAATTGATAGATATAAAAAGATAAACGAAAAGTTTTAGGCTTCAGGCCGAAAAAAACAGATAAAAAAAAGAAATGGAAAGCAGATTCAAACCCAAATTCAATATCAAGAAGGGTGACAAAGTGGTGGTTATAACGGGGGACGATAAGGACCTGAAGAAATCCCGGAAGGTGCTGGAAGTATTTCCAGATACGTCCAAGGTTTTGGTTGAAGGTGTCAATATCGTTACAAAACACACCAAGCCTTCTGCCCAGAATACCAAGGGAGGAATTGTGAAGCTGGAAGCGCCCATTCATATATCGAACGTATTACTTTGGGACGCCAAATCAGGAGGCCCCTCCAAGGCCAAACGCACGCGTGAAAACGGAAAACTTATTCGCATTGCTAAAAAATCAGGGGAGGTAATTAAATAATGAGCACAACGAAATACGCTGCCCGACTGGCAGAAAAATACAAAAAGGAAGTGGTTCCTGCTTTAATGAAGAAATTCGGTTACTCAAGCGTTATGCAGGCGCCTAAACTGGAAAAAATCTGCCTGAACCGCGGCATCAACGGCGCGGTTTCAGATAAGAAACTGGTAGATATCAGCATTGAAGAGCTGACGACCATTACCGGCCAAAAAGCTGTTTCCACTATGTCGAGAAAAGACATTTCCAATTTCAAACTTCGTAAGGGTATTCCCATTGGTGCGCGGGTAACCTTGCGTGGTATCAAAATGTACGAGTTCCTGGATCGCCTGGTAGCAGCCGCGCTTCCCCGCGTACGTGATTTCAAAGGTGTGAGTGAAAAAGCATTTGACGGCCGTGGAAACTATACCATGGGCGTAACGGAACAGATCATTTTTCCAGAAGTGGATATTGATAAAGTAAATAAGATCACGGGAATGGATATCACATTCGTGACAACGGCAAAGACCAATGAAGAAGCATTCGAACTGCTGAAAGAATTGGGCATGCCATTCAGGAATGCAAAAAAAGATGAAGCTAATTAATAACAAAGAGTTCAAATCAATTAATCATAATTCATGGCCAAAGAATCAGTCAAAGCCAGGCAGAGAAAACGCGAAAGAATGGTTGCAAAGTATGCTGACAGACGCGCCGCGTTGAAAGCAGAAGGCAACTATAAAGCGCTTGACCTGCTGCCAAAAAATTCATCACCGGTGCGTTTGAAAAACCGCTGCCAGTTGACAGGCAGACCCCGTGGTTATATCCGCTACTTCGGCGTGTCCAGGAATGTATTCCGGGATATGGCGCTGCAGGGTAAAATTCCAGGCGTAAGAAAAGCGAGCTGGTAGTCAGTTGACAAATTAATAAAGATTTTAATAGCAATACAATGGTAACAGATCCTATAGCAGATTTTCTCACCAGAATCCGTAATGCGCAGATGGCGAATCACCGGATAGTAGAGATTCCTGCTTCAAACCTGAAGAAACGTATGACAGAAATCCTGTACGACAAAGGATATATTCTCAAATATAAATTTGAGGACGACAGCAAACAGGGTGTGATCAAGATCGCGTTGAAATACGATCCTACTACCAAGGAGCCAGCCATCCGTAGCCTGGAAAGGGTGAGTCGCCCCGGCCTGCGTCAGTATGCGAGTCCTGTTGAATTTAAACGCGTGAAGAATGGATTGGGCATTGCCATCGTATCTACGTCAAAAGGTGTTATGACCGATAAAGACGCAAAAACGCAGAATGTGGGTGGTGAAGTGCTTTGTCATGTTTATTAGTAGTTAGTGCGGAAGTGAATTTTTAAAATTTTCAAATTAACCAAGTATGTCCAGGATAGGGAAAAAACCGGTTGTCATTCCAAGCGGGATCACTGTTACGGTGAATGCCGATAATACCGTGTTAGTAAAGGGCCCGAAGGGAGAATTGAAACAGGCCGTCGATCGTGACATCAAGGTAGAGGTGAAGGATAATCAAATCGAACTTTCACGCCCGACCGATCAGATTCGTCACCGGGCGCTGCATGGGTTATATCGCTCCCTGATGTCGAATATGGTAAAGGGCGTTGCCGAAGGATATAAAAAACAACTCGAACTGATCGGGGTCGGTTTTAAGGCATCCAACCAGGGGAACCTGCTGGACCTAGCACTGGGCTATTCGCATAATATTATTTTTGAAATTCCGAAAGAACTGAAACTGGCCACGGCGCAGGAGAAAGGGGAGAATCCCAAGATCATGCTGGAAGGCATCGACAAACAACTGATCGGGCAGGTCGCTGCCAAGATCCGCGGTTTGCGTAAACCCGAACCATACAAGGGAAAGGGTATACGGTATACCGGTGAAGTGGTTAGGAAGAAAGCAGGTAAGGCAGCAGGTAAATAATTGAAATTTTCAAATTCAAAGAGATGGATAAGCTCATAAAAAGACACAAAATCAGATACCGCATCCGTAAAAAGGTTGCCGGAAGCGCCGATAAGCCACGTTTATCGGTCTTCAGAAGCAATAGCGAAATCTATGCGCAGCTGATTGACGATGACCAGGGAAAAACGCTGGCCGCTGCTTCTTCCCGTGATAAGGATATTGTTGCCCAGAAGGTGAATAAGACGGAAAAAAGCAAGCTGGTGGGATTAACAATTGCGCGGAAGGCGACTGAACTGGGCATACAGAAAGTAGTATTCGACCGTGGCGGTAACCTGTATCATGGAAGAGTGAAAGCCATTGCAGAAGCAGCGCGCGAAGGCGGCCTTCAGTTTTAATTATTAAAATCGTTTTTGTAAATATTCATCATGGCAACAACTAGTATATCAAAGATCAAAGCCGGTGACCTGGAGTTGAAAGAAAAAGTGGTATCCATTAATCGCGTGGTCAAAACCACCAAGGGGGGACGTGCCTTTAGTTTTTCCGCACTCGTTGTAGTCGGGAATGAAAACGGCATCGTAGGTCATGGTTTGGGGAAGGCTAAAGAAGTGCAGGAAGCCATTACAAAAGGAATTGAAGACGCCAAGAAGAATCTGATCAAGGTTCCCGTCATGCATGGTACGATCCCGCACGATCAGCTGGCCAAGGAAGGAGCAGCGAAAGTGCTGATCAAGCCAGCCGCTCATGGTACCGGCGTAATTGCCGGAGGCAGCATGCGCGCGGTACTGGAAAGTGCGGGCATCACAGACGTATTGGCTAAATCACTGGGATCCGCCAATCCGCACAACGTGGTTAAAGCGACTTTCAAAGCGCTTAGCTTATTGAGAGAGCCCATCCAAGTTTCAAGAACAAGAAATCTTTCATTGAAGAAAGTATTCAACGGATAAACCGGTATAAATCAAAAGGACATGAAAAAGTTAAGAATTACACAGATAAAAAGTGGCATAGACCGGTCCGAAAGGCAGAAACTGACATTGCAAGCTCTGGGTTTGAATAAACTGCATAACCCTCGTGAACATGAAGCGACGCCGCAAATTCTCGGAATGATCCGCGCAGTGGAGCATTTACTTAAAGTAGAAGAACTATAAACTTTCAAAATGAACTTACATACCATCAGGCCGGCCAAGGGCGCCACACATAAAGAAAAAAGACTGGGTCGCGGTGAGGCTTCCGGTAAAGGAGGAACCTCTACGAAGGGGAATAAAGGAGGACAAAGCCGTGCCGGTTATCAGCGTAAAATGGCACACGAAGGCGGACAAATGCCCATCCAGCGCCGTTTACCAAAACGCGGTTTTAAAAATCCGCATCGTGTTTCATACGTTGTCTTCAACCTCTCACAGATTGAACAACTCGCTGAGAAATATGATATTAAAGAGATCTCCGCAGCTAATCTGTATGCCAGCGGACTTATCGCCCGTACGGACCTGGTGAAAATCCTGGGGAACGGCGAATTAAAAAGCAAACTGAGTTTTAAAGTGAACGCAGTAAGTGAAAAAGCGAAGAAGGCCATTGAAGGATCCGGAGGCTCCCTGGAGCTCATCGAATTGAAGAAACCGGTGATGGGCGCGAAATCCTAAAATAGTTATTAACTTGCATAGACGGCTCCAGTCGTCTTTTTGCCGCGGCAGTTTCTAAATAATTACGAAGAACGTGAAGAAATTTTTTGATACATTAAAGAATATTTGGAGTATCCCGGAATTAAAAAGCAAGATCCTTGTTACCCTTTCTTTACTCCTGATTTACAGGCTCTGTACTTATATTGTTTTACCAGGCATTGACCCGAATAAATTAGCCAGCCTCAGTGGTGCCAAAACCGGTGCCCTCGGACTTATTGATGCGTTTTCAGGAGGAGCTTTTTCACAGGCATCCATACTCGCATTGGGGATCATGCCATACATCTCCGCTTCTATCTTTATGCAACTGATGAGTATCCTGGTACCCCAGATGCAGAAAGTGCAGAAAGATGGTGAAAGCGGCAGAAAGAAAATCAATCAGTGGACGCGGTACCTCACTGTCATTGTCACTTTTGCTCAGGCGTATGCATATGTAGGGTATCTGAAAACCATGGGGAAAGATGCAGTCATTGAAAGTTTTAGCGCTTATTTCTGGTTAACGACACCTATCCTGCTGACTGCGGGAACACTCTTCGTGATGTGGATCGGTGAAAAAATTACGGATAAAGGTCTGGGCAATGGTACATCCATCATCATCATGATCGGTATCCTGGCACGGTTCCCGAATGCAGTTCTTCAGGAATTCAGGGCAAAGTCCGTGATGGGCAGTGGTGGCATCCTCATTTTTGTAATTGAAATTGCCATTCTCGTTGCTGTGATCATGGGTCTGATCGTCTTAATACAGGGCGTCCGAAAAGTACCGGTTAACTATGCCAAACAGATTGTGGGAAACCGCCAGTTTGGTGGTGCCCGCCAGTTTCTTCCATTGAAAGTAAACAGCGCTGGCGTCATGCCCATCATTTTTGCGCAGGCCATTATGTTCCTGCCAACGCTGATCTCCTATACGAGTTTTGAAAACAAAGAAGGCATCTCAAGAATTTTTTCCGATCCGCGGGATTACGTGCATATGATATTCTACGGCATCATCGTGATCGGATTTACTTTCCTCTATACATCTTTGATCTTTAATCCAAAACAGGTGGCTGATGATCTGAAAAGGAATAACGGTTTTGTACCCGGTGTAAAACCAGGTCAGCCTACGGCAGATTTTATCGGATCAGTCATGGACAAGATTACATTACCAGGGGCTGTTTTATTGGCCGTGGTTGGTATTCTCCCGGGATTTGCACAACGCGCCAGTGTCACTCAGGGATTTGCGTCCTTTTATGGAGGTACCTCACTGTTGATTATGGTCGCCGTTATCCTCGACACCCTGCAGCAGATCGAAACCCAACTGCTGATGCGTCAATACGACGGTCTTATGAAGTCCGGCCGTATTCAGGGCCGTCAGTCGGTTACCAATGCGGTGATCTAGGATGATCTATTATAAAACAAACGCAGAAGTTGAGCTCGCCCGGGAAAGCGCTTTACTCGTCAGTAAAACATTAACCGAGACGGCCAAATTATTGAAGCCGGGCATCACCACGCTGGCGTTGGATAAGTTCGTCGGAAGTTTTATCCGTGATCACGGTGCCAGTCCTTCATTTTTAAATTACCACGGTTATCCTTTCAACTCCTGCATGTCGGTCAACGATGTGGTCGTACATGGTTTTTCCAATGAAAATGAATTAAAAGAAGGAGATATTATTTCCATTGATATTGGCGTGTATAAAAACGGATTCCATGGCGACCATGCCTACACTTTTGCCATCGGCAATCCCGGTGCCGCTATCGCACAACTGATCCGCGTAACAAAAGAATCATTGTACAAGGGTATTGAAAAAGCAGTCTCCGGAAACCGTATCGGGGATATTTCATATGCTATACAGGAACACACTGAAAAAAAGTATGGGTACGGCGTCGTGCGCGAATTGGTCGGTCATGGATTGGGAAGAAGTATGCATGAGGATCCTCAGGTGGCTAACTATGGAAAACGAGGCTCGGGTATTAAACTTCGCGAGGGACTGATCCTGGCCATTGAGCCCATGATCAACCTGGGCAAGCGGGAAGTGTATACTGAACCAGACGGCTGGACCGTCCGCACGGTCGATCACAGCGTGTCAGTGCATTTTGAACATGATGTATGTGTTGGAAAAAATAAAGCCGATATCCTGTCTGATTATAATCCCATCGAAGAAGCCGAACGAAATAATCCGGCGCTTTTTGTGAGCTGAGGATTTCTTCTCCAAACACGGCGATTTTGGCTGTTAAACACGATTTAAACTTACCGACAAGATCCCGACGATATTCAGACGATATTCAGACGAATCTCAGACGAATCTTAATCGGTATCAAGCTCAAATCGTTCATTATTAATCAGTTAAAAAAATCACGGGATTTGTAGGTTTATCCGCTGACAGCGAAATCCCGCAGTGCATTATTGAGGCTTGTTTTGAGATCAGTGGATGCCTTGCGCTGACCGATGATTAGTGCACAGCCCACGGAATATTCGCCTGCGGGGAACTTTTTCGTGTATGATCCGGGGATTACCACGCTCCGGGCCGGAACAATACCACGATACTCAACTGGTTCTGAACCACTTACGTCGATAATTTTGGTACTTTGAGTCAGCACCACATTGGCGCCCAGTACGGCTTCCTTTCCTACCCGTACGCCTTCCACCACGATACACCTCGACCCTAAGAAGGCACCGTCCTCAATGATCACTGGGGCGGCCTGCAGTGGCTCCAGGACGCCGCCAATGCCAACGCCGCCACTGAGATGAACACCTTTGCCGATTTGGGCGCAACTGCCTACGGTCGCCCAGGTATCTACCATCGTGCCCTCATCCACATAGGCTCCGATATTGACATAACTGGGCATTAGAACAACAGATTTGGCCAGGTAAGCTCCGTAACGTGCAACCGCATGAGGGACAGCCCGAACGCCCAGGGAAGCATAATCTTTTTTTAACGCCATCTTATCATAGAATTCCATCGGCCCGACCGTCCAGGTATTCATTTGCTGAATGCCAAAATAGAGGAGGATGGCCTGCTTCACCCATTCATTTACCTGCCATTTATCTCCCAGAGGCTCAGCCACGCGCAATCTACCCTTATCCGTTTCCTCGATGACCGCACGGATGGTATCTATATATTTCGGATCCTTTAATAATTCCCGGTTTTTCCAGACTTCTTCAATCCGAAGTTTCAGATCCATCTGATTTATTTTTTTGCAAACATACTGCAACAAGCTAAACACGCATGATTGTACTGGTTGTATTTTGAATCATTCGTTATTTTTACCTGAAACGGAGTTTTGGAATTTGAAAAAGATATTCTTTCCTGCTTAAAAATACTGGATCGTGGCGGCACAATTCTCTATCCAACGGATACCATCTGGGGTATTGGTTGCGACGCCACCAATCCTGACGCCGTCAAAAAAATATTTGACCTGAAACAACGACCTTCTGCAAAATCCATGATTGTACTTGTAGCAAATCGCGGAGATATCAACCGGTACACCAGTCAGCCAGATCCGCACATTGCGGCATATCTGGAAACGACTGATCGGCCGACCACTGTAATTTATGAGGGCGCCATCGGATTCGCAGAAAACCTGGTGGGTGAGGATGGTACCATTGCTATTCGCATAGTACAAGACGATTTTTGCAGGCACCTGATTAAGCGATATCGCAAACCGATCATTTCTACATCGGCTAATATTTCGGGCGATCAGCCGCCAGCGAATTTTTCGATGATTTCGGATGAAATAAAAAATGCAGTAGATTATGTTGTACAATACCGGCAGCAGGATCGCTCACCGGAGATAGCATCGGTACTCGTCAGGTTTAATAAATCCGGCGAACCGATCATTTTAAGAAACTGATATTAACCAAAATTTTTTTTATGTCCGCATTTGTCATCGTAGAAGTCTCCATTCATGACCACAACGATTATGAAGAATATAAGAAGCTGACGCCCGCTGCCATTGCCGCTTTTGACGGCAGGTTTGTGGCCAGGGGTGGGCAAACAACAACACTCGAAGGAAACTGGAAACCCGAAAGAATCGTTGTATTGGAATTTCCTTCCGTTGCCAGGGCCAACGAATGGTGGAATTCAAAAATATATGAGAAAGCGAAAACAATCAGGCAGCGGTCTGCAAATACGAAGATGATTATTGTTGAAGGAGTATGACCGTGCAGAAAATCCTCATCATACAAACGGCATTTATCGGGGACGTGGTGCTGGCGACACCATTGATTGAAAAACTTCATGTTTTTTTTCCAACCGCGGAGATCGATTTTCTCCTGCGAAAAGGGAATGAACAATTGCTGGACGGTCATCCGTTTATTCATGAAGTCCTGGTGTGGGACAAGAAAAAAAACAAACAGAAGAATCTTTTTCGGATGATCATGCGAGTTCGGAAAAATAAATACGAGTGGGTCGTCAATGTACAACGATTTCTTGCGACGGGTCTGATCACAGCTTTCTCCGGAGGGCGCGAAACCATTGGCTTTGATAAGAACCCGCTGAGTTTTTTATTCTCAAAAAAAGTCAAACACCGGCTCGGTGGAGAAACGGACATTCACGAAACAGTCAGAAACCTGGAACTGATACGCGATCTGACGGACATTTCCATTTTTAAGCCAAAACTTTATCCTTCCGCAGCAGACTTAGCTTTTATCAAAGTATTGGCCAATGGAAAATATATTACGATGAGCCCGGCGTCGGTATGGTTCACCAAACAATTTCCAGCTTCGCAGTGGATATCATTCATCCAAAAAATACCCCCGGGCCTTGGAATTTATTTATTAGGCGGACCGGGCGATGAAAGACTTTGCCAGGAGATACTTAGTGCCTGTCCGCGCGATGAAATTAAAGTATTGGCGGGCTCTTTGTCTTTTTTGCAATCGGCGGCGCTCATGAGCACAGCCCAGATGAATTATGTAAACGATTCGGCCCCGATGCATTTTGCGTCCGCGATGAATGCACCTGTCACTGCTGTCTATTGTTCAACGATACCGGGTTTTGGTTTCGGTCCGTTGTCCGATAAAAGCTTTATCGTTGAAATACAGAATTCATTATACTGCAGACCCTGCGGACTTCATGGTTACAAATCCTGTCCTGAAGGGCATTTCCGATGTGCTAAGGAAATCAGAGATGCGCAATTGCTCGAAACACTGGGGTAATTGCCCAATGAATTACCTTTACACTCCATGCAAATCACTTGTTCTGATACCGAGGCATTATTGTTTAACAGGATCGCAGAAGCCGCTGCACGCATGCACGTGCAGGTTTTTGTGATCGGTGGTTTTGTACGCGACAAACTGATCGGCCGGCCCACGAACGACACAGATATAGTATGCGTTGGCAACGCCATCGACCTTGCCAACGAAGTGGCAGCCTCCTATAATCCGAGGCCGGCTGTAGCCTTTTTTAAAAATTTCGGGACGGCCCATTTCAAAATACCAGAGGATGATGGGCAAATTCTCGATGTTGAATTCGTAGGTGCGCGCAAAGAAAGTTACAGAGCAACATCACGAAAACCGGACGTAGTACCAGGCACGCTGGAAGATGATCAGAACAGGCGGGATTTTACGATCAATGCCCTCGCGATCAGCTTGAATCGGGCGAATTTTGGCCAGCTTATCGACCCATTTAATGGTCTTAAGGACCTGGAAGAAAAAAGAATCCACACCCCGTTGGAACCATTGGCCACTTTCAGCGATGATCCGTTGCGCATGCTTCGGGCCATCCGGTTTGCCACGCAACTGGCATTTCAAATCGATCCTGAAACCTTTAGCGCGATCATCGCGGATGCTGACAGGATCCGCATGATCTCCCAGGAACGCATAACCGAAGAATTAAATAAAATCATTGCGTCTCCAAAACCGTCAATTGGTTTTGAGTTGCTGAACCGGTCCGGTTTATTGCAGATCATTTTTCCCAAGATGATCGATCTCGCGGGGGCAGAATACATAGATGGTATGGGTCATAAAGATAATTTTTCCCATACCCTGCAGGTGCTCGATAATATTTCTCTGAATACCCAGGATTTGTGGCTTCGTTGGGCCGCTATTTTGCATGATATCGGCAAACCGGCGACCAAGAAATTTGAACCGGGTCATGGATGGACATTTCATGGTCACGAAGTCGTGGGAGGACGAATGGTGCCGAAAATTTTCGATCAGCTGAAACTGCCGATGAACGAAAAAATGCGGTTCGTGCGAAAGATGGTGGAACTGCATTTGCGACCCATCAGCCTTACAAAGGAAAATATCACTGATTCGGCTATACGCAGATTGTTATTTGATGCGGGAGAAGATATTGATTTGCTGATGATGCTTTGCGAAGCCGATATTACATCGAAGAATAAGCAGAAAATAAAGCGATATCTCGAAAATTTCGAGTTGGTGCGCAGGCGCCTGGCGGAAGTGGAGGAAAAAGACCGGATCCGCAACTGGCAGCCGCCGGTTTCGGGAGAAATGATCATGGAAATTTTTGGCATTGGCCCCTCAAAAAAAGTGGGTGATCTGAAAAATATGATCCGCGAAGCAATCCTGGAAGGTGAAATTTTGAATTCATTTGACTCCGCTTACGAGTATATGCTGAAAAAAGCGGCTGCCATGGATTTGACACCGGTCGGTCAGCTACACGGAGGAAGTGCGCCCGCAAAATAACCTGACCGTACATTTGATTGTTTCATTTATTTTTGAGCTTTCTAACCAGTAACATTATGGCAGTATTAAAATTCAGGATTTATTACGAGGAAGATGATAGTGTTTACCGGGACGTTGTGGTGAAGCATAGTCAGCATTTCCTGGAATTGCACCAGGTGATTCTGAAGGCCTATGAATTTGACAATAAGCACCAGGCCACTTTCTACCGAAGTAATGATCATTGGCAGCGTGGAAGAGAAATCTCACTGGAGAAATATGATAAGGAATATAAAGTGCCTCCCCTGCTAATGTCGGAAACAACTATTGGCTCCGAGATCAAGGATCCCAACCAGAAATTTGTGTACCAGTATGATTTTGTAAAGAACTGGTCTTTTCTTATCGAACTTATCAACGTATCCAAAGAAGAAAACACAAAGCTGGAGTATCCTGTTGTTGTAAAATCAGAAAGTGTCGGACCCTCGCAATATGGCACGCGCGGACTAATTGGCGATAAACTGGCGGAAGTTGAAGAGAAATATGATCTGAACAAAAGCGCCGAAGGATTTAGCGAAGTAGGAGAGGAAACCGGCGACCTCGATACGGAGGAAGAAGAAATCGGTCCGGAAGAGGATCTCGCACTTGAATAATGTCGCTCAAAACGGTCATCATAATCACGGGTCCTACGGCTTCAGGTAAAACGGAACTCGCCGTTGATCTCGCAAGACATTTTAATACATCCATTATTTCGGCGGACAGCCGACAGTGTTTTCGCGAATTGAATATCGGGACGGCCAAACCGGCAACTTTAATACTTGAACAGATAGAACACTATTTTATTAATTCGCATTCCATTCATGACGAAGTTAATGCGGCGATTTTCGAATCATTGGCGATCCGGTATTGTGATAAAATTTTTTCAACACACGATACCGTGATTATGAGCGGCGGTACGGGTCTCTATATAAAAGCGTTCAGGGATGGGCTGGATGAGATTCCGGTGATTGATGAAGGGATCCGTAAAGAGATCATGGAAAATTATCACGAGCGCGGTCTCAACTGGCTGAAGGAATCCGTTCGCCAGGAAGATCCGATGTTTTATGAAGCGGGAGAAACATCAAATCCTCAACGCATGATACGTGCACTGGAAGTAAAAAAGAGTACCGGGCGCTCCATCATTTCCTTTCGCCAGCGGCAAAAAAAACAAAGGCCTTTTCGCATTCTTGAGTTTGGCATACAGTTGCCGAGAAAAGAATTGTATAACAGAATTAATAGTCGCGTCGATACCATGATGGCGGCAGGACTGCTGGCCGAGGTCAGTGCACTGCTGCCATACCAGCACCTGAATGCTTTGCAGACCGTCGGGTATACGGAATTGTTTGATTACCTGAAAGGTAAGGCCAGTCTCGATAGCAGCGTGGCGCTGATCAAACAAAATACGAGGCATTATGCCAAACGACAGATGACATGGTTAAATAAAAATGAAAACCTGGTTTGGCTGGAAGATGATTTTGTGAATAAGATACTGGCTGCCTATTCGGAGCTCACAGTTTAAGACCGACCGACAGGATGATGTTCCCGGTATATTGTTTTACGGTTGAATATAAGTTGTCTTTTTCTGCGAGGCGGTATGGAAAGTTTACATCGGTGAGAATCGATTCTACATAGGTCAGGTCAATAAAAATCCCCTTTTTGCGATAGCCGAGACCGCCACTGATAGTAGTTCTGTTAGATTTTAAGTCCGTCGATGAATACGGATTCATGGAATAGGAGCCACCTATGCGAAAGGCCAGTTCATCTACTTTGTACTCTCCGCCAAGCCTGAAATTGAATGTGTTTTTGTAATAGGATCGTATCGTATTGTTGAGCGGTGTATAATAGCTATTGTCAGGCACGTTTCCGTCTGCGTCGGCTGGCACACTAAAACGGGGACTCGTGTTGGTTACGTATTCTATGTCGGCCGTGATGAATCCCATTTTTCCCTGCGTCAGTTCACCAGGAAAAATATAAGAACCGCTGGCAATAAAATGCCAGGGCGTTGAGAAATCATATTCAATGCTGTTGCCCGCGTTGGCAGCCTGGTCCAGTACAGACGACTGAATCGAATCAGAACCATGATAACCCTCTGTGTTCGCGACCATATAGGCCGACAGGTGATCGGTGATGGAATACACAGATGGCGTATGTATGGCCAAACCAAGACGCCAGTTCAGGTTGGGTCTGAAAATAGCACCCAGCTTGGCATTCACGCCAACGCCTTTCGACGAATAGGATTCTATATAAGTATAGGAATTAAAATCATTATTTGTATTTCCGCTGAGATCGGTTTCGGTATAATGCAGGGTGCGCTGGTAATTCATGATGGGGACACCGATCGAAGCACCAACATACCATTTGTCGTTGGTGACACCGGCCAACCCGATGGCGATTTCGGTGATGCCCCCGGTGGTCCTGATATCGGTATTCTGGCCAAGTAAACCACCCGCGGCTAGTACTTTGTCGGGCTGAACGATGGTGGGCCCGGTTCCTCCCTGTGAAGTGTCGATTAGATATGTATAAATCGCCATCCGGGTTCCATATGAAATACTTGGTTCTATAAGTGCCTGGTCGATGGAGAGTCCCGAAGCATTGAATTCTTCAGCATAAGCTTCTGCGCCGGAAGAATAGTTGTTTTTGCCCTGGTACTGGACGTGACTGTTGAAATCAGCACTTCGGTTTATGGCGATACTGAAAGCGGTATTCTTCTGGTCACCGGGCATGCCGATCACGAAACCGGTGGTAGATAGGACAAACTTATTTATTGACGGGTTCTTGATATTGTTGGAAAGATACCCGGTAGTGGAGGCGTCAAACGCCCATCCGGGGCTAAGCACGACTTCGTCAGTTTTGTAAAAACCGAGTCCCGCGGGGTTTACATAGTTTGCAGAAATATCACCGCCCAAAGAACCCATTGCACCGCCAATAGCCTGTTCACGCGCAGTTCCTGATGGGTGTGTATAAGACATCCGGAGTGCATCTTCGGGGAGCTGTGCCTGAAGAGAAAAAATGAAAAACAGGGATTGGCACAGAACTACAATACGTTTCATCATCACTCATGGATTACCTGCCCGGCCGGGAAAAACCACCGCCACGTGAAGCACCGCCACCGCCACCGCTACTGCCACCGCTGTTGAAATTGGAAGAACGCGTAGGGGATGGGCTGTAATAATTTGGCCGGCTGTCGTTGGAACGATTAAAATTATTGTTCCTGTTATAATAATTCTGTGAAGTACGGTTTGAATTTCCGTTGCTGAAATTCGACGCCGGTCTTGTATTGTAATACCGACCCTGGTAAGCCGAAGGGTTGAAATTAGCCATTCGGGTGTAACCGGGCGCAGCGGTATTTTTTCCGTTCACGATCAGAACTCCACCGTAGTAAGGGTTGTAAAAATTGTTCCAGGCATAGTAACTGTTATAAAAACTGAGCGGGCTGTAATAGCCGAAACCACCATAGAAAGGGCTGTAGAATCCGGATCCAAATCCGAAACTCAGGCCAACACCGCTTCCATATCCATAGCCGTATCCGTAATTATTTGCATAATAATCGCTGCCATAATCATCAAAATATGACCAGCGGTTCGGATCCTGCACCCGCATCCTCACGTAATTGTCGTTCGGGGTACTGTAATAGTCAGAATTATTGGTCTGAGCGGAAGCAGCCTGCGTTGCGGGCACACCCGGGGAATAATAAACGTCATCCGGCGTCTGCGTGTTTCTATACGTCGAACAGCTGTACAAAGAGATCAGCAGGGCAGAAACCAGGAATATGTAGACACGTTTCATAGCGAAAGCTTTTAGAAATTTCGATCTTAAGTTACTACTTTTGAGCGTTTTAACAAAATTACAAAATATTCCAGCTCCATCGGTTAAATACATGGCTCAATCTGTTAAAATGAGCTTAATCAAGAATATTCCTTTCAATTATGAGTAAAGAAATCACGAGCAGGCAAGAAGATTATGCGCAATGGTATAACGACCTGGTGATCAAAGGCGGCCTGGCGGACTATTCCGCCGTACGGGGTTGCATGGTGATCAAACCATACGGTTTTGCGCTCTGGGAAGAGATGCGAGACGAACTGGATCGGATGTTTAAGGAGACTGGTCACGAAAATGCCTATTTCCCATTGTTCATACCCAAAAGTTTTTTCAGTAGGGAAGCTGCCCACGTGGAAGGTTTTGCCAAGGAGTGTGCGGTGGTCACCCATTATCGTTTGATGAACGATCCCAATGGAGGCGGGATCATCGTGGATCCGGAGGCAAAACTCGAAGAAGAACTCATCGTGCGCCCCACCAGCGAAACCATTATCTGGAATACATACAAGACCTGGATACAATCGTACCGCGACCTACCATTATTAATAAACCAGTGGGCTAATGTAGTCAGATGGGAAATGCGTACAAGACTTTTTCTGCGCACGACGGAATTCCTCTGGCAGGAGGGGCACACCGCCCATGCGACTGCTTTGGAAGCGATTGACGAAACCAGGCAGATGTTAAACGTTTATGCGGATTTCGTAGAAAATTATATGGCGCTGCCGGTGATCCGGGGAGTTAAAACAGCCAGCGAACGGTTTGCCGGTGCAATCGATACCTACTGTATTGAAGCGATGATGCAGGACGGAAAAGCACTGCAGGCGGGCACTTCGCATTTCCTCGGACAAAATTTTGCGAAAGCGTTCGACGTGAAATTTTCCGACAAACAAAACAAACTCGATTATGTCTGGGCCACAAGCTGGGGCGTAAGCACAAGGCTGGTGGGTGCGCTCGTGATGGCGCATAGTGATGATGATGGTTTGATATTGCCACCACGCATCGCACCGATACAGGTAGTGATCGTGCCGATCTTTAAAGGAGACGACCGGAAAGAATTGTTGGAGGCGAAAGGAAAGGAAATAGCAGCCGGATTGAAGAAAGCTGGCATCAGGGTAAAGTTTGATCATAATGACAACAACCGGCCAGGATGGAAATTTGCTGAATATGAAAAAAAAGGAGTTCCCATTCGTGTTGCCCTGGGTCTGCGGGATCTTGACAATCACACTGTGGAAATCGCGCGGAGGGATACGAAGGAGAAAATGAGTTTTCCGGAAGAAGGGCTGATCGAAAGACTCGAAAATTTGTTGATTGAAATCCAGGATGCGATGTTTCAGAAAGCACTGCTGTACCGGGATGCGCATATTACAAGGGCAAACAGTTGGGAAGAGTTTGTGGGGCTGCTCGATGAAAAAGGGGGATTCATTTCGGCCCATTGGGACGGTACGGCAGAAACAGAAGAAATCATCAAGGAAAAATTAAAAGCGACCATCCGTTGCATTCCGCTTGATAATCCCGAAGAAGAAGGCACATGTATTTACAGCGGGAAGCCGAGCCATGAAAGAGTTCTTTTTGCGCGGGCCTATTAGGCTTGCAAAGGCTTATTTTGATTAGTCAGCAATTTTTCCTTTATTTATAAGCCAATCAACCTCAACACCTAAAAAAAACTCCATGGAACAACCCGCCAATTCCAACTTGTTTGACCTTCAGCTGGATCAGACATCCATTAATTATTTAAACGAAGCATCCCGGTGGAGTCGTTTTTTATCTATCCTCGGATTTATTTATTGTGGCCTGATGCTCCTTGGCGGCGTTTTTGTCGGATCGATCATGAGCCGTCTGCCGGGCATAAATGGTGATAATTCCGCCATGCAGATGATGAGTAGTGGTGTTTTTGGGTTTATCTTTTTCTGCGGGGCACTTATCATGTTCTTCCCTACACTGTTCCTATACAATTTTTCAACCAAAATACGCAAGGCCTTTCGCAATAACGACCAGTCCGTGTTATCTGAATCATTTAAAAACCTGAAGTCATTTTTTAAGTTCTACGGAATTATCGCGATCATTGGTCTGTCCTTTTATGCCCTTGCCATTGTAGCTGCGATTATCGGAGCCATGGTCGGCAGCCATCGTTGATCAGCGGCTGGAATAGTAATTATAATCTTTGAGCAGGGATTCGAGAAAATTCAGCGCATCCTGGTCGCCCTGGATGTTCAGTTTCATTTTTATTCTTTCTGAAATCCGGAACGCAAGCTCGTGATTATTGTTTTTCTTAACGGTATCGATAATTATTTTGAGTGAGTTGATATCCTTATCGCTCATCTGCATCACTTCCGGATAGCGCGGCTTATAGCCCACTTCGACTTCTGTAAAAACGGTGTCCTGCCAGGAGGTTTTTGATCTTGTAAAGATAACAATCGTTCCTGCCACGATGTCGCCGATCCTTTGTGATTTATTGGAGATGATGACGCAGGCGGTGCCGGAAAAAACGAATACGCTGCTGTACCATGGGAGTGCGCCGGAGTAGATGGCGACAAAAATCCAGAGAGGGAAGTCGGCTGATCTAAAGATCCAGCGCAGCAGGTATTGGCTGACGGAAGCCTCTCCGCCTTCCAGTGTGATCACACGTATACCAAGTACTTTTTTCCCTACTGATTGTCCGTTGGTAAGGATTTCCATGAAGGGATAATAAATCAGAACGGGTATGCCCAGCAATACGGATATCCACTCCCGGCTCGATGTTTTACTGGATGGAAAGTTTTCCATGAACCGGGCACACAATAATATATAGAGGTACATGAGTATCGCGTCGATGCAGAAGGCAAACATGCGCCGATGAAACGGGCTGATGGGGAAATCAACTTCTATATTAAAACCAGTATCGAGTTTGACGCTGAGCATGAGATGTTACAGGATGCCTTTAATCTAAACTAGCTTTTTTCCCCGGGCATGGCAAATAAAAATGAGCGCTGAATCCTGATTATTTCAAGTCATACTGCTGTTCCAGATTCATGAACAACCAAAAGTTTCGGGGATTAAAAAAACCTCGTAACTTATTGAAATTATGCGTGAAGGCCAATTCATTCAGCAGAATATCGAAAAGTGGAAAACTTATCAGTATGAACCGACTACGGATCCAGATGAGATGGCGGATCGTTTTACTGAACTCGTGAATGACCTGGGATACGCAAAAACTTTTTACCCTCAAAGCAAGGTAACCCTGTACCTCAACAAGCTTGCATCCGGCATCTATCTGGGCATCTATAAAAATAAAAAGGAAAAGTCTTCACGTATAGTCAGCTTCTGGAAAAAAGAGCTTCCCCTGGTGATCCGTCAGTATCACAGGGAATTGCTGTATTCTTTTCTTATCTTTTTATTTTTCGCTGTAGTCGCCGCGTTCTCAGCTGCAAACGATCAGCAATTCGTGCGCGGCGTGCTGGGTAGTGGTTATGTGGAAATGACTGAACAGAATATCGCCAAGGGTGACCCGTTTGGCGTATACAAGAACCAGGATG
>Ga0066787_10000022_pt1 | contig 23451 bp, 21 predicted proteins | sample OrgsoiDNA2013047_FD_70942 | JGI IMG/M metagenome (GOLD analysis project Ga0066787, IMG submission 70942) | Permafrost soil microbial communities from the Arctic, to analyse light accelerated degradation of dissolved organic matter (DOM) -... | ecosystem: Environmental > Terrestrial > Soil >...
CTGGATTCTATTGACGCCCTGGAGCTGATCGTTTTGCTGCAACAGGAATACAATATCAAATTATCCAATGCGGAAGATGGCCCAAGGGTTTTTCGTTCCATCAGGACCATGGCCGAATATATTACTGCGAACAGTACACCTGCAAAGGTTTCTCCATGAATTCCCAATCATTCGTTGCCGGTATGGGCATTGTTTCCGCCATCGGCAACGATCTTCAATCCAATTATCAGTCGCTCTGCGATGAAAAAGCCGGCATCGGAGAAATGGTCTGGCTGCAGTCCGCCCACAAAAATGATCTGCCTGTCGGTGAGGTTAAACGCAGTAATGAACAACTGGCGGCAGCCACCGGGCTGTCTTCCAGACTACCGCGGACGGCCCTACTCAGTTGTATTGCCGCGCGCGACGCCCTGCTGGATGCCGGTTGGGAAAAAAGCGGGCCGTTACGCACCGGATTTATTTCTGCCAACACCGTAGGCGGCATGGATAAAACGGAAAATTTCTTCAAACTGTTTTCCAAAGATAAATCGGCTGGTAAACTCGCTGATGTTGTTCATCATGAATGCGGCAGCATTACAGAACTGGTGGCGGATTGGCTGGGCATACGCCATTTTGTAAGTACGGTCAGCACAGCCTGTTCTTCTTCGGCCAATGCTATTTTTACCGGCGCACGGATGATCCGGTCGGGTCTGCTCGACTTTGCGCTGGTTGGCGGATGTGATGCGCTTACCCGGTTTACCCTGAATGGATTTAATACCCTCATGATCCTCGATAAGGAATTATGTAAACCCTTTGATGAGAACCGCCGCGGGCTCAATCTCGGGGAGGGTGCCGCCTACCTCCTGCTGGCATCTGAAAAAGGTCTGCAACAACTGGGCAGGAAATCATATGCGCGCATCGCCGGGTATGCCAACGCCAATGATGCTTTCCATCAGACCGCGTCTTCACCCGAAGGAACGGGCTCGTTTCTGGCCATGAAAGGCGCTTTGGAAAAAGCCGGATACGGGCCAGCTGACATTGACTATATCAATCTGCACGGCACGGGCACACAAAACAACGATATCGCAGAGGGAACCGCGATCCGCTTATTGTTTGATCCCGCATTCCCGAAAATGAGTTCCACCAAATCGTATACCGGTCATACTCTTGGCGCAAGCGGTGCTGTTGAAGCGGTATATTCAGTACTTGCCATTCAAAATGGGACCATTTTTCCGAATCTCCGTTTCACGACAGCCATGAAAGAACTTCCGTTTCAACCTGTTACTACCTGTTTAAAAAATCAACGTGTCCGGAATGTGCTGTCAAATTCATTTGGATTCGGCGGTAATTGTTCATCTCTTATTTTTTCCGCAGCCTAATCTTTGTTATGAAGGTGTACATCCGTTCCACAGGAAATATTTCTCCCCAACATAGCCTGGACATGGATTTATTTTTTTCATCCGGCGTAACAACAACCGAGAATTTTTTTAAGTGTGTGGAACCCGCATATGATGCATTCGTGGATAGTAAAATGATCCGGCGCATGAGCCGGATTGTAAGGATGGGTGTCGCTGCCGCCATGACTTGTCTGCGGAACGCGCTAACTGAAAATCCTGGTGCTATCCTGACGGCAACAGCCTATGGATGCCTGGAAGACACTTCTTTTTTTCTCAGAAGAATGGTCGAATTCGAGGAAACCCTATTGAGCCCGACCGCCTTTATTCAATCTACACACAATACAGTCGGTGCGCAGATCGCCCTGTTGTTAAAATGTCACCATTATAATAATACCATCGTCCACCGGGCTTTTTCTTTTGAAAACGCATTAACGGAATCCAGGCTGTTGTTACAGGATGGCATCGGACCAGTGCTGGTTGGCGCGATTGATGAAATAACAGATGACCGTCACGCGATCTTAAGCCGGTTCGGACTGTATAGAAAACCCAATCATTCTTCCGGTAATATTGCGGGCGAAGGCGCTTCTTTTTTTCTGATGGATAGTCAGCCGGGTGGAAATCCGCTGGCCGTTTGGCGAGATCTGCAAACCTTGTATAAACCGGAAAATCCTGAATCGGTTCAACCCGAAATCCTGAATTTCGTAAAAAGAAATGGGCTTACCATGGATGATATTGATCTTGTGCTGACATCTCATACAGGAAATGCGCGTCTCGATGAACACGATGATCAGCTCCTGGAAACGATATTTCACGGCAAGCCCCATTTTCCCTTCAAATCGCTATGTGGCGACTATCCAACGGCTTCCGGTTTTGCACTCTGGCTTGCCGCCGTTTTACTGAAAGAACAAAAAAAACCGTCCTGGATATCCGGTATTCTATTCCCGGTAAGGCATATACTAATACATCATCATTCCGAACAGATACATCATAGTTTCATATTAATCAGTGCCGTTTGAACAACCGGATTTTCAATATTATTTCAATCGTTCTCATCCTGGTATGGATATGGGCGGACCGGTCTTTCCGGTTTGGATCGGCGGCCTATGGTTTTATTTTGCTGTTATATGTTGTCGTAATTTTTTGCGGCAGCTATTTTATCCAGTGGGGATTCTTTCTGAAATCCATTTGCTCCATACAAACGAACACTAAATCCGTTGCGTTGACATTTGACGACGGACCTTCGGGCGAAATGACTTCCCGGATTCTGGACATCCTGAAAGAACATAATGCAGAGGCTGCTTTCTTCTGCATTGGAAAAAAGCTATCGGGGCATGAAGAACTGTTGAAAAGAATAGTACACGACGGGCATGTCATCGCAAACCACAGTTATTCCCATCATCGTTTTTTTGATTTATTCAGCGCTCGGAAAATGCTGACAGATTTACAGCAGATGAGCCATGTCTGCCTGGATATTACAGGTTTTTCGCCCCGTTTTTTCAGACCACCGTATGGTGTGACCAATCCAAATCTGAAGAAAGCGGTCCTCAAGGGCGGGTTTATTTCCGTCGGGTGGTCCATTCGGTCATTTGACACCGTTATAAAAAATGAAGAACGCCTGTTTAACAAAATAATGTCTGCACTCAAACCGGGTTCCATCCTTCTTTTGCATGATACCAGCGAAGCAACGGTATCTATACTACCACGTTTGTTAAAAACAATGCGTGAAAGAGAATGGCGGGTAATCAGGCTTGACAAAATGATTAACTTGAATCCGTATGATTAAGACATTCGTCCTGGCATGCCTTCTTCTTTCAGGTTTGATTACCCGGGCGCAATATCCCGGTTACACATCGCTCCCTCATTACGAGACATTTCAAAAAGCATTTGCCCAGGCGACCACGGCTACCGAATCCATTCAGGCGGATTTCACACAGGAAAAAGCCCTGAGCATGCTTTCAGAAAATTTAAATTCAACCGGTAAATTCTGGTATCGTAAAAAGGACAAACTACGCATGGAATATATGAGGCCGTACGCGTATATCATGATTCTGAATGCGGGGAAAATTTTTATAAAGGAGGGCCAAAAAGAAAACACGGTGTCGGCCAATTCGAATAAGGTTTTTCAGCAGGTGAATCGTATCCTCATAGACTGTGTCGCCGGCAGCATGCTCGACAATCGGGATTTCCAGCCGGCTGTTTTTGAAAGTTCGGCTTCTTTTCTTGTGGAACTCAAACCCCTGGCTAAAAATCTCCGGGAACTTTATAAAAACATTAATATTGTCATTGATAAAAAGGACTATACCGTACATACTATCGAGATGTTTGAACTTTCCGGCGATAAAACAGTCATCCGGTTTCAGAACAAAATAATAAATGCCCAGATTCCCGATTCGGTCTTTAATATTCCTTAACGTGGTTTTTTTGAATCTTGCATGCAGTCAATACAGGTATATGCAAAAAATTAAAACGGATGAATCCTGTGTTTTACTATTTAAACCGGATTTTGTGCGTGCGACATATAAAATATCGGTGGATGTGGTTGGCAAACACATCAGCGGTTTACTGGTTATGAAACAGATGCCGGACAGCAGCACGCGAATTGTCTTTACCAATGAAATGGGGTTCAGTTTTTTTGATTTCGGTTTTCTGCCACATGATCGTTTTATGGTTTACCAGATTGTCCCGCAAATGAATAAAAAAGCCCTGGTCAAAACACTGAGAAAGGATTTTGACCTGATCCTGTTCAGAAGTATGGATAGCAGCAAATACTATGCTTTGGCGGACAGCAACCTGGTTTACCACGCTTTTCCGCAGTCCAGTGGCATAAATTTTTATATTACGGATACCCATTGTTCACAACTGATCAAAATGCAAAGGTCCTCAAATAAAAAACCGGTCATGGAAGCTCAGCTGTATGACGGGTCCGGTGGAAATACACCCGATAGCATTTCGATCAGGCATCTGAATTTCAATTTTTCGATTTCCCTGAAAAAAATACCGGCACTTGCTCCTCAATGATCTTTATATAATTGAATCGCTGGAGGGAAACAGAAACGGGATCCATGTCCAGGTGAAACTCATGCCGGAACATGCCATATTCAAAGGGCATTTTCCTGGTCAGCCGGTACTGCCGGGCGTGTGCATGCTGGATATGATTACAGAAATCACGGGTGAGCATCTGCATGGTCAGTTCCGGATTTCTGAAGCCACGATGATTAAGTTTCTTCGTATGATCGATCCGCAGAAGAATCCCGTTATTCACCTGGAGATCCACTACGAGGTATCTCCTGAAGCCATCACTACGAGTGGCAGGATTTATTTCGGGTCAGATACATTCATGAAATTCCAACTAGTTCTTACGCCCGATCCAGTTCAATAGCGGGCTGGTCACCATGGTCGTTAGCAGGGCCATCAGCACCATCATGGAAAAAATCTCCGTGCTCAGGATCCCCATGTCGTACCCGATATTCAGAACAACCAGTTCCATCAGCCCTCTTGTATTCATCAACGCTCCGATCGAAAGACTGTCTTTCCAGGTTTGCCCGAGTGCGCGCGCGACCAGGGTGCTTCCTCCCAATTTCCCGGCTACCGCGCAAAACAGGATCAGTCCAAAGGTGGCCCACAGCGCGCCGGTATTCAATATGCCTGCCTGGGTTCTCAGACCCGTATAAACGAAGAATAACGGAAGCAGCATCACCATGGTCACATCACTGATTCTGCTGATGATACGTTGTTGCATAATATCATTTTTCGGAATTACGATTCCGGCCAGAAAAGCACCGAACAGGGCGTGGATACCGATTATTTCGGTGCAATAGGAAGAAAGTAACAGCAGAGAAAATATCACTGACATCAGAGTATTATATCCTATTCTACCACTTTCATAACTCGCCTGTATTTTTTTTAAAATCATTCTCACCGGGACCAGCATGATGAAGGCATACAGGAGAACCATGCCGATGACGAACAATCCGTTGGTGCCCGATCCTGAACGGATCAGCGCAATCAATATGGCCAGGATACACCATGCGGTAACATCATCGGATGCAGCGCAGGTGATCGCCAGGATACCGAGCCTTGTATCCGTTAATTTCCTGTCGCGTATGATCCTGGCCAACACCGGAAAGGCCGTGATGCTCATCGCGATGCCCATAAATAAAGCAAATGAAAAGAAATGTGTATGCGCCGCAGCATAGTTATTGTACAATAACAAGGAAAGTCCAATTCCGAAAGAGAATGGAATAATTATGCTGGCGTGACTGATGATCAGGGCTTCGAAAGCCTGCTTTCGTAATAGGTGAAGGTCCAGCTCCATACCTACGATAAACATAAAAAGGATCAGTCCGATCTGGCTGAGGAATCGCAGGTTCGGAAGGGATTCAACCGGAAAAATAAAATGAAATACCGAAGGAAACAATAAACCGAGTAGGGAAGGCCCGAGTATGATACCGGCGACTGTTTCTCCAATCACCACCGGTTGTCCGATTTTCTTAAAAAAAGTGCCCAGCAAACGGGTAACAATGATGATAATAATAATCTGCAATAAGAGCCTCGGAAACGCATCCCGCAGATTCGACTGGAAAAGATTGGAAAATAAATTTCCTCCCGACGAAACTTCTGAATTTGAACCCGCTAACACCGGAACTGGCTGATCCAGCGATTTGCCTGTATGAAGGAGGTAGAAAATCAGTCCGCCAAACACGGCAACCAGTCCGATATAAAGGGTCAGGTGTTTTATGAATTTCATCCCGGTATATAGATAATGTGCATGCCTGGTTAGCTGCTTTTTTTTATATGAAATGAAAACTCGGTTCCCTGTCCTGCTTTTGATTTCACACTTATTTTTCCCGACATTTTTTCCACGAGTTTTTTTACGGTGGATAGTCCGATCCCGGTGCCATGGGTGCCAAAACGGTCTGCATTTCCTAACGTGGTAAACAATTCAAATATTTTTTCCTGTTCTTTTTCGGAGATGCCTTTGCCGTTATCGCCAACTTCAAAATAATAATTGGCTTCATCTTCAAAAAACCGCACAACGACTTTTGCCTTTTTTTTGTCATTGTACTTTAGTGCATTTTGTAAAAGATTGACAAAAATCTGTTCGAGTGCCGTTTTATTCAGATAAATCCAATGATCCTCTTCGGGAAGTTCGATATCTGCAGCCTGGCTCACCCTGAGCAGATCCAGAATGGACGTTAAGAATGGTTTCAACAGGAAATTTTCTGCTCCTTCGTTCATGGCGCGTTCAGCCCGATAATAAGCCAGGATTCCATCCACCAGGTTTTTTATCTTAAAGGAGGCCCGGTTCAACACTTTCAACAGTTGATCATTCTCTTCGTTGATGGATTCCCCGAAATTCTCGCGGAGCATTTCACTGGACAGAACAATACTGGCGAGTGGCGACTTGATATCATGAGACACCACATAGGCAAATTGCTGGAGTTCTTCATTCCGCGCTTCCAGGTCTTCTTTCAGCGTTTTAAGCATGATATTGGCCTTTCGCAATTCCAACAGCTGGATAACCTGTTTGGCCAGTATTTGCAGGGAACGAATCTGATCTCCCGTGAGCGTTTTTGGTTTCTTGTCCATTACGCACAATGTTCCCAGCGCATAGCCATCAGGGTTAGTTAGTGGGATACCGGTATAAAACACAACGTGGGGCTCACCCGTAACAAACGGATGATCCGCAAACCGTTTATCCGCCCGCATATCCGGGATAATCAGGGGATCAAACGGATGATTGATGGCGTGTGAACAAAAAGCGATATCCCTGGATATTTCGCTTGCCGGCAGGTTAGCTCCTGCTTTAAACCATTGCCTTTTTTCATCTATCAGTGTTACCAGGGAAATAGGGGTCTGGCAGATCTCTGATGCCAGCAGGGTAAGTTCTTCAAACTCTTTCTCCGCTTCTGTATCGAGAATCTGGTACTCCCGGAGCGCAGCCAGTCGTTCTTTTTCATTTAACGGAATTGAGGGCTTTTGCATGCTGTAAAATAAGCTTTAATTGAAACCGTTTTATGACGGCTGTTTTCGTCGTTTTATTTTCTGGTTCATTACTCTTTATAAATCACCAACATCGGTTTTTCTTCCACCGACAATAGTACGTTGCCGTGCTCCGACTGAATGGTTTCTTCTGTACCATGGTCAGCATCATCCCGGAATCTGACAGTAAGAACCGTATTGCCGGCTGTTTTGCCCGTCTCCAGAGAATAAGAAACAGGTTTACTTCCATTCACCGTGGGTTTATAGATAAAATAAGCGACTGAATCCGGGCTGTGTATCTGCCTGTAACGATATATCCAGACATCACCGGTTTCCTGAATTATCTTGTCAGGCCGGTAATTACCCAACCTGTTTACCAGGGTGCTGATATAATACCATCCCGGATATACTTTTGTTTTTCCATCCGGCAGGGTTCGTAAAATACCACTGGTCAGATAAACCCGTGCATCATCTTCGGGATTTCCATCTCTTAACCAATATAAAATATAAGCGTCAAATCCTGAAAAAAAAGTGGCATTGATGGAGCGGATCAGCATGATGGCCTGGCTTTGAGCATAAGAGAATCCGGGAATCAATGGCGTACACTGACGGGAGGCGGGGGACTTATCATAGCCGTTTTCTCCCAAAAAGCATTTCACACCCGGCGCTATGCGAAAACTGCAATCAGCCACTTTGGTCAGTTTCGACCTCATGGAATCTGCTTCAGGAGAAATACCCTTCCCGTTTTTTTCTGCGTAATAATGATATTGAATGCCGCCCAGCCAGATAAAAGCATGGTCTACCCTGCTGTTTTCTGAAAGAAATCCATAAACCTTAACCCGGTTTGTATCCAAACTTGTCAGTCCACTCATCATAAGGGCAGCGTGGCTATCGGCCTGATGAATTCCATACCGCCTGCCCAGTCTTCCTTCGTCTCCGTCCCAATCCGCCGAGCTTTGCGCAAAATATTCGATGGGAGAACAATATTTGTTCCCGACCCATGTAGCATCTTCCTCGTTTCCATTTTCGAAAAGGCTCATGGAACCGCGACCGGAAGCACGTGGTTTATTGGACAACGAGAGAAGGTTCGTGTCTACAGGATCATATCCAAAAAAAGCAGCCATATTCCACATCATGGCTGCGTGTCTGGAATAACTTGACGGGTCTTCGGAATTCAAGGAAGGATGGTTTAGGGGGCGGTCCTTATCAGTATAACCCAGATCGCTCATCCATTTCGAAACACCCCGTATACTAAACCAGATATCGCCCTGGTTCATGTGTTGTATGGTATCAATATCAAAAATGTATTTTTTCTTTTCATTATTGTAATATCCATAGTGCAGCATGTTAAAGCGGACATGGTGTTCATCCCTGCTGGAATCGTTATCATAGTCCAACGCGAAATTGTAGAGCCTGCTGTAATGAAATGGTGTGAGCCACCGGGGCTCATTCTCCATAATATAATTCACACCCAGAAATCCGGCCAGCGATGTTTTTGTAAATCCTTTATGCAGGGAATAATTTTGCCCAGCGGGAATGGGTTGCAAAGGCATCCCGTATAAAACCATTTCTGTAATGGCCGTTTCATAGCTGCTGAACCGGATCATGACGAACCGGGTGTGTTCATCCAGTGTGATTTTTTTCCATCCCCAGGCGCCTGGTTGCGAGACCGTGATGAAAGAAGAAACCATTTTCCATTTTTCCAGGCTACCCGTATAAATCCAGCAGCTGTCCGGCGCATGTGAACGATCGTACAGGTAAATTTCCCTGACCGAATATGGAATTTTCAGGTCCGCAATAATCCGGCTCCCTTCGGATCCGTGAAAATATATCGCGGGATGAATGGTTGGCTGGCAATTCGTAACGGGAATAAAACCGCTGCCTGGTCTTTCATAACGGGGATCGACAGCTGCATTTTCATCGAACAGGGCGGCAGGATTACCGCCGCCACCGCCGGCATACCCGCTCAGGTCGAATACCTGATCAGGCGCAACGATAATTTTTTCCAGATCAGCACCAGCGATATGAGCCGTATGAAACCGTTTACCACAACCACATAAAATAAGCACGTACAAGAGGCAGGCTCCGGTATGTATCTGCATGCGGGTTATTGTTTCTTTTTATTGTTCAGCAGCATATACCGCGCCGTTTCATAAAAGGCCCTGGTCAGAACAGACATAGTCCGGAGCGTATCGGGTATCGCCGCCATATCCACTGCATCGTTGCCGGTAACAGAATACATGGATTCCCTGTGCGTAACAAGGTTTTCACGATACAGGTAAGAGCCTTTCAGCAAATCCAGGTATCCCTGGTCCGGGTCATATAAAAACGAAAATGCTTTTCCGGCATCGTACACAGTATCCAGCAGGTCGCGTCCCAGTGTCGTGTTACGGTAGTTTATTTTGGCGAGTCCTGCAGCAGTCGGAAGCAAATCGATCTGGGAAACAAAGGAATGAATGCGTTTTGGCTGAAGCAGTGATGGTGAGTAGAAAAGCATCGGCACGTGCATATTGTCCAGTCTTTCGTTTGTCCATGACCGGGGAAACATGTTACCAGCATCACCGGCGATGCCATGATCGCCGACAAAAACAAAAATGGTGTTTGAAAAATATTTTTCCTTTTTTGCCGCTTCGATAAATTTCTGATAACAGAAATCCGTAAACCGGAATGCATTTAATTCTTCATTGGACTCAAATCCGTAAGCCCTGAGCGAGTCTGCCGCAACTTTTACCTTTTGGAATTCGCCCTGGTCCTCAGTAGGAATGGTATAGGGACGATGGTTGTCGGCGGTTTGAATGACAGCAAAAAAAGGAGATTCCTGTTTTTTTAGCGCCTGATTTGCCTCCAGGAACAGGTTTTTATCGCTGATTCCCCAAACGTCTACTTTGGATGCTTTGTAATTTTCCTGTTCATACAGGTGAAGGCCGTCAATATTATTATTCAACAGGCCACGGATATTTGCCCAGCTGGCGCTTCCACCGATAAAATAATATTTATCATACCCCTGAAAATCGTTGATGATGGAATGCTGGTTCACCGCGCCCGGGTTACGGCTTGTGGTACTGTTAGCCTGTCCCACATCCGGAATGCCCGTGAGCACTGCCCAAACGCCACGTGCCGTTCCGTAAGAAGGAGTAAAACACCTGTCAAAAAAAACGCCCTGGTCGCACATACTTTTGAAAAATGGCGTTGTGTTCAGCGGGTTTCCCCACATGGAACTTTTATACGCGCTGAATGACTCGCAGATCACGACGATAATATTTGGTTTCAGGACGGGTGCGGAACGATTTGCAATTCGTTCATAATTGAGGTTCAGGGAATCACCGATAAAATCAAAAAAAGGTTTGAGGACAGGATATGCCTTTCTTACTTCTGATATATTATAGGTAGAACTCCTGAATTTCAGGCTGCTGAAAAAAGACTGATAGGGATTTAACGCAAGGTTGGCCCGATAATCATTTCCAAGTCTGAAAGCTTCACTCCAGCGTAAATTATATTGTCCGATGTTTCCAAAAACACCCATGGCCAGCAGGATGGCTGTGCCAACCACCCAGATCCATTTTTGTTTTTTCTTGCTGTTGTCAGGCTTCCCGGCAATACTGCGATATGTGCGTATGAGTATCCGCCAGACAAAAAGACTGACCAGCAAAATGACAATGATCATACGCAGGACCGGGTAATTCTGCCAGACCAAGGTGAATGAAATGCCGGCATCCTGTATATAATTCAAGATGCTGGCACTCAACCGCAGATTCAGATAACTATAGTGGGCAAAGTCGATAGTGTATATTAAACTCGTGACAAGGCAGGCGACGGCCAGGAGAATGAAAAAAAACTTTTTTGCCCTGGGTGAAATAAAGGGATCCGAGAGGTTCAGAGCGCCAAAGAGTAACATGCCCTCCAGCAATATGCAAACCATTTTGAGGTCGTACCGAAAACCCAACAGGAAACTGCTTCCCAGTGTGGACAATGGATTCCCGGTATGACTAAAAGCAACAAATAATATAACCCGCAGGATACCCATCCATAATAAAAAAATAAAACCTACGGTAAAAATCCAACGGATCAATTTAGGTATCTTTAACCCTGTAAGCATAATCTTGAATATGGGGATTAAAATTAGAGCAATTATTCTGCAATCATGATTTTACTCCTTAACGGATTTTTCCTGGATCTGCTAAAACCCCTGTTGCAATTCGACTATTGGCTGTTCCATAATATTAACCAGGTTTGGACAAATCATTTCTTTGACCTGGTTCTTCCTTTTGTGCGTCAGCAGGAATTCTGGTATTTTTTTTATCTCTTTCTGCTCGTGTTTGCCTTATATAATTTTGGAATAAAAGGTTGCTGGTGGGCAGTCTCCCTGATTATGACCGTTATCATCGGCGACCTTTTCAGCAGTTCACTCATCAAATCGTTGATTTTTCGCTACAGGCCCTGCAGGGATCCGGACATGGCGGAACAGGTACGAGTATTAGTGAATTACTGTCCTATGAGTTCAAGTTTTACTTCTTCACATGCCTGTAATCATTTCGCCGCTGCTTGGTTTATTTTTATAACTTTAAATCAAACCGGTTCCTGGCGCTGGTTGTTATTTGCATGGGCATTCATTATTTGTTATGCTCAGGTTTATGTAGGGGTTCATTTCCCTTTGGATATATTCGGCGGTGCGGTAGTGGGAAGTGCTATTGGTTACGGTATGAGTATATTTTTCAGAAAACAGTTTGGAGCCCTGCCCTTAAAGTAAGATCGGCATGATTGCATTTTTAATTCTTTTTTGTTTAATCTTTTTAAACGGGTTGTTTGTAATGGCTGAGATCGCCCTGGTATCTGCCAGGAAATCAAAGCTCGAAGAGATGGCATCCAAGGGCGATATAAAAGCCAAGGCTGCGCTGAACCTGACTGAAAATCCGGAACTCTTTCTTTCCACTGCCCAGATCGGCATCACACTGATCGCAATCCTGACGGGTTATTATTCCGGAGAAAAATTCAGTGAGGACTTCCAGCCCTATATCGAAAAAATACATTACCTCCATCGTTATGCCCATAGTATTGCTACAGGAATCATTGTCATAATGGTTACTTTTTTGTCCATTCTTTTCGGAGAGCTTATTCCAAAACGCATCGGCCTTCTGAAAGCAGAACGGATTGCACGGATGGTAGCACGCCCTATGACCATATTTTCCCGGATCGGTTATCCCATCGTTGCACTGTTGAATTGGCTGAGTGGTCTTTTTTTCATCTTGTTTTCCATCAAACCTTCTCCGGAAGGAAACGTGACGGAAGATGAGATCAAAGCCATTATCAACGAAGGCACAGAACAAGGAACCATTGAAGAAGCCGAACAGGAAATTATTGAACGGGTATTTCACCTCGGCGACCGGAACATTACATCCCTGATGACACACCGGAGCGATATTATCTGGTTTGACGTGAATGAAACAGAAGAGATGATCAAGGAAAAGATTGTAAAGGAACCACATGCCGTTTACCCGGTCTGCGATATGGAACTGGATAGTATCAAGGGAATGGTAACGATCAAAGACATGTATATGGCGGAAGATTCAACCCCATTCAGGGATATGATGACCCCGGCTTTTTTTGTTCCTGAAAACAATACTGCATACCAGATACTCGAAAAATTCAAGGTGACCAAAACCCATAGTTGTTTTATCGTGGATGAATACGGAAGCCTGCTTGGCATGATCACATTGAATGATATACTTGAAGCGCTGATCGGTGACATTCCGCAACCGGACATGGTGGACTACGAAGTCGTCAAACGTGACGACGGTTCTTTCCTGGTAGATGCACAAATTCCGTTTTATGATTTCCTCGCACATTTTGACAAAACCGAATGGATGAACGAGGGCGAGCATGAATTCGATACACTGGCTGGTTTCATTCTTCACCAGCTGGAACATATTCCGAGGACAGGGGAAAAAATGGAATGGAAAGATTTTAAATTTGAAATTGTGGACATGGATGCGCAGCGCATCGACAAAGTTCTCGTGATAGAAAAGGATGAAATTTCAAAAGAAGATTAGTTGGTTGCCCCATCCCTGACCTTTATCTTTTTCTTCCCTGCATTCTTTTTCTCATAATCCTGTACCTCCTTGGGTTTAACTGCCGTTTTTGCGGCAAGCTTTGTGGAATCGGATCCTCCATCGTTTTTGGATGTTTCAAGTTTGCCCATGGTATAGGTCTGAATTTTATTGATCATGCCGGTAGACGGATCATAGAACTTCCATTGCCCGTGCCTGATCGCCACTCCTTCATTCTTTACGATAACAGTTTTATATTCGTTCAGGTGATCGATGTCTTCAATCTCCAGGGTGTCATATAATTTGTCAGGATTCAGGGCACGCCAGGATTCTTCTCTTACCAGCGCGCCGGAGCCGTTGAAATATTGGCAGAGTCCATCCTTATTACCCCATTTGTAAAATTCCAGACCGGTAAGGTCGCCCTGCAGACTGTATATCCGCCATGTTCCCTCCTTACGGTTATTTTTGAACTCACCTTCTTCTTCATGACCCGGTTCTCCCCGCACTTCATCTAAGCGAATTACCCATTTTCCCTGTTTCATAGATTTTGTGTCTACTTTATTGAGGGTATCTCCCTTTACGCCAATTATGAAGGTGCCGGACTGGGAATAGCCTGTACAGGTGATGATTGTAAAGAGAAAAATGAGGAATCGGTTCATAATGGTCCTTCTTACAAAAAACGATCCGGGTAAGTGAATTGTTGCAGGGACGCATGCCGGGCCTGACTATATTTGCAACCTCAATAACCCGACATGCTGAAATATTATTGCCTCATTTTACTGATTATCAATGCATTGAACGGGTATTGCCAAACCAAAACCGTAGCCGCCATAAAATCGGAGATCGAAAAATCCACAAATTCTCCGCTTTATGTTAAAGATGTTTTGAAGAAAAAATTCAAGCTGGATACGATCGTCGTTACGCGAACCACCCAATTCAGCAGCCTGGCCGACAGCCTCGCGTATACAGGCGTCATAAAGAAAGTGTATGGTCCCTTTACGATGAAGGGCCAGAAATTCCTGGTACAGATCCTGGCACGTTTGCCCAATACATTTTACAGGATCAGCCAGATTTTTATTGACACATCTGTTTTCAGGTACCGGATGGCCGACAGCCTCGGTAATTCTATTATCAGCAGATTAAAAAATCACAAAGATAGTTTTGAACAGCTTTCCCAAACCTATTCGATGGGTGGGGAAGCCAGAACAAAGGGTGATTTGGGTTGGGTGGCAAAGGGAAGTGTGATTCCTGCAATTGACAAGCAACTGGTAAAAGCCAAAAAAGGTGACGTGTTTATGGTCTGGTCAAACAACGGACTCCATATTGTAAAACTCACCGACGGGCCAAAACAAGACAATGGTGTGGCGCTGATGATGCGGGTTTTTTTATAGAAAATACAAAAGACCGAGTTCATATCCTTTCAGACCGAGTCCCGTAATCGAACCCGCACATTTGGCCGAGATAAATGAGCGCTGCCTGTATTCCTCCCTCGCGGCTACATTGCTGATATGAATTTCTATCACCGGTGTTTTAATGGCAGCAATGGCGTCTCCCAACGCAATTGAAGTATGGGTATAGGCTGCGGCATTGAGCAGTATGCCATCATAAGAAAATCCGGCACGCTGCAACTCAGTGACGAGTTCGCCCTCCACGTTGCTTTGAAAATAATCGATCTGGATGTTCGGATATTTTTCTTTGAGATCTGTCAGGAAGTCTTCAAATGTTTGTCTGCCGTAAATTCCGGGTTCCCGGATTCCCAGCAGATTTAAATTCGGTCCGTTTATAATCGCAATCTTCATCCGGTAAATATAATGAAATTCAAAAACGACTTCCAGAGAGGTGAAACTTGTTTACAATCCGGTCGCCCGTGCGCAAAACCAGTGATTTCGGAAGATCGGGCATCACTAGCGGAGGAATCATTTTCGTAGACGAGCTCGACATGAAAACCGCGTTACTGTCGGGTATCGAAACCTCATGGAACGGGATCTCATATTCAATAAACCTCGCCCGGTTGGATGTGAAATAAGTGAATTCAACCGGTATGGTTTGCCCGCTGGCCTTCAGTTGTTGTAACTCATATTTTATCTGGACGGTCTTATAAAATACATATGGAAAGGACGCAAAACAGAAAGAAATATCCACGAGCATCAGAATGTATAATATTTTACGGATCCTCTGGATTCCCAAACCCTGTTCGGTTTCAGAAGTTATCAGAAGAATGAGCGGGAAAAACCAGAGCTGTGGCACGTAACGCGCATACCAGGCTTCAGAAATTATTAAGACAGAAAACAGTATGGTCCCTGCCATGATAATAACCGGCCACGCAGTTTGACGTTTTTTGAGCCGCCAAAACCAATAACCGAAGATGAGGATGGCAGAAATGCAAATGCCGCTAAAGAAAGGCCCCATTCCCGCCATATATACAACATAGGGCTTTGAGGCATTAAAAATGTCTGTTTTATTGAATGAAAAAGGGATTTTGGATCTGATCACCGGATCCTTGGTAACCGACAGATGCAGATTGTCAGTATGCGAAAAAAAGGAAATAAAAAATTTGGATAGCTGATTTTTGTGAATGATCCGTGGCGCTGTAAATTTTGCCGCTTCCGATTTTAACATGGGAAGACCCGGGTAAAAAATGTCGTGATAACGGATTATGTTGATCATATATGGAAAAAAGCCTACTACCCCGATGGCAAAACCGGTGGCGAGTATGCTTACGATCAGGGTCCGCCTGAAAGATTGTCTCCGTTTCGCAATCAGGAACACCCCGAGCATGCCGAAGGTGAATATGCCGGCAAATACGATTGCCGTGAATTTTATATTGATCACGATGATCAGTATGGACGCCAGGAGGATCAGAAAATACCGGTTTGCATCGAAGTATAAGAGACCGGCCGCAGCCATAAAACAAAGCAGGAAAGAACAAAGCTGTCCGTCAACGTACGTATTGAGCAGTTGATAAAACGTCACGGGATTCAGGGCCATTAAAATACTGAAGAGTATACTTTTCCTGTCAGAAAAACGGTTCAGGCGAAGCAAAAAAGCCATCGTCAGGCAAAAAGAAGCGGCGAGTAAAATGAAATTGGTTGCTTTGGTTGTTTCCAGCCGGTTGGTGAAAGCATAGATGGTTGCCTGCGGATCCTCGACACCCTTTCCGTAATGATTCAGCCAGACCGCCTGGTTAAAATCATGTCGAAGTTCCCTTTCAAACGGATTCCAGCCAGCTTTCATCTGTATGGCAGATTCCATATGATACATCTGACCATCGGATGAAATATCATAAAACTGACCGGCAATGAGAATCGAAATAATGATAATTGATAATATGATCAGTGAACTGCGAATAAATGGCGCGCCGAATTCCCCCGGCATAAAATATCTGGCTGCGAAATAATTCAGGAAAAGAGATAAAGCAAGGGCCAGTGGAAAGTGCCAGGCGCCCAGGCCGTGACCCAGGATAAAAGTCAGGGACAGTAAAATAAATGAGAAAACCACCGTGTTTACCAGCCCGGAGCCGGTTAAAAACCAAATAATCGATCTGCGCGGCATCAATGTATCCATTTTGGGGCGTGTTCGGCTAAAAATAAGAAATCCCGCTAATTTTTTTAATTCAATTGCTTGAGCTATATTTGTCCATCTAATTGGTAGACTGCCTCAAATATGTATAATACTGCGTTTTCTGCATGTATCTTCTTCCCCTGTTGTAAGGGTTGTTGTTGAATATATAAACTCAACATCCTCCTTCTTTTTTCCTTATTAAACAGGTTTCTCGATACATGGACATAGCAGCAGACATATTGAATTCAAATTTAAGTAACCAGATCAGCGGACTTTCTATAACCGACTCTCTTCATTTATTCACTGAGCTATACCCGGGCCAGGTTTGTTTCTCCACCAGTTTTAGCATGGAGGACCAGGTGATCCTGCACCATATCGCATCGGAAAACCTGCCAATCAAAATTTTCACATTGGATACCGGCAGACTGTTTAGTGAAACATATTCAGTATGGACCGCCACCTGGGAGAAATACGGCATACCCATACATGCTTACATTCCTGATGCTTCGTCACTGGAAACCTATATTAACCGGAAGGGGCCCAATGCTTTTTATGAATCCGTTGAAAACCGGAAAGAATGCTGTTTTATCCGGAAGGTGGAGCCCTTAAAAAGGGCCCTCGCCTCACAGAAAGTATGGGTTACCGGCATCCGGGCTGAACATTCGGGTAATCGCAGCCAGCTGAACCTGCTCGAATGGGATGAGGGAAATCAGCTCAACAAGTACAACCCTCTGCTGCACTGGAAACAGGAAGAAGTAAATAATTATATATCCGAACACGGTATACCCTATAATATTTTACACGACCGTGGTTTTGTGAGCATTGGTTGCCAGCCATGCACCCGTGCCATTCGCCCGGGGGAAGAATTCCGGGCCGGCAGATGGTGGTGGGAGGATTCGGAGAAAAAGGAATGCGGGCTACATAGTAAATAATTTAAAAATTTGGAAATTCAAAGAAATGGTTGATTATTTAGACGAACTGGAGAGTGAGGCCATCTACATCCTGAGAGAAGTAGCCGGGCAGTTTGAAAAACCAGCGCTGTTGTTCAGCGGCGGTAAGGATTCCATTACCCTTGTACATCTTGCCCTCAAGGCATTCAGACCAGGTAAATTCCCATTTCCGCTTGTACATATTGATACGGGACACAATTTTAAGGAAGCGCTGGATTATCGCGATAACCTCGTGAAAGAAATAGATGAAAAACTCATCGTTCGTAAAGTGGAAGACACTATACGGACCAAATCCCTTCAGGAACCCGGGGGCAAATTCGCAAGCCGCAATGCGTTGCAAACATATACCCTCCTGGATACGATCGATGAATTTGGATTTGATGCCTGCATCGGCGGTGCCCGGAGAGATGAAGAAAAAGCAAGGGCCAAGGAAAGAATTTTTTCTGTCAGAGATGAATTCGGCCAGTGGGATCCAAAGAGACAAAGACCTGAACTCTGGAACATCTACAACGGGAAAATTCAGAAAGGAGAAAATGTGCGCGCATTCCCGATCAGCAACTGGACAGAACTCGATATCTGGAATTATATCCGGCGCGAGAAAATTGACCTGCCTACGATTTATTTTTCCCACGAACGGGATGTGATTTCGCATGAGGGACAACTGGTGGCCGTATCGTCGTTTATACAGCTCGAGGAAACGGATCAGGTTATGCGCAAGTCGGTACGCTATCGGACGGTTGGCGATATGACATGCACAGCGGCAGTTGAATCAGCTGCCAGCACGATCGACGATATCATCAATGAGATTATCGTTACCCGGACAAGTGAACGTGGCGAAACGCGCATTGATGATAAGATTTCTGAGGCGGCCATGGAAGACAGAAAAAAGAACGGTTATTTCTAATCATTACAATTTTCGAATGGATCTTTTACGATTTATAACAGCAGGCAGCGTGGACGACGGGAAGAGCACCCTGATCGGGCGATTGCTCTATGACAGCAAGAATATCCTGAGCGATCAGCTGGAGGCATTGGAAAAACAGAGTAAGAATAAGGAAGAAGGAAGTATTGACCTTGCCCTTTTAACAGATGGACTCCGGGCAGAAAGGGAACAGGGTATCACCATTGACGTGGCTTATAAATATTTCTCCACACCCCGGAGAAAATTCATCATTGCCGATGCGCCAGGACATATTCAGTATACCCGCAACATGGTTACCGGCGCTTCCAATGCCCAGTTGATGATCATCCTGGTAGATGCGCGGAATGGCGTTGTAGAACAAACACGCCGTCACACCATCATCGCATCCCTGTTAAATATGCCCTATGTATTTGTAGCGATCAATAAAATGGACCTGGTGGAATTCTCACAGGATGTATACAATAATATCGTGATTGAATATGCGTCCATAGCGAAATCGCTTGGTTTGAAAAATGTCAGCTTCATTCCCATCAGTGCGCTGAATGGCGACAATATCGTGAATGAATCCGTTAATATGCCCTGGTACGAAGGTCCCTGTCTGCTTGATTTTCTGGAAACTATTTCTATTGATTCAGAAACCAATCTCACCCATGCACGCATGCCCGTGCAATACGTAATTCGTCCGCAAACAGAGCAGCTCCCTGACTACCGGGGATATGCAGGTAAAATTATCAGTGGGGTGTATCATGTAGGAGACGAAATACTGGTATTGCCAGCAGGTTTGAGCAGCCGTCTCAGCCGTATCGAAAGAAACCGGCAGGACGTGGATGAAGCCGTGGCGGGACAGGCCGTCATTCTGCATCTGGAGGATGATATTGATATCAGCCGCGGAGACGTACTCGTAAAAAAAGATCATCAGCCACACCTGGGACAGGATCTGGAGGTGCTGCTATGCTGGATGGACACGAAGCCGTTGAAACCCGGAAATAAATACCTGTTACAACACAACAGCCGCCGGATAAAGTCGGTCGTAAAAGAAATTGAATATCGGCTGGATGTGAATTCGCTGGAAAGAGAAGAAGGGATTGAAAGTGTCGGACTGAATGAAATTGTCCGTGCCAGAATAAAAACGGCTTCTCCGCTGGCATATGACCTGTATAAAGAGTTGCGCGTGAACGGTGGACTGATCCTGATCGATGAAACGAGTAATGTTACGGTAGGGGCCTGTATGATTCAGAAATGATTTTAACTCACTGTATAAGATGAACCAGTTTAAACAAATACAAAAAGTAATTTTCGCGGGCGCGGGGCCCGGCGATCCTGAATTGATTACCGTTAAGACTGTCCGCCATTTAAGAGAAGCGGAAGTTGTTATTACGGACCGTCTTGTGAGTGACACAATCCTGGAAACTTATGTGAATCCGGGAGCGCTCGTGTTGCATGCCGGAAAACAAAGAGGTAAGGAAGGTTCAACACCACAACATATCATCAATGAATTGCTGGTAGAATACGCTTTGCAGGGGAAAAAAGTGTTGCGGTTAAAAGGAGGTGATGTTTCGATTTTTTCTAACCTGCTGGACGAGTTACTGGCATTGAAGAAATATGGGATTTCCTATGAAATCATTCCCGGGGTCACTGCGGCCTGTGGGGCAGCCGCGTATGCCGGGATTCCCCTGACAGCCCGCCATCATGCGCGGGCCGTGCGTTTTCTCACACTTCACAAAAACGAATCGATTGAACCATCATACTGGAGAGAACTCGCACAAACTGAAGACAGCATGGTTTTTTATATGTCGGGCGACAACACAGATGAATTGGTCGCGCAACTGGTGGAATATGGAATTCATCCGGACACTTATATCGCGGTGATTGAACAGGCTACCACACCGTTTCAGAAAGTATTCAATACCCGTATTCATCAATATGCAACCGAATTTGGAAACAAAAACTATGCGTCCCCTACCCTGGTGATTGTTGGCCGGGTGGCCGGACTGTATGAAGATCTAAAATGGAAACAGGAAATTGAATCAGCGGGCGAATTATATTTTAAACCAGTGACAAAAACCAGGGAACAGGAGGTAAGAGCATGATCAGCCAGGAAAATAAGAATAAGATCAGGGAATTCATTCGTTCCCTGGATAAAGAGGACCAGATATGGACGCTGGGATTTCTGGACGCTGTTTTGAATGGTACAACAAAAACAGAAGACCTGAATCCTGCTTCCGTTACGGAAAATAAAAAAATTACGATTGCTTACGGAACTGAATCGGGCAATTCAAAAAAGATTGCAAACATATTTGCTTCGCGCGCAAAACAGGAAGGCATCCATGCAAAAATTGTAAGCCTGGATCAATATCGCTTAACGGATCTTGCCAAAGAAGAATATTTTCTAACGGTTATCAGTACCCAGGGTGAGGGCGAACCACCTGCCTCCGCTAAAAAGTTCTATGATCATATCCATCAGAATGGTTTCAAATTGCCAAAATTAAAATATGGCGTGCTGGCTCTGGGAGATACTTCTTACCCGATGTTTTGTAAGGCGGGGGAAGACGTTGACCACCAGCTGGGAAATCTGGGCGGCGAGCGCATCTTGGACATTCAGCGATGTGACGTCGATTTTGAGCAGGATGCTCATAGCTGGATGAATGACGTGCTTTTGAAAATCAGCGGGACCCAGGTTGTGCAACCAGCAGTTAAACCTCTTAAAAAATCCACGGGTAAAAAAATATACCAGGGAGAAATTCTGACGAATATCAATCTCAACGACCGCGGATCTGCCAAGAAAACGCATCATATTGAGATTGCATGCGAAGAGGTTTACTACAAACCCGGAGATTCGTTGGGCATTGTTCCGCACAATCCGACAGATATTGTAGAGGCCATTATTGCGCATACGCAAATAGACGCAGAAAGGACTTTTGTTCACCGCAATGAAGCCTGTTCGGCTTACGAGTTGCTCCACAAAAAACTAAATATCATTTATCTCCCTGAACGCGTGGTTGCAAAATATGGGACGCATCTCGGGTACAACATACCAGCTGTGAAAACAGGCCTTCTTGACCTGGTGCGCCGGTACCCGGTGAAAGATCCCGCTCAGTTTGAGATCTTTCTGCAACAGCTGGAACCCACTACGCCCCGGTTGTATTCCATTTCGTCATCTCTTGAAACATTAGACGGAGAAGTACACCTGACTGTAGCGCGAGACGCTTTTTCGATTGCCGAAGAACTGAAATATGGATTATGCTCCGATCTGTTATGCAGTCTGAAACCAGGCGCCACCATTGACTTCTATATTCATCATAACGATCAGTTCAGGTTGCCGGAAGATGACAAAGATGTAATTATGATCGGACCGGGAACGGGCATTGCACCTTTCCGGGCATTTCTGAGCGAAAGGGAATCTGCGGGCGCTAGTGGCCGTAACTGGCTTTTCTACGGTGACCAGCATTTCACTACCGATTTTCTTTACCAGACCGAACTTCAGCAATGGATAGAAAGCGGTGTGCTTCATGAACTGGATGTTGCATTTTCCAGGGATCAGCATGAAAAAATATACGTACAGGACAAGATCCGTTTGCGGTCAGCCGAATTCCTCCAATGGCTCGAAAACGGCGCAACGCTATATGTATGTGGTGCAAAAAGGATGAGCGAAGATGTTGAAAAAACCATACTGGATATGGTTAAGAAATCCGGTGCTGAGGGAAATGCAGAAGGCTATCTCGACGAATTAAAGGCAGCAGGAAGATATCTGAAAGACGTGTATTGAATTATTCAGTATGAGTGAACCTAATTTATCAGCGATAGAGAAAGTGAAACAGTCCAGCGATTCCCTGCGTGGTACAATTAAAGAGGGATTGGCGGATGAAATTACGGGAGCGATCAGTGAAGATGATAAGGCTCTTGTAAAATTCCATGGAATGTATCTGCAGGATGACCGTGACCGCCGTGACGAAAGAGCAGAAAAGAAACTCGAACGCTTGTATTCGTTTATGATTCGCCTCCGGCTACCGGCTGGCTTTCTCACTGCAGAGCAGTGGCTGGCCACGCAGAATATTGCAGGTGAACATGCTACCGGGGTCATAAAAATCACCACCAGACAAACCATTCAATTGCATGGGCTCTATAAATCGCATGTCAAACCAACGATCCAGGCATTTAATGAAGCAAAACTTCATTCTATTGCCACCTGTGGCGATATCAACCGGAATGTGATTTGTGCAGCGCATCCGCAACAATCCCCTTTGCATAAAGAGGTACACGATTTTGCTTTTAAAATTAATGAGTTGCTCCTTCCGAAAACAAAAGCCTATTACGAGATCTGGCTTGATGAAGAAAAACTGGCGGATAAAAAAGATGAGGAGGATCCATTGTACCAGGACCGGTATCTGCCCAGGAAATTTAAAATTGCGCTTGCAATCCCGCCGAATAATGATGTGGATGTATTCGGCAACGATCTCGGGCTGATTGCCATTATCGAAAACAACCAGCTCAAGGGATATAACATAGCCATAGGAGGCGGGTTATCTTCCACACACGGAAATCCTGCAACATATCCGAGGCTCGCGACGGTAATCGGGTTTGTAAGTGGAGATGAAAAAATACTAAGCACCATATATGAA
>Ga0066787_10000023_pt1 | contig 23098 bp, 23 predicted proteins | sample OrgsoiDNA2013047_FD_70942 | JGI IMG/M metagenome (GOLD analysis project Ga0066787, IMG submission 70942) | Permafrost soil microbial communities from the Arctic, to analyse light accelerated degradation of dissolved organic matter (DOM) -... | ecosystem: Environmental > Terrestrial > Soil >...
CACGCGTGCCTGGATTTTTCTTTCCTCTGTTTTGTAGTTGTATTTGGCGTAGATATTTGCCAGTCTCATGCGTTCATTGGCCTCCAGCTGTTTTTCGCTCAATACCCGCTTGCTCATGTCGGGCACCTTGGAGACCACGGTTTTGTCGTAATATTTCTTGTAGACGAGCATTTTACCCACCGATCCCGAAGCCTGGTTCATGAACGGATTGTTGACAATAGCCATAGACAGCGTTTCGCCAAAGATAATACGATATAATCAAGATCTTCCATATAATTTCCGTAAATCTTCCGTGCATCTTCCGTATTGCCACGGAAGATGCACGGAAAATTCACGGATGATCTTGCTTATCATTTACTTACCTTATCATAAAAGAAAATGCCACCCGGCGGCGATCGTCAGATCGTTACCGGGTGGCTGAAAAAAACCTTATTATCCTGGATTAAATATTATTTCTTTTCGTCGTACTTCTTCTGCGCTTCCTGTGCCTTTTTGAAATCCAGCACCACGCCATTTATGCAATACCGAAGACCGGTTGGCGGCGGCCCGTCATTAAAAACATGACCCAGATGGGATTTACAATTCCCGCATTCCACTTCGGTCCTTTCCATTCCGAAAGAATTATCCTTTATATAAATGATACTGGTTTTGCTGATGGGTTCATAAAAACTCGGCCAGCCGCATCCGCTTTCAAATTTAGTATCACTCCGGAACAAAGGATTCCCGCAAACTGCACAATAGTAGGTTCCGATATCTTTGGAATGTTCAAATTTACTCGTGAACGCTCTTTCGGTTCCTTTTTGCCGGGCAACATAGTAAACATCTGAGGGAAGTAGTTTTTTCCATTCTTCATCCGTGCGGTTCGCCAGGGATGAATCAGGATGAACGTTGCTATTATCCATATTCGTGTTTTTGGTTTTACCAGACTGGGAATAACACTGCTGAAACAAAAATGCCAGCATCAATATTCCTGCGCCTTTCAATATTTTGATCATATGCTTATTTATATAACAAATCTACGGAGCGGCTGTTCGTTCGGTTTGTCATTTCCTTGACATATGATTGAATTGGCATTTTATTATCATGATATTCAGTTGATTTCCTCTGTATTTATGCAATTGACCGGCCTGTTTGTTAACGGAATTATAAGAACGGTATACTATATTTGTCCGCACCTAAGGCTAGTCATCATGTTTAACTTAATTCTTTTCGGTCCGCCCGGAAGCGGGAAGGGCACACAGTCTGAAAAACTGATTGCCCGCTACGGATTCAAACACCTGAGTACGGGCGATATTCTCCGTAACGAAATCAGAAACGGGACTAGGTTGGGCCAGGAAGCAAAGAGTCTGATGGATCAGGGCCAGTTGGTGCCGGACGCCGTTGTTATTGGCATGATCCGTAGTGCGCTGGAGCAAAATGCCGGAGTGAATGGATTTCTATTTGATGGATTCCCGCGTACAAATGCCCAGGCCGAGGCCCTGGACGAACTACTGGCCGAAAAGAACACCGCTATCAGCGTGGTGCTAGCCCTGCAGGTTTCCAAAACCGAACTCATTAAAAGACTACTGAATCGCGGCCTGACTTCCGGCCGGACAGATGACGTGAACGAATCCGTTATAGGATCCAGGATCGAGGAATACGAACGGAAAACGGCAGCAGTGGCAGATCATTATAAAAAACTCCATAAAGTAGTGCATATCCCCGGCGAAGGGACAGTAGACGAGATTTTTGATCACCTTACTTCTGAAATTAATAAACGACAGAAATAATGTGGAAGTTGAAACTCATTTCTATACTTCCACATTAGAATTTTATGCTCCGCTTAAAATTCTTCATCCCTCTTCTTAATGGCTTTTTCCACTCTTACTGAAATGCGAATACTGATTTCATACAAAAGAATAAGGGGCAGGGCGACAATGGTCTGACTCATCCAGTCCGGCGAAGGCGTAATAACAGCCGCCACGAACAGGATGGCTACGTATGCATATTTACGATAGGTTCTGAGAAAATCGGGCGTAATCAAACCGATATGAGTCAGCACATAACTGATCAGGGGTAACTGAAAAGCAATGCCTGAGCCGATCAGGATATCCAGCAGGTTGTCCAGATAATCGTCCAATGTGGGCCGGGTAATGAGCATACCGCTCATGCCCAGCTTGTAGTTCGAAAGAAAGCTGAAAGTAAACGGAGCGAGCAGGAAATATCCGAATGCGATACCCAGCATGAAAAAAAAGGTCACAAAAAAAATTGAACCGCGGGTGCTCCTTATCTCTTTGACTGAGAGAGCCGGTTTTACGAAACGCCAGAACTCCCAGAAAACATAGGGAAAGGCGATGATGAAACCGCACACAAACGCAATCGTAATACTGGATATGAACTGGGACCCGAAGGCGGTTGTTTGTAACTGCACGTTGGCGGCAGGCAAACAAAGCGTATCGCCGATGTGTAAAAAATGACTCAGTTTGCAGAGACCTACCACAGACAGAAAATTCTGTTTCAGCGGCCCCATAATAATATTCTCAAAAATCCAGTCGATCTTAAGAAACGCGAAAATGGCCAGTATAACGATCGCCAGCACTGAACGGACGATATGCCAGCGTAAAGCTTCCAGATGCTCAATAAATGACATTTCTGCCTGTCCCGGGGTCCTCTTAAAAAAACTTAGAGCCATAATTCACTGGGTTGCCATTTATTCAGGCGTCGCAAAGGTAAATTGAAATGAACTCATGCGAAAACTGCTTGTGAAGTATTAATCAGACACGGAAATCCTACTTCAGTAGCTTCATTTTAACCATTTCTATCCGGGTATCGCTGACACTGAGGATTTCAAACTCAAAATCATCAATAATAATATGCTCCTTCAAACGTGGAATCGCTTCGTGACGGTTGATGATAAAACCAGAAAGCGTTTCGGACTCATTTTCAGGGAAATCCAAATCATATTTTTCATTGAGATAATCCAGCTCCAGCCTCCCTGCGAAAATAAACTCGTCGGTCGACAATTTCTTTTCTTCAAATTCTTCCGTATCATATTCATCCCTGATCTCTCCGAAAATTTCCTCCAGCAGGTCTTCCATGGTCACGATACCCGCTGTACCACCAAATTCATCCACTACCCAGGCAATACTTTTCCTGTCGCGGCTGAATTTACTGATCAGATCGGTGGCACTCATACTCTCGGGAACAGCCGGGATCGGAAGCAGGATTTCCTGGCTGGAAGCGGGCGCTTTGAATAGATCCAGCTGGTGTATATACCCCAGCACATGATCTATGTTCCCATCGTATACAACCAGTTTACTCAGCTTGCTGCTCATGAATTTTTTCCTGGCATCATCAATGCTCATACGGATATCAATGCCTTCGATCTCTTTGCGTGGTATCAGGCATTCCCTCACTTTTACTTTGGGTAAAGAAAGGGCGGCTTCAAAAAGTTCCGTATTTAATTCCTGTTGCGGTTCATCCGACTCGCCGGTTTGCTGAAAAAAATTACTCAGGTCTGCTTTCGCAAAAAGATCTTTTCGTTCATCAATGCGCACATTGAAAACATATTTCAGTATCCATTCTGAAATACGGGTGAAGAAAACAGAAACAGGATAGAATATGTTGTAAAAGAAATTACACACGGATGCAAAAAAATCAAGCAGGCTGTCACTCTTCGCCCGAAAAAATGCTTTCGGAATCAGTTCGCCAAAGAAAAGAATAAAAATCGCGGAAGTCAGGGTTTCGAACATCAAACGGAAAATATCAACCCATGCCTGGGGAATGACTGTTTTCTTAATAATATATTCCCATAATGGCGACAGGGTTTCGCCCACCAGCAATCCGAAAATAACGAGGAAAACATTGAAACCGATCAGAAGCGCGCTGATAAACCGGCTGGGTGTATCCAGGAAACCAGAAAGTAAAATACTACGGCGCAGGCCCTGTTTTTTTTTAATTTCTATCGTCAGCCTGTTCGCATTGGCAAATGCGATCTCTATGCCGGCGAAAAAAATGATCATCAGCCAGGCGATGATGATCCATATCAGGGTATTGGTATTGATAGGCATGTACATACGAATATAGATGGAAAAAAGGGAAAATAACAGCGTTTACGGGCGGAATCCCTGGCGTTCCAGGTAGTCTGAAATAACATGCCGGGCTTCCTCGCAGGCTGTCTGTAGATTGTCGTTGATAATGATCTTATTAAAATGATGACGGAAAGAAATCTCATATGCGGCCTTGTTGAGGCGGTCCTGTAATGCGTCTGCGGATTCCGTGGCCCGGAATTCCAGTCTCCGTTTCAATTCTTCTATCGACGGAGGCTGTACAAAAATAGTCAGGCTTTGTTCCGGGTACTGTTCCTGAACGTGAATAGCGCCCTTTACATCGATATCCAGGATCGGGATCTTCTGATTACTCCGGAGGCGCTGTAATTCGCTTTTTAATGTGCCATAATAACGACCCTCATACACCATTTCCCATTCGACAAATTCCTGGTTTTGTATTTTATGCTGAAATTCTTCCAGTGTCATGAAATAATAGTCAACGCCATTTACTTCATCCGGGCGTTGGGGGCGCGTAGCAGCTGAAACAGAAAATGCCAGTTTGGGAAAATGTTCTAAGAGGTAGCGGGTGATGGATGTTTTCCCAGCGCCAGAGGGTGCGGTTATAATAATCAGCATGGGAAATATTTATATTCTTTTAATCGATGCGCCCAGGCGGTTCAGGCGTTCGTCAATGTATTGATAACCCCGGTCAATCTGATCAATGTTCTGGATCACACTGTTGCCTTCAGCACTCATGGCAGCAATCAGCAGAGAAACACCCGCACGGATGTCGGGGCTGCTCATCGTTATACCGCGTAGTTTGTGCACCCTGCCCAACCCAATCACCGCGGCGCGATGAGGATCGCAAAGAATAATCTGCGCGCCCATATCCAGCAGTTTGTCCACAAAAAATAACCGGCTCTCAAACATTTTCTGGTGAATCAGCACGCTTCCTTTTGCCTGCGTCGCAACTACAAGCATCACGCTCAGGAGATCGGGTGTAAGCCCTGGCCAGGGATGATCGTAAATCGTCAGCACGGATCCGTCAAGATAGGTTTGTATTTCGTAAAGATCCTGTTGCGGAACGTAAATATCATCTCCCTGTATTTCAATTTGAATACCCAGCTGCCGGAATTTATCTGGAATCTGCCCAAGTTCCGACACATAGGCGTCCTTTATCAGGATTTCGCTTTGCGTCATAGCGGCCATTCCGATGAAAGAACCAATCTCGATCATGTCCGGCAGCATCCGGTGCTCCGTGCCGCCGAGTTCGTGTACACCGTCGATCACAAGAAGGTTACTGCCGATTCCACTGATCTTTGCACCCATGCGATTTAACATCCGGCAAAGCTGCTGCACGTATGGTTCGCAGGCTGCGTTATAAATTGTTGTTCTCCCTTTTGCGATACTGGCAGCCATTACAATATTGGCCGTGCCCGTAACGGAGGGTTCTTCCAGCAGAAGATAAGTGCCTTTCAATTCATCAGCCTCGAGACGAAAATAATCGGCTCCCGGATCATAGGTCAAACGGGCACCCAGTTTTTCAAAACCGATCATATGCGTGTCCAGCCTTCTTCTGCCGATTTTATCGCCGCCGGGTTTGGGAACAAATACTTTTTTGAATCTTGCAAGCAGGGGGCCCGCCAGCATTACAGAGCCACGAAGCCTGCCGCTTTTTTTACGATACGTTTCGCTGTTCAGGTAGTCCACATTCACCTCATCAGCCTGAAAACTGCAAAGATGGCGCGAGGGGCGCTCGGTTTTTACGCCCATCTCCTGGAGAAGTTCTATTAGGAGATTGACATCAAGGATGTCGGGAATATTTGAAATGGTGATTTTGCCTTTCGACAATAAGATCGCGCTGATAACCTGGAGCGCTTCATTTTTTGCACCCTGCGGAATGATGTCACCCTTCAACCGTTTACCACCGGTCACTTCAAAGGCATTCATTCAATATCTTTTCTTTTTGAATTTACCTCCGCGATCGTTGTTCCGGTTATTGTTATTATTATTTCGCTGAAATTTCTGATTGCGTTTGTTGCGGTCATAGCCATATCCGCCACTATTCCTGTCACGGTTTTCATTCGGCCGGAAACTCCGTACAAATGGCGTATTGGTAAATTCAAGTTGTCCGTTGGTAATCGCGTTCAGTTCTCCCTGAATGGCATCGTCGTGTACGGTTTCCTTATGCCAGTTATTATAGGCGAGTTTCATATAGTAAGCAATGGCGTTGGCAAATCCGTTTTTCTTTTCCGGATTTTCTTCCTGCAGTGCTTTATCTATGATCAGCTCCAGATTCTTGCCGAGATGTGCATGTTTCGGATATCGCTTCGGATAAGGAAGCGGATCGGATTTTTGTTTCAGCGTTTCTGCTGTCGGTATCGGATAGGGAGAAGAAACATCGAGTTTAAAGTCGGATATCAGGAAAAGATGATCCCATAGTTTATGTCTGAAATCCTCCACATTTTTCAGGTGCGGGTTCAGAAATCCCATCAGTTCAATCACGACTGCTGCGTTCCTTTCGCGTACTTCAGGGTCTTCAATGGTAAGCAGGTATTCGATCATCCGCTGGATATGGCGGCCGTATTCACGCATAATCAGATGATTACGCGTTGTATTGTATTCCATTATGTAGTGTTTATGCCCGACAAACCTACGGAAAAAAATCAGTTCACGATCACCTTGGTCAGGAACTGCCTGTTATTGGTCAGATTCACTGCCCGGAGGAAATATATTCCGCTGGCCGGTTTGGCTGAGAGGTCCATATTGGCCACGCTGGTTCCCGAGAGCTGTATCTGCTTTCTTGAGATAACCTGACCCGTGGTACTTACCAGTTCCAGGCTGAAATTTCCGCTTTGTTGTTCATCAAACTGTATCAGTATTTTTTGTGTTATGGGATTCGGGTAAATCTGCATGCCCGGCCGTTGGTCTTCCTGCTGCAGGTTCACGCCTTTTACGACCGAATAAACGACGTTTCCCTGCGAGTCGATACGTTTGATGCGAAAGTATATTTCTCCCACATCAGTTTTAGCAGGGTTGTATTGATACTGGTATTGTGCAATAGTACCTGTTGGAGCAGATCCAGCCGGGACGGTTCCTGCTGTCTGCCAGCTTTGATTGTCGTTGCTGTATTCGATTTCATAGATTATTCCGTTTTGATCGGTTGTGCCAAGCCATTGTATTGATATCGTTCCGTTCTGTTTATAGACTGAAAAATTGCTGATTTCCGTTCCCAGGGGTACCGTCGGGCACCAGTAATATGTCAGGTGTAAGGTTCCACCGATGACGGTCGTTACAGATGAGTTGTAATTTGATCCGCCGTCGAGTGTAATCATCCCTCCGTTGATGGAGTAAATAAAGGGTACCGTACCGACTCCTATATAAGCAGCATTACCGCCTGCCATGCCGATTCCGTTTGGAAACGTAATGATATTTTCAGGCCCGTATGTAATGGTGTCACCGGGTTGCCCAAACGGAGCCAGGGTGTCGTATCCGTGAACCGAATTGTAAACATGCGTAAGCGTGATACCCGGACCGGCAATTTTATTGGTCAGGGTCAGCTGAAAAAGAAAAGCCGTACTGTCGGGCCCGGTGTTACCTGCACCCGTAACCGAAGTTCCGGTAATGGTATCCTGTAGGGTAACGCAAGCCAGGTTCCCGATGGCCGGGTTGAACTGCTGGAAAGAAAAATTAAGACTACTTGTTGTTGTCGGCGAGATCGTGATGGACTGATCAATCGCTGTTGCCGGAACCCCGCCCGTACACAGGCACTGTGCGTATAGGGAAGATTGGCAGAAAAAGATGGCGCATGCAAAAAGCATGAAACCCCTGAAGTAAAGATTTTTCATAGTACGGATTTTGATGACGGATGACCACTTCTGCTAAAGCTTCGGTGGTTTGACGGATGACGGAAAACGAACTGTTGTAAAAATATCTATTAACAAACTGGTATCACAGCGCAATTATACGTTAAACCCCGTATCGTATTTTCCGCAGTGATGTTCTTCCGGATTCATGATCAAAAACCGATGGTTTTTCGGGTTAACTTTGCCGGTAAGGCCGAAAGTGTAAAGTCTGATCTTAAAGCGATTTAATGTGTGAAAAACGAAAACCTGAGCGTAATATGCTTTGTAAACAGAGATAAATAATTGATATATAAATACTTACATCTTAGGTCATAGGCTGTGCTTCGAGCCTTGATTGGCCGTTTAAATTCAAAAACATTCAATGACTGAATCAACGATACAAATTCAGGTGTCCCTCGACGAAAATAAAATGCCTTCGGACATCAGTTGGAGCGCCCCGGACAATTCACCGGAAAATACCCGGAATGCTAAGGCTTTCCTGCTTTCACTCTGGGACGGATCAGATAAAACAGCTCTCCGGATCGACCTGTGGACAAAAGACATGATGGTGGATGAAATGGAAGATTTCTTCTATCAGACCCTGATGACCATGGCTGATACATACCAAAGAGCCACCCGGCACGACGATCTTTCGGCCGATATCAAGAACTTCGCCCGCGCCCTTTATAAAAAATCAAGGGAAAAGCAATTAAAGGAAAATAAATTATAATCATATGAGCCTGGAAGAAAATGTAATGGCAGACCTGAAAAAAGCCATGCTGGCCAAGGACGAAAAAAGTCTTCGGTCCCTGCGTGCTATTAAAGCTGCTATTATTCTGGCAAAAACTGCTGAAGGAGCCGGTGGAGACATTAAGAAAGATGATGAAGTCAGATTGCTACAGAAACTGATCAAACAAAGAAAAGATTCGCTGGAAATTTATAAGAGTCAGCAACGCGCCGACCTGGCTGATAAGGAGCAGGAGGAAATAACCATTATCGAAAAATTCCTTCCGCAGCAAATGAGTGCGGAAGAACTGAAATCCGCCCTGCAAAAAATCATCGCAGACACCGGCGCCAGTTCTCCCGCCGACATGGGGAAGGTCATGGGTGCTGCAACCAAACAACTCGCCGGAAAGGCAGACGGGAAAAGCATTTCGACAATGGTAAAAGAACTATTAGCAAAAATGTAGAGAATGTACTATTTGACTACAGGTAAGTCAATCCTCGTATGGTATTGTGCGGAAAAATAAATCGTCTGGGTGGCTTTGATAAAGTCTGATTCCTCTGCTTCAAATATATTCGGCAAAAACTTCTGAGGGTTACGATCGATCATCGGGAACCAGCTGCTCTGTACCTGGATCATGAGTTTATGGCCCTTTTTAAACATATGATTGATCTGATGCAGCCCAATGATATATTCTTCGGGTTTACCGGGAATCAGGGCTTGGGGCTGAGAGAAACTATTTCGATATTTACCGCGAAATACTTCCATCGTAACTGCCAGCTGATAACCGCTCATTTTGAAGCTGGCAGAATCCCAGTCAGGGTACACATCTATCAGCTTAACGACCCAGTCCGCATCGGTTCCAGTAGTGGAAGCAAATAAATGGGCGTTTACGGCTCCAGTTACTACCAGATCGCTCGTCAGCGTATCGGTCATAAAGCTGATCACATCTGGTCGGGTGTACACAAACCGCTGGTCTTCCACCTGCCAGGTTCTCCATCTGCTACCCGGGCCGTAGGTCTCTTCGATGGGCAGCGTTCGATAGGGAACCGGTTTTTGCGGATCACTGATATATGACACGGATCCGCTGACGGTTGGTTCCGAAAATGTTGCCTTGTGATCAGGTCCTGCATATAAGGATTCTATTTTTGCTTTTTCCGGTGGCCAGCTGTTATACGTTTTCCATTGATTGGAACCGGTTTGAAAAATATAAGCTTCATCAAATTTGCCATCCCCGATCCCCTTCAGATAGTAGTCAAACCATTTTTTTTGTAACGCGCGGAAGTGCTCACCCGTATTGCTTCCCAGACTGATCATGCCGATACTGTCTCCCTTTGTCCTTGCCCACTGGCCATGAAACCACGGACCCAATACCAGGTGATTAAAGTGTTCCGGATCATTTTTTTTCATATTCGCATACATCAGCTGCGGGCCATTCAGGTCCTCCTGATCAAAAAAGCCGCCCACATGCAACTGTGGGATCTGAGTTTTTTTTACGTATGACAGCGGTGAGTTTTTCTGCCAGAAACTGTCGTAATTCGGATGATCCACAAAATGGTTCCAGGTGGGTATCCGGTTGTGAAAGTACTGTTCATTCACGTGTTTCAGTGAACCGAGTTCAAGATACCAGTTGAAGAGATCGTATACAGGAAAAGAAAATTCGTTATCGTTTGCCTTGTCTATTTCCAGCGCGTATGTATATTCAAATCCATAACTGAGACGGAACGCTCCGTTGTGATGAAAATCATCCCCCAGGAAAAGGTCAGCCATGCAGGCCTGTTCGGAAGACGCTTTCAGCGCCGGATGAGGATCCACCGATCCCACCAAAGCAAGCCAGCCGGGATAGGAAATGCCAACGATACCCGCTTTCCCGTTATTGTTTTTCACATGATGTATAAGCCAGTCGATCGTATCCCAGGTGTCTGTACTCTCGTCCACGGCGTCTTTGTTTGTCTGATGAACAAGGGGCTTGTGAATCTCCATGGTTCCCTGGCTTTTATTTTTCCCGCGTATATCCTGGAAAACAAAAATATATCCCTCTGCCGCCATGTCAAAAAAGCGAAACTTGTCCCGTACCCTGAAAACCATATCTCCATCCGGAAGATTGGCGTCGGCACCATACGGAGTTCGCTCAAGAAGAAAAGGATATGATATATACTGACGAACTGGCGAAAGCACTACTGTATTTAATTCCACGCCATCGCGCATCGGAATCATATAGTTTGTTTTTGTATACCGGAGTGAATCATCCACCGACTGCGCAGAAACAACACGACAAAAACCTGCTATGAAAAGAAACAGGAAACATTTTTTCATCAGTAGTAAATTATTCGTAAATCCTCAGTCTTGCTCTCAGGTTTTCCGCCTCCTGCTGGAGTTGCCTGATTTTTTCCAGCATATGTTTCAATGCGTCTATTCCCGGCACGTTGATGTTCAGATCGTAATACATGCGGCTGAATTTTTCCAGCTCCGCTATTTCTTCCTTAAGGATAAAACGCTGGTTCTCGTGCGTATTGATAGAAATCAATCCATGCGATTCCAGGGTTTCAAGAAAAGCCGGTTCCACCTGGTAATGGGAACAGAATATGTCGATCGATATGATTTCGTCTTCTGACATCAGGCTTTTTTCAATTTCGAAAGTTCGGTAAAAAGTTCTTTCTCTCTTGCCGATATATTTTGTGGTACTAGAATATTGTAAGTAACAAAAAGATCGCCGGATACTCCGTCCTGTTTATAAACAGGAAATCCCTTCCCTTTTAAACGGGATTTCGTACCGTTCTGTGTTTCTGGTTTTATTTTGAGTTTTATCTTTCCATCCAGTGTATCCACCATAACATCTCCGCCGAGTACAGCTGTGTACAGATCCACATTCAGCGTGATATACAAATCGTTTTCCACCCGTTTAAATACAGGATCAGGTGGGATCCGAAAAGTAATGTACAGATCTCCCGCAGGACCACCATTTGCACCAGGCGCGCCATGATTCTTCAAACGAATTACCTGTCCGTCTTCCACTCCGGCTGGAATGGTAATGCGAATATTTTTCTCATTGACCGTTAATGTCTGGGTATGCGTTTTTGCCGCATCATGCAGGGAGAGATTCAATTCTGCCTGGTAATCCTTGCCGCGGAATTTTGTAGTTCGCCCGCCGGCGCCAAACATCTGTTCAAAAAAATCCGAATATTGTCCATCTCCGAAATCTGAAAACGGGTCTTCAGTTTGCCGGCGCTCCCTGGCGCCCTGGCCTGCTCCGGATTGTCTCGCTTTTTCAAATTGTTCCGCATTTTCCCAGTTCTCGCCATACTGGTCGTATTTTTTTCTTTTCTCCGGATCGCTGAGCACCTCATTGGCCTCATTGATCTGTTGAAATTTCTTATTGGCCTCCTTATCGTTTGGGTTGAGGTCAGGATGTAATTTCCTGGCCAGCTTGCGATAGGATTTTTTGATTTCCTCTTCCGAGGCTGTTTTGGATATTCCGAGAATTTTATAATAGTCAGTGTAAGCCATACATGTACGGGATCATACCAGTTCTTTCACAACATTCCAGATTACTTTTGGTTTGCCGAGTGTGTAATAATGCAATACAGGGACACCCGCTTTTTTTAACTCCCGGCTTTGCTGCAGCAGCCATTCCGTACCAATTTGTTCAACCTCCTCATCCGTCTTACACTTCATCACCGCGTCGGAAAGGTCCGACGGCAGATCCACATGAAAGACTTTTGGCAGGAGGCTGAGTTGTTTTCTATTTGTAATGGGTTTCAAACCCGGAATGATGGGAACATCAATGCCATGTTCCCTGCAGGCTTTGACGAAGTCAAAATATTTCTGATTATCGAAAAACATTTGCGTAGTAACGTATTCGGCGCCCGCATCCACTTTTGCTTTCAGGAATACCATGTCGGTAGCCAGGTTGGGCGACTCGAAATGTTTTTCCGGGTATCCTGCCACCCCGATACAGAAGTTGGTTTTACTTCCGTTTTTAATGTCTTCCTCGAGATAGATTCCCTGGTTCAATCGAACGACCTGTTTCAGCAAGTCGAGCGCGTATTGGTTTCCACCCGGTTCAGGTGTAAAAGCAGCTTCATTTTTTGGCGCATCTCCGCGTAAAACAAGTACATTATCGACCCCCAGAAAATGCAGGTCGATCAATGCATCTTCCGTTTCCCGTTTTCCAAACCCACCGCATATCAGGTGTGGAACAGCATCTACCTGATAGTGGTTCATGATCGCTGCACAGATACCAACAGTGCCGGGTCTTTTCCTGACTTCTACCTTTTCAAAGGTCCCATCGGCCTTTTTCTTGAACATGGTTTCGCTCCGGTGGTAAGTCACGTTGATAAACGCCGGCTTAAACTCCATCAGGGGGTCCAGGTGGTCATATATCGAACTTATGGTCTTCCCCTTTAAGGGCGGAAGAATTTCGAAAGAAACAGCAGTGTCATTTGCCTCGCGGATGTGATCAATAACCTTCATCAATGGTGACCGGGCGGTTTATTTGTGGAGTGCAAACTTAATTCAATAGCGCTATAACACAAGCACCTGTTAAACTATTTTAAAATGAACCCGTTTCATATTCTTCTGGTAATTTTGCTAAAATTTTAACCGGTTTGAACCTGACTATTCATACACACGATTTAGTAAAAAGCTATCATAACCGAACGGTAGTGGATCATGTTTCAGTGAATGTGAAACAGGGCGAAATTGTCGGTTTACTGGGCCCGAACGGCGCGGGAAAAACAACGACTTTCTATATGGTTGTCGGCCTGATCAAGCCGGACGAGGGACAGGTTTTTCTTGACGACCGGGACATCACCCGGCTGCCTATGTATAAGAGAGCCCAGCTTGGTTTGGGATATCTGCCGCAGGAAGCATCTGTTTTCCGCAAGCTTTCTGTGGAAGACAACATAAAGGCCATTCTGGAAATGACAGATATTCCCAAGAAGGAACAACGCGAAAAGCTGGAGGCCCTGCTGGACGAATTCCGTTTACACCATGTTCGCAAAAACAACGGCGATTCACTCAGCGGTGGTGAAAGAAGACGAACTGAAATTGCGCGCGCCCTGGCGGTGGATCCAAAATTTATTTTACTCGATGAACCGTTCGCTGGTGTAGATCCCATTGCCGTGGAAGATATCCAGGCCGTGGTGGCCCGTCTGAAGTATAAAAATATCGGCATACTCATCACAGACCACAATGTAAATGAAACGCTTTCGATTTGCGATCGCGCATATCTGCTGATCGAAGGAAAAATCTTCAAACACGGCACTGCCGAAGAACTTGCTGCCGACGAACAGGTGCGCCGGTTGTACCTTGGCAGGAATTTCGAATTGAAGCGAAAAGACTATCTTCACGAAGAAGCGTCCAGGCCCGTCATATAAGCTTTCCGGACGGATGAAAGGCGCTATTCTCTATGAATGAAACCGTCATCAGTTGAAACTATTAAGTCCTGCCATATCACGCCTGGCCAGGATGAGACGCTGGCAAATTGAACAGTGGGTGCTTGACCCGGTAGCCGTTCAGCGTGAGGTATTGCAGGATCTTGTTACTTCCGCCCAGTATACGGAAATCGGGCGCAAGTATAATTTCTCAAAGTTATTTTCCATAAAGGAATTCAAGAAAGCAGTCCCCATTCATGATTATGATGACCTCAAGCCCTACATCCATCGTATTATGCAGGGAGAAGAAAACCTGCTTTGGAACACACCCATCAACTGGTTCGCAAAAAGCAGCGGCACAACCAGTGATAAAAGTAAATTCATACCGGTAAGTGAAGAAAGCCTGAAGGACAATCATTACCTCGGAGCCAAGGATGTGCTCACCATGTACTATCATTTTCATCCGGAATCGGACCTGCTCACAGGGAAAGGACTGGTGATCGGTGGAAGTCATACCATCAACCAGGTAAATGCCGACGTGCAATACGGCGATCTGAGTGCCGTATTGTTACAAAATTCACCTTTCTGGGGACACTGGATCCGAACACCGGAATTGAATATTGCCCTGCTCGACGAATGGGAAAATAAAATCGAACAACTTGCTGAAGCAACCATTCGCGAAAACGTTACTTCTATTTCAGGTGTTCCCACCTGGACGCTCGTCCTGATGAAAAAAATCCTGGAAAATACCGGCAGGAAAAATATTCTGGAAGTATGGCCTTCCCTCGAATTATACATCCATGGTGGCGTTTCGTTTACACCTTACCGTGAGCAGTTTGCAAAAATAATCGGCGGAGATATCAACTATCTGGAAATGTACAATGCCAGTGAAGGTTTTTTTGCGGCACAGGATTCTCCGGGGGAAGACGGCATGCTCCTGTTTACGAACCATGGCATTTTTATGGAATTTATGCCGGTGGAAGAATATGGGAAACCGGATCCGCAGACCATCGGATTAAAAAATGTGGAACTGGGAAAAAACTATGCACTTGTTATTAGCACCAACGGAGGCCTGTGGCGATACCTGCTGGGAGACACGATTCAATTTACTCGCCTGGGGCCGTATCGTATAAAAGTCAGCGGCAGGCTCAAACATTATATGAATGCGTTTGGAGAAGAAGTGATCGTTGATAATGCAGACAAGGCCATTGTTGTAGCCGCCGGCAGGTCGGGTGCCGTGGTAAACGACTATACGGCAGCGCCGGTTTATTTCGACGATCATTCCAACGGTGCGCATGAATGGCTGATAGAATTCGAAAAGGAACCGGCGAGCATTGCCCGGTTTGCCGAAGAACTGGATAAAGCGTTAAAGGACGTGAATAGTGACTATGAAGCCAAACGCCATAAAGATATTGCCCTGCGCCCACCGATCGTAAAACCGGTTCCAAAAGGACTCTTCACCAGTTGGCTTCGAAAGAAAGGTAAACTGGGGGGGCAGCATAAGGTTCCCCGGCTTTCGAATGAGCGCTCTTATGTTGATGAGTTGAATGAGATGCTTCAGGAAAGTGTAATGCCTGAGGCTTAAGGAAAATGTACAAAGTGATTAACCCAACTTCAATAAAGATTCTCCGGACGAAGAAGTTAGCAGGGAAGCGGCAATAATAAGGCTCACAAAAGAGCATGTATAAAAAAGATATCCATACGGCACATCGATGAACTGGTAAAAAACCAGCACGCTGAGTTTAAAACACGCCAGGTTGATATTATGAAAATTCCATTTTTTTTGAACAAGGCAAAACCACATAAATAAAACAGGAATACCAAAAGTCATTATCATGAGGGTGCCGTGAAGGATTGCCACGCGATGTGGTCCGAAGAATTTTGCCAGGCCCATGTTCAGCCAGAATACTTCGGGAGTATCCGTCCAGACATGTCTCGCAAATGCAATATAATTTCCCGGAAGCGCCAGCATTTGCCCGAGCACGTTGAACCCAAATGGAATTAAAAATAAAAGAAGAATACAAACCAGGCCTGTCAATGAAAAAATAATGAGCTTGCGGTATTCTTTCCGGGATGTTAAAAAAATCAGGTATGGGATCAGCCATCCGATCATGCTGTAGCGGCTCAGCAGGCACAAAGAAGCAGTAATTCCAATAAAAAACGGGTTGCCGGAAATAATAGCCACCGTGAGCATGACAAAATAAAAAATAACAACGCCTTCTTCGGTCAGGCTGACGAGGCCATGAATATCATTCCGCGCGAAAATCCACCAGAATAATAAAGCAGCGACCGCCATCAGTCCATATCCATAATATCCGTTTTTTTTAATCCGGATACCACTCAGCATGATCACAAATGAAGCCAGTACTAAAACGACCGTAACCCAGCGCATATCTACATCATATGCAACGGCAACAACATATGGTAGCCACATCGCCGGAAGGTAGATGGGTCTGGTGCCCTGCCATATTTCAGGGATTATATCATACACCTGTTTCCAGTCGCGGTGCAGAAATCTTTCATTCATTACTTTAATTACAGGGAGCATATCTGCATAATCCGGATCCATGGGAACCAGGTCCAGCCAGTAACTGGCAGTAATATATGCCAGCAAAAGCATGATCAGCAGGAGCGGTCCTTTTATGAAATAATCTTTTTTAAAATCTTTCAGGACCAGAAAACGGGCAGGCGGCATGATCAAAACAGACACAACGAAAACCAGTCCGGATATCAGGTAAAGGATCGTGACCAGGCTCGTCTGCAATCCAAGCAGAAGACCATAACTGACCAGGAAGGTTTCTGCCGCCAGCGAAAACATTAATAATTTCTTTCTTCTGTTCAGATTCATGGATTGTCCGAAAGGCCTGATTTAATATTTATATTTACCTGCAAACTTTCCTGTTTATATATTTGAGCCTCCTTAATGCAATGAAATGAAACTTTTAGAGGGTAAAATCGTGATCGTAACCGGGGCAGCACGCGGAATCGGTGAAGCCATTGCTCTCAGAATGGCGGAACATGGCGCGCACATCGCATTTAGCTTTCTGTCTAGCGACGAAAAAGCCAATGCCCTTGAACAGAAACTCCGTGCACTGGGTATCAGTGCAAAAGGATATAAAAGTAATGCCGGTTCGTATGAAGACTGTGAAAAATTTGTCAATGAAGTGTTGGAAGAACACGGCACCGTTGATGTTTGCATAAATAATGCGGGTATTTCCAAAGATAGCTTGTTGCTCCGGCTTAACCCTGCCCAATGGGACGAAGTAATGGAAACAAATCTGAAGAGTGTTTTTAATATGACCAAACAAGTGATCAAACCTATGATGAAAGCAAAAAAAGGTTCAATCATCAATATGAGTTCCATTATTGGCATTCGTGGGAATGCGGGCCAGTCGAGCTACGCCGCATCCAAAGCCGGCATCATCGGATTTACCAAATCCGTCGCACACGAATTGGGCAGCCGTAATATCCGTTGTAATGCCATTGCTCCGGGTTTTGTAGAAACTGATATGACGCATTACCTGAAGGATGAGGAAGGAGCCAAATCATTCCTGGCCAAAATACCACTTAACCGCTTCGGTCGTGCCAGTGAAATTGCAGACACAACACTGTTTCTTGCATCAGATATGAGCAGTTATATAACAGGTCAGGTTATCAGTGTCTGCGGCGGCCTTAATATTTAAGATATCAAAACATGAGTTCCATAGATAAACTACTACTGGAGAACAAAACCTGGGCAGCAGGAAAGAAAGCGGACGATCCGGAATATTTTAAGCGCCTCTCTCTGATTCAGAATCCAGAATTTCTCTGGATCGGTTGTAGTGATAGCCGGGTGCCTGCAAACGAAATAACGGGTACGCAACCTGGAGAAATCTTTGTTCACAGGAATATCGCCAACCTCGTGATTCATACCGACGTAAACCTGCTCAGTGTGCTGGAATTTGCTGTCGTGCATCTAAAAGTAAAACACGTTATCATCTGTGGACATTATGGATGCGGCGGTATCAAGGCCGCGATGACCAACCACGATTTCAAGCAAGTGCTGAATATGTGGCTACGCAATATCAAAGATGTATATCGTCTTCATCGTGAAGAACTGGAAGCCATATCCAATGATGAAGACAGAGAAGACCGTCTTACTGAATTGAACGTGCAGGAGCAGGTATTGCATCTCGCCAAAACGTCAATCATCCAGCGTGCCTGGAAATACAGACAGGGACCGGATTTACACGGATTAGTATATGGACTGAAAGACGGCCTCCTCAATACAGTGTTCAACATGACGGCTGACAGCAAACTCGATCCTTTATACACTTATAATGATTTGGGGAAAGAATAATTTGGTGCATGTAGAATTGTGAATAATACAAAAATGCTTCCCGCTTTATCCTCATGCCTTATTAAACAGGGCAATCGCCTTTTGCGCAAACTCGGTTGTAACAAGATGGCCGCTGGTCTTGGCGCGTTCGGAGAGAAGCTGGTCCCAGTGGGAATAATCCTGCCATAACATTTTTTTTATTTCTTTGATCGCCTGTGCACTTGAATGGCTGAGTCGATGTACCAAACGCTGAACTGCTTCGTCGAGTTCCTGCAGGCTGGTATGAACTTCGGAATAAAGTCCACGGGTTTTTGCCCAATCGGCGGTTCGCCAGGAAGCTGCATCCATCGCGAGTTGAGAAAAAGCCGACAAACCCAGTTTGCGTTCAACGGCCGGCCCCACCACAAAAGGTCCGATCCCGATTTCCAGTTCGCTAAGTTTTATTTCTGCTCCGGTCAATGCAATCGCATAATCCGCAGCTGCTGCAATTCCGACGCCGCCCCCCACAGCTTTTCCCTGGATTCTTGCGACTATAAACTTTGGGCATTTCCGCATGCTGTTGATCACATGTGCGAATCCGTTGAAAAAATCCTCGCCCTCCCGGCTGTTTTTTATTTGTGAAAGTTCAGCAAATGATGCACCTGCACAGAAAGCCCGGTCACCGGATGATCGTAAAACGATTACCCGGATTTCATCATCCAGTCCTGCTCCATGAATATGACTGGCAAGATCCGTCAGCAATGTCTGCGGTAACGAATTACTTTGCGGATGATAGAATTCGATAACCATCGTCAGCCCATGCTTTTCAGATTTTACATAACCGGGATTTTGTTCCTGCATATTTTACATTTTTTTTCTGACCATGGTAAGTATAGTAGCAATCATGACCGACTCGCCCGTTTCATCATAGACCTCCACATACCATTTCACAATGCCTTTGGGAATGTCATCTTCATCTTTCAGATCCACACTTGTTTTTTCTTTACAGGTGAGGCGCACCGCAATCGTGGTTCCTGCATATACCGGTTTTAGAAACCGGCATTCATCGATTCCATAGTTCAGCAACACCGGCCCTTTGGCTGCATCTACAAACAAACCTGCTGCCGCGCTCAGAATAAAATACCCGTGAGCGACCGGCTTTTCAAACATGGTTCCTTCCAGGGAACCGTGATCTGTATGGGCGTAAAAATGATCCCAGCTGATGTTGGCAAACTGGCTGATATCTGCCTCCGTAACAGTACGGCGATGGGTATGCACGCTGTCTCCGATCCGGAGTTCTTCAAAATATTTTCTAAATGGGTGTTTTTCTTCGAGTCTTTGTGTAGCATGTGCCTGGTAAACGGAAGTGATGGCGGTAAGGGTATCAGGTGAACCCTGTATCGCGGCCCGTTGCATATAATGTTTCACCCCACGTGCCCCTCCCATCTCTTCTCCGCCCCCTGCACGCCCGGGTCCGCCATGCACCAGCATGGGAAGTGGAGATCCATGACCTGTACTCTCTTTTGCATTAAATCGGTTCAGCACCAAAATTCTTCCATGATGTGTGGCCGCTCCGACAACATAATCTTTTGCAATCAGATCAACAGATGTCACGATCGTACTGCACAGTGAACCTTTCCCTTTTTTTGAAAGCTTTATCCCTTCTTCCAGATTCTTATACGCCATCAGCGTACTGACGGGACCAAACGCTTCAATATCGTGAGCGCCTCCACTCTCCATCGGCTTTTCATTCTGTAATAAAATCGGGCTCATGAATGCCCCTTTCTGTATATCGGCATCAAGCAGTTCGACGCTGTCGAGCGAACCATATATGATTTGTGATGAAGCAAGTAATTTTTGTATCTGCTGTTTCACTTCCTTTCGCTGATCCTGTCCGGCCAGTGAACCCATCCTGACTTTTTCATTTACGGGGTTGCCAATCAACGTTTGCGCCAGCGCGGCAGCAATTGATTTGCGCATGTCCGCCATCTTATTTTCCGGAACAAAAATCCGGCGGATGGCAGTGCATTTTTGTCCTGCTTTCACTGTCATTTCCCTTCGCACTTCCTTCACAAAAATCTCCCATTCAGGCATTCCCGGTTCCACGTCTTCGCCCAGTACAATACAGTTCAGCGAATCCGCTTCCATGGTAAATGGAACATTTTCTTTTACTATAGAAGTATTCGATTTTAATTTCAGTCCCGTAGAGGCAGAACCAGTGAACGTCACCACGTCCTGTGCCGTGAGCAGGTCAAGCAGATTGCCGGTGCTGCCACAGATCAATTGCAAAGCGCCTTCCGGCAGGATACCGGATGCATGGATCTCACGAACAACAGATTCAGTTAAGAAACTGGTACAGGTTGCTGGTTTCACGATGGCGGGCATTCCCGCCAGGAAATTGACGGCAATTTTTTCAAGCATGCCCCAAACCGGAAAATTATACGCATTGATATGAACGGCCACTCCTTCTTTTGGCACCAGGATATGCTGTGCCATAAAACTGTGATTTTTGCTCAGGTCAATCGGATCTCCATCTGTACAAAATGGAAGATCCGGAAATTTCCTCCGCAGAGACGCATAAGAGAAAAGATTGCCGATCCCGCCTTCCAGATCAATCCAGGAATCGGCCCGGGTGGCGCCGGTCTGGTAACTGATCGTATAAAATTTTTCAAGATGATTCCGGAGGTGAAGAGCAAGGGTTTTTAACATCCTGCCTCTTTCATGAAAACTCATTTTTCTTAATGCCGGATTTCCCTTGCTGCGCGCATAGTCAACGACCTCCTGAAAATCCAGGCCGGTAGTTCCGGCCAGATACAGGGGCGCCCCGGTGACAGCATCAGAGATTGTCAGCAGGTCGCCTTCTCCTTCAATCCAGCGACCTGTTACATAACTTCCAAGCTTTTTCATATTCTTTTTACTATACAATTTTTACCAGCCTAATATCCATGCGAATATGAGCGGAACCACAATGGTTGCATCACTTTCCACGATGTATTTGGGTGTGTGAATATCGAGTTTTCCCCAGGTGATCTTTTCGTTCGGAACTGCGCCCGAATAAGAACCATAGGAAGTGGTTGAATCTGATATCTGGCAAAAATAACTCCAGAATGGTACATCGTGCCATTCCAGATCCTGGTACATCATCGGCACCACGCAAATAGGAAAATCACCCGCAATTCCACCGCCGATCTGGAAAAACCCTATTCCTTTCCCACCCGAATTTTTTCGGTACCAATCGGACAGCCAAACCATATACTCGATGCCACTCTTCATAGTGCCTGCCTTCAATTCCCCTTTAACAATATAGGACGCAAAAATATTTCCCATGGTACTGTCTTCCCATCCGCCGACTACAATCGGCAGGTTTTTTTCAGCAGCAGCGATCATCCAGCTGTCCTTTACGTCGATTTCATATCCATCCTGCATTACTTTACTCAACAATAATTTATACATGTATTCGTGAGGGAAATAGCGTTCGCCCTTCGATTCAGCGTGCTTCCATAGGTGCACGATGTGCTTTTGAATTTTACGGAATGCCTCTTCTTCAGGTATGCAGGTGTCTGTTACCCGATTGAGGCCCTGCTCCAGCAGTTCCCATTCCTGTTGCGGAGTGAGGTCCCGGTAATTCGGTACTCTTTTATAGTGAGAGTGGGCCACCAGGTTCATGATATCCTCTTCCAGGTTGGCACCTGTGCAGGAAATGATATGAACTTTATCCTGCCGGATCATTTCGGCAAGGGAAACACCCAATTCAGCGGTGCTCATGGCGCCAGCCAGGGTAACCATCATTTTACCGCCCTCCGTTAAATGACTTTCATATCCTTTTGCAGCATCTATCAAAGCCGCCGCGTTAAAATGCCTGTAGTGATGTGCGATATACTCTGAAACTGGTCCTTTATTCATACTATTTTTTATATGGAAGTGCGAAATTAATTCATTTTTATGCTTTATACTGAAGGCTTAGCGCTTTAGTCTTTATAAGTATTAAAAACGTTATTTTTATTCAAATCCCGGAAGCATTACAGATCATGGGAGACTGGCTTGATAAAAATGTGAAATAAAGTGAACTACCTGGCGCATGCCTTTCTTTCTTTTGGAGAACCGGATATCCTGGCAGGTAACATGATCAGTGATTTCGTAAAGGGGAAAAAAAAATTTGACTACCCGGAACGAATACAGATGGGCATCACGCTTCACAGGAAAATAGATGAGTATACCGACACCCATCCAGCCACCCGCCAGGCTAAACAATTTCTGAAGGCCGCCGCGGGATTATATGCTGGAAGTTTTGTTGACATTATTTATGATCATTTCCTGGCCAATGATCCTTATGAATTTGAAGAAGGTGCATTGGCGCTGTTTGCCAGCCGCACGTATGAACAACTCGAAACTTTCGAAACATGGCTTCCCGGGGAATTCCGGAATTTCTTTTACTATATGCGCCAGCAAAACTGGCTTCTGCACTACCGTTCGGAAGAAGGAATACACAATAGTTTCCGCGGTCTTTGCAGGAGGGCCAAATATATCGACAATCCGGAACCGGTATTTGACGCCTTTCTGGATCATTATGAAGAGTTAAAAATGAGCTATGAGTTTTTCTTTCCGCATGTTAAAACGTTTGCATATCATGAACTGCTCTACCTTCGCGGCAATTCATAAACTTTCAGTCGTTAATTTTGCGTTCAATGAATAAAATGAAATCTTTCCTGCTGGCCTTTTTGATTTTATATTCGGCGGGAAATTGTCAGGCTCAGGCGAGCCTGCCTCCACTGGATAAATCGCCGATGGACATGTGCTATTATCCTGTTAACTATCCCGTATTAAAAATT
>Ga0066787_10000024_pt1 | contig 22813 bp, 8 predicted proteins | sample OrgsoiDNA2013047_FD_70942 | JGI IMG/M metagenome (GOLD analysis project Ga0066787, IMG submission 70942) | Permafrost soil microbial communities from the Arctic, to analyse light accelerated degradation of dissolved organic matter (DOM) -... | ecosystem: Environmental > Terrestrial > Soil >...
GGCGACAACGAAACCGTACAGCAGGGTAATGCCAAGATCTGCATGATATTGCTGGATCAGCGCCACAGGAGATGGGTGCGGCGGAAGGTAACCATGTGTTACTGAAAGAGAAGCCAGCATCGGCAGACCGATATAAACCGCCGGTATATCATATTTATAGGAAAGCGTGATGATCAGGGGCACCATGAGTACGAACCCGATTCCATAAAAAAGTGGGATTCCCACTATAAAGGCAGTCACCACGAGAGCCCAGACCAGGTATTTTCTGCCAAACCATTTCATAAAAGAAGAGACAATGCATTGCGCCGCGCCATAATCGGCAATGAGTTTTCCGAGCATCGCACCCACTACGAGAATCACAAGCAACGAACCAAGCAGTTCACCCATACCGGTTTGAACAGCGTGAGTAACCGATTCAATGGACATGCCATTAGCCAGCCCGATTCCCATGGAGACGATTAAAAAAGAAAGAAAGGCATTTAATTTTGCCCAGGTGGTTAATAAGATCAGCGTGAGAACACCTATCAGCAAAATCAAAAAAGACATGGCCAGCATTTACATGTGAAGAAGAATCGTCAAATTAAATCATTTCGGGAAACTGGCGATTGTTTTTTGAATCCCATGAAAATGAGGGAATAGCTCCTAATTTGCAATCATGTTTATTATTGATGCCCATCTCGATCTTGCTATGAATGCCATGGAATGGAACCGCGACCTGAAAAAACCGGTTGCGGATATTCGTGAACGTGAAAAGGACCTCAGGGACAAACCCGACCGGGGCAGGAGCATGGTTTCCCTTCCCGCGTTGCGCGAAGGGAGGGCGGGTCTCGTGGTAGCTACACAAATTGCCAGGTATGTCCGCAGCGGAAGCCCCCTTCCCGGATGGCATTCTCCCGAACAAGCCTGGGCTCAAAGCCAGGCCCAGCTTGCATGGTATCAGGCCATGAAAGCGGAAGGTGAAATGGTCCAGGTGATCGATCGCGTATCACTGGAAGCTCACATGAAAAAGTGGGCAGACGATTCCATACCGGACCGGGAAAAACCGGTCGGTTTTATATTGAGCCTGGAAGGCGCAGACTCTCTTGTCAATCTTTCTTATCTCGAAAGGGCATACAGGTATGGCCTGAGGGCGTTGGGACCCGCGCATTACGGTGAAGGCAGATATGCAGGAGGAACCGGTACAGAAGACGGATTCAGTGAAGCAGGCAAATCTTTATTAAAGGAAATGGATTCACTCCATATGATCCTTGATATCACGCACCTGACTGATCTCGGATTCAGTCAGGCGATGGAAATATACAAGGGGCCCATTTGGGCGAGCCATCATAACTGCAGGGCACTCGTTAAAAACCAGCGTCAGCTAACGGACGATCAAATCCGGATATTAATAGACAGGGGAGCCGTGACCGGCGGGGTGCTGGATGCCTGGATGCTTACGGATGGATGGATACGCGGAATTTCACTTCCGAAGGCCACAGGCACGGATTTAAACCGCCTCATCGATCACTATGATCATATCTGCCAGATTGCAGGAAATGCCGATCATATTGCCATCGGTACTGATTTGGACGGCATGTTCGGCACGGAACAGTCACCGTTTGATATGGAGACCATCGCCGATCTGCAAAAACTGCCGGGGCTTTTGAAACACAGGGGCTATCAGGAAACGGATATTCAGAATATCCTTCATGGCAACTGGCTCCGGTTTTTAAAGAATGCATGGAAATGAGTGGATTGTATTTAAATACCTGCAACCGTTCATAAGTTTATACCACCTTCAATACGCTATTTATTCGACAGGTGTTTGTACATCGTTACATTTGCAACTCTTGCCTGTAAACCGGAAGTTAATAACTTCTATCAAAAAAACTGTTATGCGAAAATACCTGTACGCAGGGTTTCCGATTATATCGGGGTTGATTGCTTTTCAATCCTGTCATAGCCCATCTGCGAATACCGGCTATGCTGCTCCGCCACCCGCGACGCTGCCGGTGATCAGTATAACAAGCCGGCCTTTTTCAACCTACCGGGAATACACAGCATCCCTGGAAGGAACAAAAGATATCGAGATCAGGCCACAGGTGAATGGATATATTGAAAAGATTTTTGTAGATGAAGGAGCATTCGTCAAAAAGGGACAGCCTCTTTTTAAAATTAACGACCAGCCATATATCGAAGCATTGAATAATGCCAAAGCTTCCCTGGATGTTGCAAAAGCAAACCAGGCCAGTGCGGAGATTAATATGAATAAACTGGAACCTCTGGTACAAAACCAGGTCATTTCCCCAATACAATTAAAAACGGCAAAGGCTTCCTACGATGCGTCCACCGCGAGTGTATCGCAGGCAAATGCGATGGTCGGGAACGCGAACATCAATATCGGCTATGCCCTGATCAAGGCGCCGGTGGATGGATATATAGGCAGAATACATATCAAGATTGGAAGCCTGGCGGGTGTTTCAACGGTTGATCCACTGACCACCATTTCAGAAGTGAAGGATATACGCGCATATTTTTCCGTGAGTGAAACCGCTTTTCTTCGTTTCAAAGAAGAATATCCCGGGAAAACAATAGAAGATAAAATAAAGCAATTGCCTGCTGTGGAACTTATTCTTTCTGACAATACCATCTATCCTGATAAAGGAAAGGTGGAAGTAGTAGCTGGTCAGTTTACCGCAGGCACAGGCGCTATTCCGTTCCGTGCCAGTTTTCCAAACCCGAATGGCGTTCTGCGTTCCGGTAATACCGGGCGCGTGAGAATTCCAATCCACTTACCCGATGGCCTGGTGATTCCGCAGGAAGCTACTTATGAACTCCAGGATAAAATTTTTGTGTTTGTATTGGGAGACAGTAATAAAGTCAAAAGCACCACGGTGCAGATCAATGGCCGGTCCGGAAATTATTACCTGGTGGACAAAGGCATAAAGACAGGCGATAAGATCGTTTTTTCAGGTGTCGATAAACTGACCGATGGTGCTACGATAAACCCGGTGCCCATGTCGCTGGACAGCCTTCTGAAGACAAGACCCATGTAAAACCGGAACCAGCATAAAAAGCAGAAGATGTTAAGAAGATTTATAGAAAGGCCGGTATTATCCACAGTGATTTCGATCATCCTCACTTTGTTGGGGCTGATTTCCATGACTTCGTTGCCGATCACCCAATTTCCGGATATCGCCCCGCCCACCGTGAGTGTGAATGCTTTTTATCCGGGCGCCAATGCAGAAGTCGTCGCCCGCGCGGTGGCCACACCGCTGGAGGAGGCCATCAACGGGGTGGAAAACATGACGTATATGACGTCTACTTCCGGGAATGACGGGAGTATGTCGATCAATGTATTTTTCAAACAGGGCACCAATCCCGATCTCGCATCCGTAAACGTGCAGAATCGGGTGTCCAAGGCCGTTAGTCAGATACCGGCGGAAGTTGTTCAGGCTGGTATATCAACTCAAAAACAGCAGAATAGCATGATCAATGTGACCCTGCTGTATAGTACGGATACTGCCTATGATGAAAAATTCCTGCAGAACTATGCCAAAATAAATGTGATTCCGGAAATTCAACGCGTGCCCGGAGTAGGCCAGGCACAGGTTTTTGGCGCCAAAGATTATTCGATGCGTATTTGGCTGCAGCCCGACCGGCTGTCGTCCAATAATATTTCCGTGCAGGAAGTGTTATCTGCGATCCAGGATCAGAATGTGGAAGCGGCACCCGGAAGATTTGGTGAAGGCAGCAGTGCGTCTTTCGAATATATTATAAAATACAAAGGCAAGCTTTCGCAGAATAAGGATTACGAAGACATCATTATAAAAACCGGGGCAGACGGATCTGTGATCAAGTTAAAAGATATTGCCCGCGTGGAGTTCGGTTCGTTCACATACAGTTCCAATTCTCTCATCCAGGGATATCGAGGAACAGGGCTTGGCATTTTTCAGACAGCCGGGTCCAACGCGAATGATATTCTTATCGCTATAGATGCCGTGATGAAAAACGCCGAAGCCAAATTTCCAAAGGGAATTCATGCGTTCACCATTTTCAGCGCTAAAGATTTCCTGGATGCCTCCATCAAACAGGTGGAAGAAACCTTGATCGAAGCGTTTATCCTTGTATTCCTGGTGGTATTTATTTTCCTCCAGGATTTCAGATCGACGCTGATCCCGGCCATTGCCGTTCCGGTTGCCATCATCGGTACTTTCTTTTTTATGCAGTTGTTCGGTTTCACGATTAACCTGCTTACCCTGTTTGCGTTGGTTCTTGCGATTGGTATCGTGGTGGATGATGCGATTGTAGTTGTGGAAGCCGTGCATTCCAAAATGGAGCGAACGGGGCTCGCGTCTAAGGATGCCACGGTTCAGTCCATGAGCGAAATTTCAGGCGCGATCATTTCTATTACCCTGGTCATGGCCGCGGTGTTTGTTCCGGTCGGATTCATGCAGGGCCCTGCAGGTATATTTTACCGACAGTTTGCATTTACGCTGGCCATCGCGATTTTAATTTCGGCATTAAATGCGTTGACGCTGAGCCCTGCACTATGTGCTCTTTTTTTACGAAATGTGCACGTAGTTCCCGGAGAAGAACATAAAAAAGTCTCTTTCCCAAGAAGATTCGGGAATGCGTTTAATGTAGGGTTTAAAGCCACCACTCATCGCTATGTGGGATCCGTTCGTTTTCTGATCCGGCACAAATGGGTGGGACTCCTAGGACTGGTCATTGTTTTTATAACAACCATCTGGCTGGTAAAGTCGACCCCGACAGGTTTCATTCCCGCAGAAGATCAGAATTTCGTGATCCTTTCATTCAATCTGCCTCCTTCTTCTTCTCTGGACAGGACCGACGTGGTTTTGAAAAGAGTAGACAGTCTGCTGGGCAGCATCCAGCAGGTCGACAAACGCGGAGCCATCAGCGGACTGAATATTATTTCGGGCGCCAACAGTTCTGCTTACGGCGTTGGATTTATCAAATTAAAACAACAAAAAGACCGGGTGCCCAAAGTTAGTATCGACCAGATCGTGGCCGAGATCAACCAGAAAATGTATACTATAAAGGAAGCCAGCTTTTTTGTATTTCAGCCTCCGACCGTACAGGGATTTGGCAATACCAGCGGATTTGAAGTGATCATACAGGACAGGAATGGCGGACCGCTTACAGCACTGGGACAGGTAACCAATGGTTTTATAGGAGAACTTTTTAAGAGGCCGGAGATTGGGTTTGCCTTTACTTCTTTCAATACTAATAATCCACAGTACTTACTGGAAATTGACAATGCAAAAGCAAAACAGCTAAACGTTTCTGTAGCCAATATTCTTGGAACCCTGCAGGTTTATTTCGGAAGCAGTTTCGTTTCTGATTTCAACCGTTTTGGAAAATATTACCGGGTGATTGTTCAGGCCGATATTCCATATCGAACAGATCTTTCTTCCATGGATGGCATTTTTGTGAAGAACACAGATGGTCAAATGGTTCCGGTGAACGTACTGGTTTCACTGAAAAGGGTATACGGACCTGAAACTGTAAACAGAACAAACCTTTTTAATTCAACAACGATTGACGGTGTCGTAAAACCCGGTCATAGTACAGGCGATGCCATCCAGGCAATCAAGGAAGTGGCGGCTTCCTATCTGCCACGCGGGTATTCATATGAGTGGTCTGGTATAACGAGGGAAGAAAGTAACGCAGGAACACAAACTCAACTTATATTTATTCTGAGCGTGGTCTTCGTATATTTTTTACTCTCCGCGCAGTATGAAAGTTATATTCTGCCGCTGGCTGTTTTACTTTCCATTCCGACGGGCTTAATGGGCGTATTCCTTTTTATCACCCTGACAGGAATCGAGAACAATATTTATGTGCAGGTCGGTATCATCATGCTGATCGGCCTGCTGGCTAAAAATGCAATATTAATCGTTCAGTATGCTGTTCAGCGCAGAAGATCCGGCATGGACCTGGTGGCGGCCGCACTCGAAGCGAGTCGTTTGCGTCTGCGGCCGATCCTGATGACGTCTTTTGCATTTATCGTTGGCCTGCTTCCCTTGACGTGGGCTACAGGCGGGTCTGCACTCGGCAACCGGTCCATTGGAACAGGTGCTGTGGGCGGGATGCTTACGGGGGTATTGCTGGGTGTATTTATTATTCCGGTTCTTTTTGTCATCTTCCAGGCGTTACAGGAAAAAGTAACAGGAAAACCAAAACCCATTCGCGAAAAATATGAACTCAGGTCAGAATAAACGAACTGAAATCAATCCATGACATGAAGAAGATTATTCAGTTCCTTTGTATTGTTGTTTTTCTGTTCGTTCTGTATGCTTGCAGAACAGGAAAAAACTATGCGCGTCCGTCTGTGCCGCTGCCTGAAAGTTTGAATCCGTCATCGTCAGCCCCCGATACCAGCAGTATAGCCGATATCCCGTGGAGAAATTATTTTTCAGATCCGGTATTGCTTCAGTTGATCGATAGTGGCATTTCACGCAATTATGACCTGCAATATGCATTGAGAAATATAAGTATTGCGCAGTCTCAGGTGAAACAGGCGAATTGGTTATGGTTTCCACAAATCTCGGCTGGTGTTTCCGGTCAATTCAACCGGTATTCCGACAATGGTCCGTTGGGTATACAAAACGGAGCGCTGAGTAATCATACATACGATTACCTGGCGTCTGTAAATATGAACTGGGAAATTGATATCTGGGGAAAGATCAGCCGGCAAAAGGAATCCAGCCTGGCAAATTATCTACAGACATTTGAGGCGGCGAAAGCAGTTCAAACGAGACTCGTTGCGGACATCGCCGATGGATATTTCAGCCTGCTCATGCTTGATCAGCAATTGCAGGAAACCAGGAATACATTAGCCCTTACGCGGGATTTTGTAAAACTAACGCGGTTGCTCTATAATGCCGGAGAAGTCACCTATCTGGCGATTCAACAGGCGGAATCGCAGAGCCAGAATACAGCCCAGCTGGTGCCGATGATCGAACAGAATATTCAGATCCAGGAAAATAGTCTGCAATTGCTGACAGGAAGCCTTCCGGGTGCAATATCGCGCCAGGCAGGATTAAACGATATCCATTTCAACGACGATATGGCAACCGGTTTGCCTGTTTCTATATTAAGCCGGAGGCCAGACGTGCGGGCAGATGAAATGGCGCTGGTCCAGGCTAATGCGCAAGTGGGTATCACCAAGGCCAATATGTATCCTGCGTTGACCCTGACGGCCGGTGGAGGTTTTGAATCCTTAAAGACCAGTAATTGGTTTAATATCCCCGGCTCATTATTTGGACTTGCCGGCGCTTCCCTGATCCAACCCGTTTTGCAGGGAAGGCAACTCAAAACTCAATACGAAATTGCTAAACAGCAGAGAGAACAGGCGGTCATTCGTTTCAGGCAATCGGTGCTGAATGCCGCCATTGAAGTATCCAATGCATTCATCCAGCTCAACAAACTGAAAGAACAGGAGATCATCGCCAAGGAAAGAACGGATACTTTATCTGCCGCAGTGGGCAATGCACAGCTATTGTTTAAGAATGACCTGGCCAACTACCTCGAAGTGATCACTGCACAACAATCAGCACTCGATGCACAGCTGAGCCTTTCCTTTATTCAAAGATCCGAATTAGATGCTCGCGTCGAATTGTACAGATCTCTTGGTGGCGGATGGAAATAAATTCTGAAATTGCTCCTTCACAATAAATACAAATGATATGGACAGAAGAAAATTTCTTCGCAACGGATCGTTGACCGGGGTCGGGCTCACGGCTATTGGAATTGGTTCTCTGCAAGCTTCGGTTTCCGGGATATTTGGGGAACATGATGATACGTCCATACATCCTGTACAACAAGCACCGGCATTGGAATTGGAAGAGATCACCGTTGCTGATCTTCAGAAAAAAATGCAAAGTGGCGAGCAAACATCCGTCTCCATTACAAAAGCCTACCTCGCGCGCATTGAGCAAATAGACCGAAACGGACCATCCTTAAACTCCATAATCGAGTTGAACCCGGAAGCATTACAAATTGCCGAAAACCTGGACAAGGAAAGGAAACTGGGTAAAGTAAGGGGACTCCTGCATGGCATTCCGATACTTGTAAAAGATAATATCAGTACGGGTGACCAGATGATGACGACCGCGGGTTCAATAGCATTAGTTGGAAACCGTGCAAAAGAAGATGCGTTCATCATAAAACAATTGCGAAAGGCGGGCGTGGTTCTGTTGGGCAAAACAAACCTGAGTGAATGGGCGAATTTCAGATCTTCTCATTCCTGTAGTGGATGGAGCAGCCGTGGGGGACAAACCAAATGTCCATATATCCTGGACAGGAATCCGTCGGGTTCCAGTGCAGGATCCGGTGCGGCAGCGTCAGCGAATCTTGCAGCGATTTGTGTAGGGACCGAGACGGACGGGTCAGTCGTTTCCCCTGCTTCCGTGAATGCACTGGTTGGTATCAAACCTACTGTGGGTTTGTGGAGCCGCACGGGCATCATACCCATTTCTGCAACCCAGGATACGGCGGGTCCGATGACGCGCACCGTACAGGACGCAGCCATTTTACTGGGCGCCGGGGTTGGGGTTGATGAAACAGATGCCATAACAAAAATGAGCGATGGAAAATCGTTGCATGATTATACTCCGTTTTTATTAAAGGACGGGCTCAAAGGGAAACGGATCGGAATCGAAAAAACACATCTCGAAGGTAATTCCGACCTGGTTGCTTTATTGCGCACGGCTATGAAAAATATGGAATCACAGGGAGCTACCATGGTGGAAGTGGATGTGATGGGCCCGCTGAAACTTTTGGGAACCGCCGAGTATCAGGTTCTTTTGTATGAATTTAAGGACGGGTTAAATAAATATCTTTCTTCTGCAAATGGCCAGGTCAAATCTCTGAAAGAATTAATTTCATTTGATCTGCAGAACGAAAAAAAAGCTATGCCCTTTTTCAAACAGGAAATACTCGTGGAAAGCGATAGCAAGGGCGGCCTGGACAGTAAAGAATATACTGACTCGCTGGCAAAAACCCTGGGTTTTAGAAAAACCATCCTTGATCTGATGTCTGTGAATACATTGGATGCATTGTCGGGAATCACCAACGGTCCGGCCTGTTGCATTGACCTCGCAAATGGTGACTACGATAATGGTCCCGGCCTTTCCACTCCGGCAGCCATTACCGGCTTTCCCCATATTACTGTTCCAATGGGGTCGTTTCATGGCCTGCCCATCGGCCTGTCATTCTATGGCTCGCCTTATACAGAATCTACTCTGATTTCACTGGCTTATTCTTATGAACAGGCTTCTATGAAACGCGAGAAACCGAATTATCAGAAGAGCCTTATTGCATAACGGTGTTTTACTTTCAGCCTGCTTATGAGCGATTCCAACAAACACTACTGGCTGAAATCCGGATCCTATACACTGGTGCTCAATATTCAGCAGCTTTTGTTCGGCTTCGGAAGTTTTTACCTGCTGGTACGCATGCTGGATAAGCATGTTTTTGGTATCTGGACTCTTTTTGTTGCAACCACGTCCATTTTTGAGATGGCAAGAAGCGGATTGATACAATATTCGCTGATTAAATTTTTATCTGAGAGCACAGATCAGGAGAGGCCAAAAATCATTTCGGCGTCTTTTGTACTAAGCGGCATACTGATGCTCATCTGTATCGTGTTGAACATTTCCGTGGCCGGGTATTTATCACGATTGTGGAACTATCCCGATTTGTTTCCCATGTTCATCTTATTCAACGTCGTTTATGTCCTGCAGGGAATACTAGCCCAGTTCCAGTGGATCGAACAGGCATTCCTCAGTTTCCAGGGCATATTGATTACTACCATGATGCGACAAGGCGGATTCTTCCTGTTTATTTTTATTTCGTTCTTTCTGCATGTAAAAATATCTCTCATCGAGTTGATTTACGCCCAGGCAGTTTGCACAGGCATCGGCGCGTGTACCGAATATTTCTATGTGAGAAAATTTCTCAGGATCTCCTATCAACTGCACCTTGACTGGATCAGGAAATTATTCAGCTATGGTAAATTTGTATTTGGTACTTATATCAGTGCTGTTCTTTCCGGATCCGTGACCCAGATGATGCTGGGTACTATGCTCTCACCAGCCGCCGCCGGCGCCTATAATGTTTCCATCCGGATCGTGAATCTCACCGATGTACCCACCAATGCATTGGGTGCCATTGTTTTTCCCCAAAGCGCGAAACGTTTTGCCGCACAAGGTATAGACGCCGGCAAGTACCTGTACGAAAAATCAGTCGGAACCATTATTGCCATTTTAATTCCGTTGATCCTGTTTGTTTTCTGTTTTCCGGCATTCGTCGTGCGCGTTGTGGCCGGAACGCACTATGGCGAAGCCGTTCCCATGGTTCAATTCATTATCCTGACATGCCTGTTCAGTCCCTTTGACCGTTTTTTTGGAGTCATTATGGATTCTATCGGCAGGGCCAAACTCAACTTTATAATCATTTTCTTATCGATTACGTTCACGCTTCTGCTGAATTATGTCCTGATCGGCAGGATGGGTATCATGGGTTGCATCTACGGGACCCTGATCGTGGACGTTTTCATTGTTGTGATCAGGCAGATTTTATTGTATAAAATTTTGAACGTGAATCCCTTGAGTCCTTTTGTATATGCATACCGGTTTTACCCCGATTTTGTGCGGAACTACATCAGACCGCTGTTTGGCAAATTGCCCGATTAACCACTCAATAGCACGTCTACCGCTTTGACTATCTGAAAATTATGTTTAATTTGGATGTGGTCGCTTATACAACCCCTTCTGATGGAAATTCAAAAAGTGGACGATATTTCTTATGCACGTTTTATGCAGGAGTTCTATCAGCCAGGAATACCCGTTATTTTTAAAGATGCTTCAAAAGTGTGGAGGGCAAATGGGGTATTCAACCCTCAATGGTTTCGGGAGAATTTTGGAGATCGTTCAACGGAAATAGACGGTCGTTCTTATAGCATGAGACAAATCCTGGACCTGGTTGAGAACAGCAGTGAAACGAATCCCGCGCCTTATCCCTGCATTTACGACATACCGGAAAAATTACCGGAGATATTAGATTGGATTCAGCCACTGCATTTAAATTATGCCCGTCCTAACTGGTTGGATACAAAATGGTTTAATAAAGGATTCTGGGGTGGAGCTACTCAATTGTTTATCGGCGGACCAGGGGGGAAATTCCCTTATGTTCACCTGGATTATTACCACCTGAATGCCTGGATAACCCAGCTTTACGGAGAGAAAAGATTCACCGTTTTTCCGAAAGGTCAGGAACATTTGTTATACCCCAAGAAAGAAGATCCGTGGCGGTCCGATATCAATATATTTGAACCGGATTTTGAGACCCATCCGAGATACAAGGAAGCAACTCCGATACATTTTGTGGTGTCTGCCGGTGAAACACTGTTTATTCCATTCGGGACCTGGCATACCGCATACTCCCTTACTACAACCATCTCTGTCGCATTCGATCAGCTAAACAACAAAAATTATAAAGATTTTGTCCGGGATGTCTGGTCGTTTAAAAAACGGGAAAACAAAATGATGGCAATAGCTAAAACTGGCTATGCCTGGATGGCGGGACAGGCCTGTAAACTGGAGGACAGTCTGAGCCAGCAAAAATAAATTTATCAATAACCACTGGTGATGGAAGTGCAAAAAGTTGGAGCTATATCTCATAAGGAATTCATGAAGACGTTTTATAAACCGGGTATTCCTGTGATTTTTAAAACAGCGTCCGAAACCTGGAGAGCCAATGGATTGTTCACGCCCGATTATTTCCGGGAAAATTTCGGGGATAGGCGGACGACAGTAAATGAAAAGGAATACTGCATTCGTGAATTACTCGACCTGATAGAAAATAGTTCTGCTGACAATCCTGCGCCTTATCCCTGCAAATTCGATATCCCTACCCAACTTCCGGAACTCATGCCATTGATCAGTCCTTTGAGTATGAATTATGCTGAGCCGAACTGGTTTGAAAGCAGGGCTTTTCCGCGTATTGTTTTCGGAAGTTCCATCGAGCTTTTTTTTGGCGGCCCCGGCGGAAAATTTCCTGTTGCCCATATCGATTTATTTCATACCAATGCCTGGATAACGCAATTATACGGGCGCAAGAATTTTGTTGTTTATCCCAGGGGTCAGGATGAATTCCTCTATCCAAAACCAGGAGATCCGTTTGTTTCACAGGTCAATATTTTTAACCCAGACTACGAAAAGCATCCGAAATACAAATATGCCAAACCCATTGTCGTTACAATAGAAAAGGGGGAGACGATTTTTATTCCCTGGGGTATCTGGCATTCTTCGGAATCCCTGACACCCAGTATCTCGGTTATTTTTGACCAGATAAACAGGAGCAATTTTAGTGAGTGGACAAAAGATGTATGGCAATATAAAAAGCAGGGTAATAAGGTGAAGGCAGTGGTTAGTATGGGTTACTACGCTGTTGCCGCCAATCTGTTATGCAGGATCGGAGATGCGCTGGGTATAAAAAGAAAGATCCGGCAGTATTAAATTATTTTCAGGATGAACGATTCACTACAAAAAATATTCGACAATCAAAACGGAAATGATGCGTGGGTTCATACACTGTTCGAACGGCAGGTGAACGAATCGCCGAACGACATAGCCATTCATTTTAATGATGAAGAAATAAGTTATGCTGATCTGGACAGGCGAGCGGACCTGTTATCCCAGCATATTATCAACAATGATACCGGTTCTTCCGTAGTTGGCATCAGCACCACAAAAAATATAGGGATGATAGCTGGCGTACTGGCGATCCTGAAAGCCGGCAAGGCTTATCTTCCACTTGATCCTACATACCCTTCCGAACATCTGACTCGTATGATCAAGGACGCGGGCGTTCATATTTGTTTATGCCCGGATACAGAGTTCTCTTTTTTCAATTCATTCCTTGATGCCGTACAATTTCTCTCAACAAATGCAAATAATACATTTCGTGAAATAGAAAAGCCCATTGGAAGTCCCGTGACATATGTGCTGTATACGTCAGGTTCTTCTGGAAAGCCAAAAGGCGTTTTAATGGGCAACGCTGCCCTGATCAATCTTTTGCAATGGCAGAAAAAAAGCTCCATGGCCGGAAGAGGAACAAAAACGCTGCAGTTTGCTCCACTTAGTTTTGACGTCTCTTTTCAGGAAATTTTCTCTACGCTTACTACCGGGGGCACCCTTGTTTTAGTGGATGAAGATCTCCGGATTGATCCGCTCAGTCTCCTGCATTTTATAGAAGAAAAATCCATTCAGCGAATTTTCCTGCCCTTCGTGGCACTCCAATATCTTGCGGAAACGGCCGGCTCCCATCGGCTTTTTCCTGTTTGCATACAGGAAGTCATTACAGCCGGAGAACAACTCAAATGCACTCCGCAGCTGACGCGGTTTTTCTCCAATATTCCTGCTGCCATTTTATACAATCATTATGGTCCTACTGAAACACATGTAGCTACTGCGCTGAAACTGGAAGGGGATGCCCGGCTATGGCCAGCACTTCCTTCCATCGGCAAACCCATTGATCATATGGAAATATTTATTCTGGATAAAAAAGGAAATGTATTGCCGTATGATGAACCGGGAGAAATTTCTATTTGTGGAAGGGGCCTTGCTCAAGGATACGTAAATCAACCCGCTCTCACCGCTGAAAAATTTATCAGCTGGCATCACCCGGATACCCGTGATTTACGCCTGTACAAGACCGGGGACCTGGGTCGCCGCCTGCGCGACGGCAATATTGAATATCTGGGGCGTCTTGATGAACAGGTCAAGATCCGGGGATACCGCGTTGAACCTGGAGAAATTGAAGTTTTGTTAAATCATCAGCCGGAAATAAAACAGGCCGTAGTCATTGCCCGGGAAGATCAGCCCGGAGAAAAAAAACTGATCGCCTATCTGGTTTCCGCAGATGGAAGAAGAGATCTTCAGCTTCTGCGTCAGTCAATAGAAAAGCAATTGCCGGGTTACATGATGCCCTCTGCTTTTGTCTGGATGGACGAATTACCAAAAACCTCCAGTGGCAAAATTGATAAAAAAAGACTGCCAAAACCAGAGATGAAACGACCAGCATTGTCGGTGCTCTATTATTCGCCGGCCACAAAAATGGAAAAAGAAATCAGTTCCCTCTGGGCCAGGTTATTAGAACTGGATAAAGTGGGACTGAATGATAACTTTTTTGAACTGGGTGGTAATTCTCTCCTAGCGCTAAAAGTTGTGGCTGAATTAAAACGATTGTTTCAATACCATTTGCCCGTCACCAAATTGTATCAATATCCAACGGTAAGCGGGATCTTGCATTATCTCGAACCAGGGAAAAGTATTTCATTTAAAGAAGATGCGGAGCCGGCCGTTCAGGGCTGCGATATCGCGGTGATTGCGATGGCCTGCCGGTTTCCGGGGGCGAATACAATCGACGACTACTGGTCACTTTTGGAAAATGGAAGGGAAACCATATCCTTTTTTTCTCCTGAAGAATTGGATTTGTCTATACCAGAAGAATTAAAGAGAAACCCCGATTATATAAAAGCGCGCGGGATCATCGATCATGCAGAGGAATTTGACGCTGGATTTTTTGACATCAATCCCCGGTTGGCTGAACTAATGGATCCCCAGCAAAGGGTCTTTCTTGAAATTGCCTGGGAGGCCCTTGAAAGCGGGGGTTATCTTCCCTCGAAATACGCCGGCATCATAGGCGTTTTTGCAGGTACTGGAAATAACGGTTACTATATCAACAATGTACATGGAAACACTGAATTGATTAACCGGCAGGGGAGTTTCCAGGTTATGACTGTAAATGAAAAAGATTATATAGCATCCCGCATTGCTTTTGCACTAAATCTTACCGGTCCTGCAGTGAGTGTTCAATCGGCCTGTTCAACTTCTTTACTGGCTATCGCGGAAGCCGTTGAAAGTATACGGAAAGGCCAATGTGAATTGGCATTGGCTGGTGGTGTTTCGATCACCGTTCCCATAAAAAGTGGTCAAATATATCAGGAAGGGGGAATCTATTCCAGCGATGGACATAACCGTTCCTTTGACGCAAGCGCGTCCGGTACTGTATTTAGCGACGGAGCCGGTATTGTATTGTTGAAAAAACTGGAAGACGCCGTCAGGGAAGGAGACGCCATCTATGCCGTTGTCAAGGGAATTGGTCTGAATAATGACGGCGGGCACAAGGGCAGTTTTACGGCTCCCAGTGCAGAAGGACAGTCTGGCGCCATTCAAATGGCCATGCATGATGCCGGTATACATCCCGGCCAGCTAAGTTATATCGAAGCACATGGTACCGCTACGCCGCTGGGAGATCCTATTGAAATAGAAGGATTGCAACTCGCATTCGGTGAACAGGAAAGAAAACAATACTGCGCGATCGGTTCTGTAAAATCGAATATCGGTCACTGTACGGCAGCGGCAGGCGTTGCAGGTTTTATAAAAACCAGTCTTGCATTGTACTATAAAAAAATTCCGCCTTCTATCAATTACAGCAGATCAAATCCGCATATTCATTTTGAGGAATCACCTTTCTATGTAAATACAGAACTGGAAGATTGGAACAATGAAAACGGAAGAATCGCAGGTGTCAGTTCTTTTGGAGTAGGTGGTACCAACGTGCACGTTATACTGGAAGAATTTAAAACAACAGATTCTCCAACATTAGTACAGGACGATTCGGAAAGTTCTTTGCAACTGATCATCTGGTCTGCAAAAACAGAAAGAAGCCTGAATGAATATTCCCGCAAACTGGCTGACTACCTAACCGGACATGAATCGGTCGGGCTTGCTGATCTGGCATATGCGCTTCAAACAAACCGGGCAGATTTTAATAGACGTTGTTTTTTCATCACAGACAGCCGTGAGGAACTCATCCGGAAATTAAGAACATCCGATCCATGGTCACACAATCTTGAAGAAATAACAAGTGGCGTTGTTTTTCTTTTTCCCGGACAGGGTTCGCAATACTCCAACATGGGTAAGGAATTGTATGACAAGGAGCCGGTCTTCAGGCAGGCTTTTGATGAATGCGTGGAATTACTCAAACCCATCATGCAGGAAGATATCCGGGAAATTATTTTCCCGGAAAGAAAGCACACAGATGCAACAGAGAAAATACACAATACGTATTATGCGCAGCCGGCCATATTCATCATTGAATATTGCCTGGCAAAACTCTGGATCAGCCGTGGAATTAACCCTGTTGCATTTGTCGGACATAGTATCGGTGAATATGTGGCAGCCCACTTGTCAGGCTTGTTTAGCCTGAGGGACGGTCTTTTCCTGGTCTTCAATCGCGGCAGGCTGATGGCGGATTTGCCGGCCGGGAGCATGCTGGCTGTACGTTGTAATGAACAAAAAATATTGTCCTTATTGCCCGCCGATATATCGCTGGCAGCCATCAATGGCCCGGCATCGACGGTGGTATCCGGACCAGTCAAATCAGTCAGTGAATTTTCAAAAGCACTGTTGGCACTTGGAATTGCGAACACAGCAATTCGGACCAGTCATGCTTTTCATTCTGCCATGATGGATAGTGTTGTTTTTTCGTTTGAAAAAATTGTTGCGTCCGTACAGATAGACAGGCCCGGGATACCCATCGTTTCAACCCTCACAGGTAAATGGATTCAGGGAGATGAGATGATGACACCCGGCTATTGGTCCCGACAACTACGGTCCCCCGTTCGATTTTCGGATGCCCTCAAAACTGTTTCAGAAAACGGACGCCCGGTACTCCTGGAAACCGGACCGGGAAAAACACTGAGCATGCTTGTCCGCCAGCAGGCAAATAAAAATGCAATTCCTTCTATAGCGAGTCTTGATTCGGAAGAAAATAAATCTGATATATTCTCCCTGCTGCAGGCGACCGGCGAATTGTGGATGCACGGCGTTGTTCCTGATTGGAAAACAGAATATGGCGAACCGGCGAGATCTGGCATTAAAATTCCCACGTATGCTTTTGACAGAATGCGATGCTGGATAGATCCCGTTTTGCCTGTGGAAACCAGGATCGCTATGCCAGTGACAGTTTTTGCGGAAAATAAATTGCCTGAGGCACAAAGATCAAGAAAAACAATTATTGCAGAAAAACTGAAAACCATACTGGAGAATTCTTCGGGTATCAGTATGGACGACGTGAATCCTGAGATGAATTTTATTGAAATTGGATTCGATTCCCTCCTGCTTACACAGGTGGCGCTGAATCTAAAAAAGGAATTTGGTCTGCCGGTTAGTTTCCGCCAATTAAATGAATCGCATGCCAGCCTCAGCTCACTTGCCCGGTTTCTGGATGAACACTTACCTGAAGAAAAGTTCCTGGAAACTAATGACACTCTGGTGAGTAAAAATAATTCGGCATCTGATCGTGCTTCCACCTCCGCTATAGATGCGTTATCAAAACAAATTGAATCGCTTGCGAAACAAGTGGCGCTTTTACGCCAACCATCAATCGTCAACAGCCAACTGCCCATCATCATTGAATCCAAGCAAGAGGAACCCGTCGATCTGAAAAAACCATTCGGCGCATCGGCCAGAATCGAAAAGAAGGCGACGGCATTATCCAAAAGACAAAAAGAATTCCTGGATGAATTCACCAGCCGGTACAATCAGAAGACCCGACTGAGCAAAGAATATGCGCAGGAACACAGATCATATATGGCAGATCCGCGGGTGGTATCAGGTTTCAAACCCTTCACAAAAGAAATTGTTTACCCGATTGTAGTAAATAAATCGAAAGGCTGCCGCATGTGGGATGTGGATGGTAATGAATATGTTGATGCGCTGAATGGATTTGGATCCAATTTCCTGGGATATCAGCCAGATATTATTACCCGGGCATTGCACCGCCAGATTGAAAACGGATATGAACTCGGGCCGCAACATGAACTGGCAGGCAGGGTTTGCAAGCTCATCTGTTCGTTTACCGGCTTTGACCGGGCTGCACTTTGTAACACGGGTTCCGAAGCGGTACTCGGGGCCATGCGCATAGCGAGAACAGTCACTGGCCGTTCTTTGATCGTTGTATTTTCAGGATCCTATCATGGTATTATAGACGAAGTGATTGTCCGCGCTACGAAAGAGGGTAAATCCATTCCGGCTGCACCCGGTATTATGCCGGAAGGAGTTCAAAATATGCTCGTACTGGATTACGGAACTGAGGAGACGCTCGAAATCATCAGAAAAAGGTCGCATGAACTGGCAGCTGTACTGGTGGAACCGGTGCAGAGCCGGAGACCGGAATTTCAACCTGTTGAATTCCTGAGAGACTTGAGAAAAATAACATTGTCTTCCGGAACAGCGCTCATTTTTGATGAGGTGATTACGGGATTCAGGATGCATCCGGGAGGAACGCAGTCTATGTTTGACATACAGGCTGACCTGGGAATTTATGGAAAAATAATAGCTGGCGGCTTACCAATCGGTGTGATCGCGGGAAAGAAATTATACATGGATGCGCTGGATGGAGGATTTTGGGAGTATGGTAATACTTCAATCCCGGAATCCGGAGTAACTTATTTTGCCGGAACTTTTGTACGTCATCCCCTGGCGCTTGCTGCTTCCCTGGCAACATTGGAATATATGAAGGCAGAGGGACCCGAATTGCAGTCAGCCTTAAATGAAAAAACCGGGCGGATGGCTGACGAACTAAACCTCATTTGCATAAAAAAAGGCATACCGGTTTTTGTTGCACAATTCGGATCTCTTTGGAAAATAAAATTCAGGGAAGATATTCCATACGGAGAATTGTTATTTACACTGATGCGCGAAAAGGGAATTCATATATGGGACGGATTCCCCTGCTTCCTGACGACAGCCCACCAGGCCGCGGATGTGAATCGTATTGTAGAAATATTTGAAGAATCGGTCGGTGAATTGATGGAATCCGGTTTTATGCGTTCTTCCAGCGGATTCCAGCTTGTGCCTGCTGTCGAACCCCAACTCGAGATCTGGATATCCTGTATTCTTGGCGGGGACGATGCGAACCGTTCCTATAATGAATCGGTGAGTCTTCGTTTTAAGGGCAGGTTCAACCCTGGGACGATGGAACGGGCACTAAAGGAAATCGTACATCGTCATGAAGCCCTTCGTTCAACATGTACGGAGGATGGTAAACAGATTTGCGTATATGATGAAATGCCTTTGATTCTTCGCCGGGAGGACCTGTCTTCACGCACAGGGAGCGAACAGGAGCAATTTTTATCCGGGTTCACAGAACAAAATGCGCTGGATGTTTTTGATCTGGTGAAGGGTCCCCTGTTCCGGACGGCATTATTCAAACTTCAGGAAGAGGAATATTATTTAGTCATTACCGCTCACCATATCGTCTGCGACGGTTGGTCACTGGGCATCATTCTGCAGGACCTCGGTAAATATTATTCGGCATTCATTAAAAACACGGTACCGGAGCTGCAGCCCGCGCCTTCATTCATCGAATATTCTATCGCACAACAACAGTTTTTGAAAACGGATGAATATAAAAAAATACTACAATACTGGATCGAAAAATATCAGGATTCCATTCCGGTACTTGATATTCCGACAGATCTTCCGAGACCCCGGGAACGGACGTACAAAAGTCACCGCCTCGATTTTCCATTGGAACCGGAGTTGATGTCCGGAATAAAAAAAGCAGGGACCCGAACAGGCTGCACGCTGGTAACTACCTTGATGGCGGGGTTCGAAATTTTTCTGCACCAATTAACCGGAGAACCGGATATTGTAATTGGCATACCGGCCTCGGGGCAATCGATTGCCGGGTTGTACGGACTGGTAGGGCACTGCGTGAACCTGCTTCCCATGAGAAGTCAACTCCGCGGGAACCTTTCATTTTCCGGATATCTGAACCAAAGAAAAACAGAGATACTAAATGACTATGAGCATCAGCAGATAACTTTTGGGAGCTTATTAAAAAAGTTAAATATCACACGAGACAGTGCTCGTGTACCTCTTGTTCCCATAACTTTTAATGTGGACCTTGGATTGGATGACGGAGTTGCATTCACAGACGCGACATATGAACTGGTTTATAATCCGCGTGAATTTGAGAATTTTGAAATCTCTCTGAATGTTGCAGGCTCGCGCGACAAACTGGAATTACAATGGTCGTACAATACACAACTTTTCAAAGCAGGCGGTATCCGCCAGATGATGGAATCCTGGGAGCATCTTTTGCGTCTGCTGGTTTCAGAACCCGATACCGCGATCATGGAACTGATAGCACCTGATCTTCATCAGGCGATTGCGGAAGATAATAATATCGGATACCCGAAAGATAAATCCATCGCTTTTTTATTCAGTGAACAGTCGCACAGGACCCCGCTTAGAAGAGCAGTTTCATTAGGAAACGAAACGCTCTCATATCGCCTGCTGGAAGAAAAGTCAAATCAGCTTGCCCATTTTCTAAAATTTAAGGGGGTCAAAAAAGAAGATATGATCCCGGTATGTGTTGAAAAATCGGCTGATCTGATTGTCGCCATCCTAGGTATTTTGAAATCAGGTTGTGCTTATGTGCCACTGGATCCGGAATATCCGACGGAACGAATTCATTTTATGTTGCAGGATGTAAATGCCCGGTTGTTGCTCTGTAACAGGAACAGTCTGACTAAACTCGGGAACCTGGAGAACCAGTTAATTGTCCTGATCGATGAAGAATGGAAATATATAAGCCAGCAACCGACTGGTTTGCCGGTCATTGAAAGCAACGGTTCGGACATGGCATATGTTATGTATACGTCCGGTTCAACAGGAAGACCGAAAGGGGTGATGATAGAAAACCGCAACATCGTGAGCCTGGTGCGTGGTACGAAATATGTAAATCTCTCTGGGAAAAATATACTGTTAAGTACAGGATCCGCTTCGTTCGACGCCACAACTTTTGAATACTGGTCCATGTTATTGAATGGTGGTGAACTGGTTCTTTGCAGTGATGAGATATTACTAAACAGTGATCTTTTGAAGTGGGAAATCAGGAGACGAAAAGTAAATATGATGTGGTTCACATCGGGTTTGCTAAACCAATGGGTGGATCTGGACATTACCGTATTTGAAGAATTGAAGACCGTTATAACCGGAGGAGAAAAATTATCAGAGCATCATATTGAGAAATTAAGGAATCGTTATCCTACACTGGAGCTGGTCAACGGATACGGACCGACCGAGAATACAACATTTTCTTTGACATACTTAATAAAAGAAAAACAAATTACCGGGCCTGTTCCTATTGGCGTTCCTTTAAATAACCGGACTGCATATGTGTTGGACAGGCAACTTCATTTATGCGGCGTTGGCGTGATCGGCGAATTGTATGTCGGTGGTGAAGGTGTGGGAAGAGGATATATAAACCGCCCTGATCTGACAAATGAAAAATTTATACCGGATCCCTTTAGTAATGATCCGGGCACAAAGATGTACCGGACCGGCGACCTGGCCCGGTATCTGCCGGATGGCAATATTGAATTTCATGGACGCCTGGATGAACAGATTAAGATCAGGGGATTCCGTATTGAGCCTGCCGAAATCGAATCTGTAATTCAACAATACACGGGAATTAAACAGGCTGTTGTGGTTATGCGGGAGGATAAATCGCTGGAAAAAAGATTAATCGCTTATGTGGTTGTCAGAGGAGCATTTAACAAGGAAGAAATGGCTGTATACCTGCAGTCGAAACTTCCCGCTTATATGATTCCCCGAATCGTTATTCCATTGAAACGTATACCACTGACCAGTCATGGTAAACTTGACAAAAATGCACTGCCTGATCCTGACCTCCTGCCAGAATTTGGGAACAGAAAGATTACCGCAGCGGAAACTGATATTCAGAAAATGCTCTCGGCCATCTGGATGGAAACACTTCATGTGCAACAGATCAGCATGGATGATAATTTTTTTGAACTGGGTGGCCATTCCCTGATCGCCATTCGTGTAATGAAAATGATAGAGGAGAAAACAAATCACCGCCTTCCGATTACCGCCCTGTTTGAGGCGCCGACTATTGAGAAATTGAGCTTTTTGCTGGCTAAGGATGAAAAAGCAGTTTCATGGAAATCACTGGTTCCGATTAAACCCGATGGAGATAAACCGCCGCTATATATCGTGCATGGATCAGGATTGACCGTATTGATTTTCCATGCCCTGGCCACCGGCCTTTCTCCCGATCAGCCGGTATTCGGATTGCAGGCAAGGGGACTCAATGGAATTGATGAGCCCTTTGATAATATGGAAGACATCGCTGCCTACTATGTGGCGGAAATCCTGGAGCAGAATCCCCGGGGTCCTTATAATTTGGCGGGTTACTCTTTTGGAGGAATCGTTGCCTTTGAAATGGCCAAACAGTTGAAAGAAATGGGGCGTGATGTGAACATGCTGGCCATCTTCGACACGAATGCCGACAATTCAGACAATTTTGATGACTGGATGCGTAGGATGGGAAAGAAATTTAAACGCCAGTTCCCAAAATTGAAATTTATTCTGCGCTCATTTAGAAAATATCCGGCAGAGACGCTGTCGTACCAGTTTAATTTTTTGAAGAATAAATGTATCCGGGTACTCGCGGGAGCCGGGGTTATAAAAAAATATGCTGAAGTACAGCTTGACCATGCAGGTAAAATCAATCAAAAGCACGATAGTGCATTTGATAAATATAAACTGACGCCATATAATGGTACAATTGATTTATTCCGTGTGAAAAGCAGGATGTACTACCTGGATGACCCGGTTTATTTGGGATGGAAGCCGCTTGCTTTACAGGGTTTGAATATTCATGAGATTACCGGGGACCATAAAACTTTTCTGCTTCCTCC
>Ga0066787_10000025_pt1 | contig 22812 bp, 22 predicted proteins | sample OrgsoiDNA2013047_FD_70942 | JGI IMG/M metagenome (GOLD analysis project Ga0066787, IMG submission 70942) | Permafrost soil microbial communities from the Arctic, to analyse light accelerated degradation of dissolved organic matter (DOM) -... | ecosystem: Environmental > Terrestrial > Soil >...
ATGGAATGTATCCAGTAACGGATTTGGGCAGCCTGTATTCAGTACATGTAATACGTAATCCGTCGTGACTTTTGGCGATACTTCATCGGTGAAAAAGTATGGAGCACTGCCGACCGTGCCATTGTCGGTCAGAGAAGGGCTCCATATATAACTGGTTCCGGTTATAATATTAACGTCCAATATTGCACTGGTGCCAAAGCAAATGGTTGTATCCGCCGGATCTGTGAGCGCGTTAGGAAAAGAAACAGGATCAAATGTTATACTGGCAACAGAACTGGTATCAGGCGGACAAACACCATCTTTATCAACCACCCGGTAAAGCGTCGAAACAGTAATTCCTTTCACTCTGTTCGTCAATGTGGGATCCACGGGGTTCAGATCCGTCCAGTTGGTTCCGTCGGTTGATGACTGCCAGTTTTGCACCGATCCGTTCGTCCCTGAAAGTACCAGGAGTTCGCCTGCAGTTTGCCCATCGCACAGGATCGCATCCGGAGGATTAACTATTCCGCCGATTGTTTTCTGGTCAACAACCACCAACGCACCACTGCTTGTGTCTGGCGGGCAAACCGTTCCTTTTCCAACCACCACCTTATACAATGTGGTAGCGTCGAGATTTTCTGCAGTATAACGGGCAGTAATATCCGGAACAACGGTCCAGGTAATGCTGTCAGTAGAAGCAATCCAGTTGCTGATGACGCCGGAATAATTATTCAGGTTTAGGGTCGTGATATTCTGGCCGGCACAAACCTCACTGGATCCATCCAACACACCCCCGACCGGTGATGGCAGTGTTTTTATCTGGATCGTATCGGAAAGATCGGCGCAACTATTTTTTTCACGAACACTGATGGTTCCTCCGGCCGTAGTGGTTTTTACCCTGATAATATTACTCGTGTCGCTGGATAGCAGCGACCAATCGTTCGGAACGATCCAATTGTAAGTGGCGCCTTCCAAAGCAGGTACCGAATACGTGACCGCTGTATTATAACATATCAGGGAATCGCCACTGATCATCAACCCTGCACAACTGTTCCGGATGGCGATATATCCATAGGCAAAATGACCACCGGGCATACAATTATCTGCTTCGAAAGTGAAACTTACCTGCTGACCCCGGTAAGCGGAAAGATCAAAAGTGACTTCTGTCCAACCCTTTGTCCATACATCCTCCAGGAAATCTGTACCGCCCGGTCCGGAACTCGGGCTCGCATTCGGAGAACGCAGGGAGCTTACAGAAAATCCGTTCCTTTTGGCGGCGGCGCTGTCTAGTGTGGCGCCAAGACCTCCTTCTGAAACATTGTTGAATGTGGGCAGGTAATAGCTGGGTGATGCGCAATCGATCACGCCTGCCGGTGTTTTAAGGGTTGCCCGTATAAGCGGTTGCTCGCTGGAAATATGGGTGCCGTTCTCCAACACCATCGCATAGGCGTACGTCATCGTATATGGCTCTGTTGCGGGTCCTGGTGGCACAAGGATTCTATAACTGACTCCCCGGATATATCCGCCACCGCTCTGACGATTATTTCCGTTTCCCCGGGTGATCGCTGTCGATCCCAACTGAATGGAATAATTGTAACTATACCCGTTAATCGTGGGAATAGTTGAAAAACCACCAAAAGGATCAGTCCCTCTGAATGTTATCACTTTTATTCCCTGAACAGAACCAAGATTGTATTCCTGTATGCTCTTTACCCCGATTGTGCCACTGGGAGCCGTGCTGTTTGAATCATACCTTGCCTTGATAGCGCTGGAATCCGTCTGATCTACATTTCCATTCGCATTATTTCCGGTGTACGCATACCAATGTGTCAGGTCGCCACTGGCAAAATTAATATTCACCGGACAAGTCTGAGCCTGGGGGAAGGACCGAATGCAAATGAACAGAAACAAAACACTCAACCTGCACTTCATCAGACAATGTGTTGTGACGGTTAAATAAGAAGAGTCAATCAAGGAAAGAATACGAGCAGGGTTGTAAACAGGTTAGTACTACGTAATTTACGATAAAAAGGTTGCGAAAAAACTGCCCGGATGGGGAAACTGAAATATATCATATTGACAATTGCCATCATCAATATGGGAGGATTGAATTGCAAAGAAGTCTATTTACCTCCTGTTATTCAAAATAGTCCGCATTTTTTAGTAGTAGACGGAATAGTCATCAATGGAAACGATTCCACGATCATTACACTTTCCCATACAAGAACGCTGAATGATTCCGCTCCTGCCACAAAAGAACTGAACGCCCATGTCTCGGTTATCAATGGCACGGGATCAGAGTATCCACTCACAGAAACTGGCAATGGTCAATATGCGGCTGCTCAGTTCCTGTTGAATGCCGGTCAGCAATATCAGTTAAAAATAATCACATCAGACGGCAATGAATTTCGTTCGGAACTTAGTAGCGTTCATATCAGCCCGCCGATCGATTCTGTTTACTGGAATCAGGATTCAGCCGGTGTGCACATATATCTGGATTCCCACGATCCAGGCAATAATACCCGGTATTACCGCTGGCAAAATGTTGAAACCTGGGAATATCATGCTGCTTTTGATTCATACCTGATTTACATCGATGAGAATAATATTATTTTCAGAGACCTGAATAACCAAATCTTCAAATGCTATCAAATGCAGGTTTCGCCGTCCATCGCCGTAGCGACCACTTCCAGGTTAACCAGCGATATATTAAATAAATATGAAGTTATTTTTATTCCGGCAGGTTCCGAAAAAATAACCGCCGAGTACAGTGACCTGATCAGCCAGTATGCCATATCCGCTGATGCTTTTAATTTTTGGGAAAATCTAAAAAAAAATACAGAACAGCTGGGCACCCTGTTCGATTTTCAACCATTTACTGAATTCGGAAATATACAGTGTGTAAATAATCCGGCTATAAAATGTATCGGATATATCAGTTTTACCACGGCACAGAAAAAAAGAATTCTTATCAATTACAAAGATGTGAATTCCTGGAACTATACTCCTTATTACAAATGTTCTCAGGACACAATCAGGACAGACCTTGTGTCCCAGGTTTTCCAGCCAGCCGGTGGTCCTTATTTTTATAGTTTGATCGGTCAGACGCTCGACACGACTCATACTCCGGTTTATCTTTTTGCACCGGTACCCTGTGTGGATTGCCGGCTTCACGGAGGATCAACAATCAAACCAGCTTTCTGGCCATAGCAGATTGAGGAAAATATTCCCGATTCACGCAAACAAAACACATCACTTCATTTAGTTCCGGTTTATACAGTCATAACGCAACCATGGAAACTACATCAGCGTTTTATCAGTACAGTTTCCATGTCCCACCCCAATCCATGCTTCTCAGCTCTTCTGTAATTTCTATTTAATCATTTGTATAATTCAATCTAATGAAATTTTTTGCCACAGCATCGGGAATGCTATTTATTTGTTTGCTAGTGATAAGCACAAGCAGCTGTAAAAAGAATAACAATAACAACAATCCACCGGCTAATGTAACGCCGGGTTTACAACTGGTTGCCGACAGTTTGATTTCTCCCGTTGCGTTTGCCGAAGCGCCCGATAATTCAAAAAGATTATTTATTGTAGACGAAATCGGAAAGATCTGGATCGTAGGCGCTGACGGAAAAAAATTAACCACGCCATTTATCGACATCACCAGTAAGATGGTCACCCTGGATCCGTCATACGACGAAAGAGGACTGCTGGGACTTGCTTTTCATCCGGATTTTAAAACGAACGGTAAGTTTTACATATTCTATACTGCACCCCCGCGCCCGGGTACACCGGTGCCTGGCGCCCCTGGTGCTACATGGAACAATCTTACCAGGGTATCAGAATTTAAAGTATCGGCTGCCGATACAAACCAGGCAGACCTGACGTCTGAAAGAATTATTCTCGAAGATGATCATCCTTATCTGAATCATAATGCAGGCACACTCGCATTTGGTGCTGACGGATTCTTATATATTTCCATTGGCGACGGCGGAAATGCCGACGATGTTGGGAACGGGCACGTGCCTGACTGGTATACAACCAATGCAGGCGGTAACGGCCAGGATTTATATGCCAACCTCATGGGAAACATTCTGAGAATTGATGTGAACGGAACGCCATATAATATACCACCGGATAATCCGTTTGTCGGTACGGCCGCCAGACCTGAGATATATGCTTACGGTTTCAGAAATCCTTATCGTTTTTCGTTTGATATGGGAGGGACGCATCAGCTGATAGTCGGTGATGAAGGACAATCACTCTACGAGGAAATCGATCTTGTGGTAAAGGGTGGTAATTACGGGTGGAACGTAAAAGAAGGCACTCATTGTTTTGATACTGACAATGACCTCGTGGAACGTGCGTCATGTCCTGCGACAGACTCCGCGGGTCAACCCCTGATTGATCCGGTCATTGAAATGGTTAATACGGCAAATCCAAAAGGCGGAGGTGTGGGTATCGCGATCATCGGCGGGTTTGTATACAGAGGAAGTCTTTTGCCCGCACTACAGGGAAAATATATTTTCGGCATGCTTTCCAAGGACGGACAAGCCAATGGCATTATATTCTCTGCGAATCCAGCGGCCAGTGGCGCCTGGTCAAATAGTCAACTTTCCCTAACCGGTTTTCCAAATGATCTGGGTCAGTTTTTAAAGGGCTTTGGACAGGATCAGAGTGGAGAAATATATTTACTTACATCTGTTCAACTTGGCCCGTCCGGCAATACTGGTAAAGTATATAAGATGGTCGCCAATTAATTATCGGTTCGCCGTTTATTTTATTACGAAGCTTGCTTTCGGTATATAGAACTGCGTTTTTTTCCCGCTGCCGGATATATAGTTCATTTTCGCAAAGGTTCCAACGATTCCAAGGTAAACAATCTTGTCGCCCTCCCTCATAAAACTGGTATCAAAATAAGATCCCAGGGGACATTTATTAAGATTGTCCCGTACGTCGTAGGAATAGGTAGAAAAGCAAATCATTTTCTTGGTCGTAATATTCGGGAATTGGTATCCGAATATCCTGTATTCCGCTTTCGGATTCGTAACGATAAAAAATTCCTTTGTTTTTTTGTCTACGCGTCCGGTAGATTGCCCGATGGCCATTGTGGAAACCAGCAAAAACAGGATTGGTGACAGTACTTTATTCATATTACATGGATATTGAGGATTCAATCAAAATACAAACAATACATCAAAAGGTCAATAGACATTCGAAATTAAAATAGTATCCACGACAGCGTAAACTGCGTTCATAATTCAGCCTGCAAAACATTTGTTTACACGGCTTTTCCGGCGATCATCAAAGCGGCGCCTGCGAGGCCGGTATCTTTAACAAGATTAGTCAGGGCAATGCTTACAATGGGCGAACCGGTCGCATGCATCAATGCGGGTACGTGAACGGTGAGTACGACAATAATCAGGAAGGCGGCTAAAAACAATCCGGCTAATTTGGTTTGTTTACCTATCAGAAAAGAAATGGATGCAGCGATCAACGCTGCCCCGGTAAGATAAACCCAAAAAATGCCACCTGGAATAAATGAAGGAACTGTGTTTTGAAAACCTGTACCGTTTAAAAAATGATTGACCCCGAAAAAGCCAATCACCAAGGCATACAGAACGATGCCAATCCTGTAGATAGATTGAGTGTTCATAGCAATCGTTATTAGTGTACCTAAATTTAATAAATCTTACCAACTTAACATCCGGAAGAAAAAATATCCGGCCTTACTTCAATTCACCGGGAATTACTGTAATAGCCTGTTTTCTGCCTTCTCTTAAAATGCTGATAGTTGTTGTTTTACCTATTACTCCCTCATGTAAATATTTATGCAGATTATCTACAGTCGCCACTGGTTTTCCTTCAAATTCAACAATAATATCTCCTACCCTCAATTGTCTGTTTAGTATATTCATATCGGCCAGAATGTCAAAAACGTAAACTCCTGTTTTTGTTTTCAGTTGGTTGGCCCCGATCATCCGCTGGGTAAGATTTACCGGCTGGGCTGCCACTCCAAGGTGGGCTCTTTTTACTTTTCCGTGTATGATTAACTGACCGGCCACATAGGTCGCCAGATTGGAAGAGACCGCAAAACATAAACCCTGCGCGGCTGCAATCACTGCTGTATTCACGCCAATTACCCTGCCTTCTGAATTCACCAGCGGACCTCCGCTGTTGCCGGGATTCAAAGCAGCGTCGGTTTGAATAACATCATCAATCAACCTCCCGTTCGTAGCTCTGAGTGTTCGTCCGGTTGCACTTACAACACCGGCCGTTACAGTATGATGAAGACCCATCGGGTTTCCGATCGCAACAGCAATCTGACCCGGCTCCAGCAGATCGGAATCAGCGAACTGCAACGGTTTCAAATCTCCATCATATACTTTAAGGATGGCAATATCTGTAGACGGGTCCGTACCAATCAGACTGGCGTTCAACTCCATGCCATCCGTAAAAGACGCTTTGATGGAAACGGCATTTTCAATGACGTGGTTATTCGTAACCAGGTAGCCATCCGTTGAAATTACAAAACCAGATCCTGACCCCGGCATTTCAGCCATTTTGCCCGTTCGTGGATGCTGTGTTTTTTTAATTACATGTATATGCGCCACCGCCTGGGCAGTATTTCTTGCAACGCCGGTTATGGTTGATGAATAGGCATCCAGCAACGGCCGGTCATCGTGAGCAATAAAATTTGTCTGAAATAATTCCTGTTCCATGCGGGGATGAACCCAACAATCAAACCAGATAATTTAACTGAAATTTTGTCTGTTTCATACCGTCAGAAGTTATGCGCCACCGGAACATGCGCAGGATCCAGCGCACGATGTATCGCATCCAGGTCGAGGAGCTGACCTTTTTTTGCAATGACAAATGCAAAATTCCACCAGGGCAAACAGGCAGCAGCAAGGTCCTCATACCGGTAAAACCTGTTCAGTCCCTTCAGGGTCTGATCTGTATTTACCTGACCAAAACTATAAGGATCATACGCTTCAAAGAATAATTCTTCATCCACTTTTTTATATCCCTTTAATACTATGAAATGACCCCACCCGGGTGAAGTGGGATAAAATTTATCCACCCGCATGGCGGCCTGGGAAGCAGGCCGCACGTAATTCATATCCAGGCAAAGAATGATAATTTGCTGATGGTCCAGCTGATTCATTAAAATTATTCCTGTACTGTCCGGTCCGGGCGATAAGCTGATGATCGCGTGAGGAATATTATTATCTCCCAGGTAGGCATCGATATCGCTGGTAAACCACCATCCGCCGCCTGTTTCATAAGTCCCCCGCGCATCCAACGCGGTTTTTGAGAATCCGGAATCGGACCATTTAATGGCCATGGTCACAGACGAGGGCCCGCAATTTACCAACGCATAGGGTCCGCTGGTTGACTGATCGATATACCAGTTATACACCCTGTCCTCACTCAAACCATGGTTCAGAAAATGTCCGAGCCCCAAGGATATGGAATTGTCGTTATTGGTTGCCCGAACTGTCCAGGTTTTTTTTGATTGCTGATCTCCGGCCGTAACGATATAAGACAGATCTTCTTCAAAATTGTTTCTTGTGATGCCAGTTTGCTGAGCCACACCCTGTACGGACACGCTGGCCTGCGGGGAAGCAGAAAAATTGGCTGCGAGCTGGTTGCCGGAAACGATGGTATCCGGCACGCGTACATTAATCTGGTTGTTTACGGCATCTATCACCGTTTTGTCCTGGCCGGGGAATAAACTGAATTGCTGAAAATCTGCCGCGTGAGAAGGACTTGCCTGATCTTTTTTTGAACAGGATCCCAAACTCAGAACAGCGATCCATACAAACAAAGACCATTTGGAGCAAATATCTCGAAGGGGCATCCGGTACTTTTTAATAGCACACCAATATAATCAAAATTGAGGAAGGCAGCAATGCACTGAGCATGCGGCGTTCAAAATCGCGCGACTATTATAACTGCGCGGCATTTATCCCGGAACTCTGAGGCATTGATTCGGCTGGTGTTTTGGGCCTTACCCAGGAATTGTTATAAGGATAAAAGCAGGTATTCCGGTTCAACGACATCAGCGAGACGGTGTTGTTCATATAACCGGCGAGAGACTGAAATGCCGCCTTGTTTTCCTTTCGCAATATCAGGAGACTTGCATTAGCGCCGGCTTTCGCGGCAATCGGAACTCCTCCGCCCAATTCGGCCCAATGGCCCCCGAGAATCAGATTTTTTACGGGCGTCTGGTAATGAGAGATTTTATTTTTCATATTTGCACGCCCGGGTCGCGCACCCATCATGGTTCCATTCTTATTGCCCGTGTATCGCCAGTGTGTAACAGGAGTTGCCACTTCATAAAAAAGGATATGCTTTTTTAAACCAGGCGCAAGCTTGGCCTCCACCCTGCTGATCAGGATTTCCGCCACTTCTTTTTTTAATTGCTGATATGCTTCTCCCCGCACCCGTTTCCCAAAAATATCTATATGCGTTTCCCATTCATTCTTATAATCCATAACAGCCGGCATATACAGCGTGAGCGTCCCCTGGTTTTCAGGTGCAAGCGATTTATCACGCATGGAAGGCGCAATGATGCTGATTTCGCAAAGCCGGGGATTGCCACCACTTTGTTCTGCAAAAAGCTGGTTCTCATCCACGAGGTGAATGAGCTCTTCATTAAATCCAAGAGATTCTGCAGTACAGTCCAGCGCCAGGGAAACCGTAATGGAAGAACTATATAAATCCGCGTTTTTTAATTTTTTCTTAAGGCCGGCAGGTATAGCGCCCGCCGGTAGCATTTTTTCGTATAGCGTTTCAATATCACAGGCTGCAATAATATATTTACTGTTTACGCTGTGAATCTTTCCGCGGTGTTCGAATGAAACACCGGTTGCACAGCCCTTTTCCACGAAAATTTCTTTCACCTGGCACTGCAGACCTACCGGGTTTTTATAATAATTAACCACATGCTGAAGCCATTGGGGTATTACCTGGCTGCCGCCTTTTGGTGGACTCTGAAAATCCTGGTAATAGGACCAGCCGATAGGAATAAGACAGCCCAGCATCTCCTGCTCACCTGAAAAAATTTGTTGCAGCCGCGGATTTTTGAAAAACCGGTTCAGCCCTCTCTTCAATCCTTTTTCTCCGGAAAAAGAAAGGTAAGGAATGAATGGAATAGCGAATTCCAGTAACCTCAGTTTATTTTTTAATCTCTGAAAAAAAGACATGGTTTCCTCTGATCTGAAAATCCTGTTATAGTTACTGAATGACCGGCCAATTTGTCTCGCTTTCAGAAACAAACGCTCAATGCCCTTTTTGTCTTCGGGAAAATCTTTTATCAACTGATCGCGCAGGGTATCTGGTTTATTGGTCAGGAGATAGTCGAAATGTTCTCCTTTATACCGCCGGATACGCTGTTGTTCAACAGCCCTGGGGTGATCGCTGCCGATGGCTTCAAATAATTTATCCACCAGACCACCGGGACCATACTGATTCAGCCAATGAATGGCTGTGTCGAAAATAAAATGTTTTCGCCTGAACCCGGCGAGATAACCGCCTACACGGGGTTCTTTTTCCAGCACACAAACAGATAGCCCTGCCTTGCTCAGTAAGGCAGCAGAGGTCAAACCACCTATCCCGGCACCAATTACGACTACGTCATAATAGTCCTTAAATTGAGTTTGCGGCATTTCAGTAAATTAGCAAATTCCGCGGGAATGAGATAAAAAAACCATTCAACGGGAAATTGTTAATTTTATCCCATGTTGAATGAGAATGATAACAAATTGACGGAAGAAAAAATCGTTGAAATCATCAATGATTTTCTGCATGAAGAGTTTGAAGTGGAGCGATCAAAAATTACTCCCACCGCTAACCTGAAGGCTACCCTTGAGCTGGACAGCCTGGATTATATTGATCTCGTGGTGGTGATGGAGAAAAATCTGCATATCAAAGTCGATCCTTCTGACCTGGTTGATATACATACATTCCAGGATTTATACGATTACGTTAAAGGCGTAAAGGGCAAAGCGTAGGATAGTGCCTGGTTTTGATGGCATGATTTTACCCTTTATGTGCTAAAATGCAGCCTCCATGCCCGCAAAAATTAAAAAAAAACCAGCACCCCGGGGACGGAATATGTCGGGTAAAACGACCGGCGGCCCATCAGCACTCATTTCTTCTGCACCCCGGATCCCTATTCCAGGTCAGATCAAACCCATGCTGACGACCCTGGTAGATAAACCCTTTGATGATCCGGATTGGATTTTTGAAGTCAAATGGGACGGATACCGGGCAATCGCCATCGCGGATGGCAAAAGCATTTCTCTTGTCTCCAGAAATAATAAATCCTTTAATGAAAAGTTCTATCCGGTCTACGATGCACTGATGAAATGGAATCTCCATGCCATTCTCGATGGGGAAGTTGTTGTCATCAACAAAAATGGTGTTTCGAACTTCGGAGCTTTGCAAAATTGGCGAAGTGAGGCTGACGGCGAACTGATTTTTTATATTTTTGATGTGCTGTGGCTGAATGGCCATGACCTGCGAAACCTGGTACTTACTGACCGGATAGCTATATTGAAAACCCTGCAGATTCCGTCTGAAATAATTCGCATCAGCGAAGCATTCGAAGAATCCGGTATTCATCTTTTTGAGTCAGTAAAAAAAATGGGACTCGAAGGGATCATCGCAAAAAAAAAGCAAAGTACTTATCATGAAAATGACCGGACCCGCGAATGGTTAAAGATAAAAACACAAAAACGCCAGGAGGTTGTTATTGGCGGATATACATTGAATGCCGGATCAAATAAACGATTCAGTTCGCTATTGGTAGGGGTATATCAAAAGAAAAAACTGATATATACGGGAAAAATCGGTACAGGATTTAATGATAGCAAACAGAAAGAGCTTTTGAAGTTATTCAGACCGCTCGTTATAAAAACTGCCCCATTTGAAGACGTGCCTGATATCAATAAACCATCCCGTTTCCGACCGGATCCGCCTAAGGCAAAGGCCGTCTGGCTGAAACCACAAATCATCTGCGAAGTGAGCTTTACAGAAATGACTTCAGATGGCGTAATGCGCCATCCCGCATTTGCGGGACTTCGCTCCGATAAGGAACCGGATTCAGTAGTCCTGGAAAAAGAAATCCCGGAAGAAAAGATCCGGTCCGTAAAAAAAAATGCTGATCAAAATAATATCGTTATGGCTTCAAAAGAAAGACCCGCTAAAACGCTGTTGAATCCTACAGAAAAAACCCAGGTTAAAAAAGTAAACGGGCATGAATTGAAATTTTCCAACCTTGATAAAATTTACTGGCCGAAAGAGAAACTAACCAAAAGGGATATGCTAAACTATTATTACCAGGTAGCGCCTTTTATCCTGCCCTACCTGAAGGGCCGGCCACAATCCCTCAACCGGTTTCCGGATGGCATTGAAGGAGGAAATTTTTATCAGAAAGATATAAAGGGCAAAGCACCTGAATGGATAGAAGGGTTTGCGTATCGCAGCGAAGGGGATCTGCAGGATAAGGAATTCCTGGTTTGTACTGACGAAGCCAGTCTGTTGTATATGGCTTCACTGGGATGCATTGAAATCAATCCCTGGTCGAGTACAACCAAAAAACCGGACTACCCGGATTGGTGCATTATTGATTTTGATCCTGATACAAATCCGTTTAACCAGACAATCGAAGCGGCGAAGGTCACACATCAGTTTCTGGAAAGCATGGGAGTTGATTCCTATTGCAAAACTTCGGGTTCTACGGGTATACATATTTATATTCCACTGGGCGCTAAATATACATACGAGGAGTCCAAGGAATTTGCCAGAGCGATTGTTACGAATGTGCAGGCAGAAATCCCTGAATTTACCAGTATTGAAAGGCCGACGGCAAAACGCAGGGGTAAAATTTATCTTGATTTTCTCCAGAACCGGCCGCAGGCCACACTGGCGGCGCCTTATTCTTTACGGCCAAAACCAGGCGCCACCGTTTCCATGCCGCTGCACTGGGAGGAATTAAAAAAAGGACTCCGGATGCAGGATTTCACTCTTCGGAATGCCCTCGACCGTATTATAAAGGAAGGAGACCTGTTTAAACCGGTGCTGGGAAAAGGAGTGAACATAAAAAAAGCTTTATCCGGTTTCCCTCTAAATAGCTGAAGCTCTTCTCCCATGCCAACGCCATACATAAGCGGCAAATACAAATACAGTTTGTATGATCCTGCCTGAACTGTAAAATGATCTGCATGATGGGCACAGGGATTGTACAGGTTTTAAAAACACATGTATGATATCTACAGATTCAGACCAGAGAATAAAACCCGTGATAAATATTACAGAAAAAGAAAGACTGATATCAGGCATTTCAGGAGGACTCTTGCTTGCCCTTGGCATTTTTGGGTTTGGAAAGTCGTCTTTCCAGAGGGCGATACGGATGATCGCCGGCAGCTTGCTGATTATGCGGGGTGTAACGGGTTATTGTCCGGTGACTGCTGTTCAAAATGAAAAAAAAGATCCTGACAGGAAGAACGATGTATCTATGACCCCTTAGTCGGGGCTTTGCTGTCCTTGCAAAACGATCGTAACTTTCCCGCCGGTAATGAAAAAACTCGTTGTTCTTACAGGGGCCGGTATCAGTGCGGAGAGTGGGTTAAAAACTTTTCGGGACAGCGATGGTCTGTGGGAGGGCTACGACGTTCAGGAAGTTGCCACACCGCGAGGATGGAGAAAAAATCCCGAACTCGTGCTGCAATTTTATAATATGCGCCGCCGCGATGTGAGCGCTGCTGTTCCAAATGCTGCACACCTTGGACTGTTTGAACTGGAAGAATTTTTTGATGTGCATATCATTACACAGAATATTGATGATTTGCATGAAAGGGCCGGATCCTCGAAAGTGCTTCATCTGCATGGTGAAATTTTCAAAATGCACAGCGAGCTGGATGATTCCCTGGTCTACCCGATTCACGAGGATATAAAACTTGGAGACAAAGGGGCGGATGGTGGGCAATTGCGGCCACATATTGTCTGGTTTGAAGAACCGGTACCGCTGATTTCTGATGCCGGCAGACTTGTTCGGGGTGCAGATATATTTGTGATTATAGGAACCTCGCTGGCCGTTTATCCCGCAGCCGGATTAGTTGATTTTGCCGATCCCCTGATACCGAAATTCATCCTGGATAAAAACATCCCCTATACCCGGTATGCGCAAAGACTTTATAGCATTCAAAAGCCAGCCGCATCGGGAATAGAGGAATTGAAAGAGCAGCTGATAAAATATATATAGTGTTAATGGCTGTTAACAGCCAGTTTTAAAGGGAAAAGTTGAATTCGCAAAGAAATCAGAGGGTTCCGGGTTGTTCCTGCTTAATTTTTTTTTCAGGGAACAGGCTTCTTAAACCATAACCTTATATTTGCTTTTTCTAGAATCAATAAAAACATTTTCCATGAACAAAGCAGAACTGATTGCAAAATTAGCCGATGACGCAGGCATCACGAAAACACAGGCAGGTGCGGCTTTAGATTCCTTTACAGAAGCCGTTGCAAAGACGCTTAAAAAGGGGGATAAAGTAACACTTGTCGGTTTCGGAACTTTCTCAGTGTCAAAACGAGCAGCGCGTAATGGCCGGAATCCACAGACCGGTGCAACCATCAAGATCAAGGCGAAAAAAGTCGCAAAATTCAAAGCAGGTAAGGAACTTGCAGGCCGTGTGTAAAATTATTGAATTGCTTAATAACGGGTCCTGGTTTTACCGGGACCTTTTTTTTGAACATAATTGAATTACATTTTCTACATTCAATCGTCAAGACTCTCTTCCGGCGCAATAAATTCTACCCGGTAGATGCGCATCAGTAAAATGAATATTGAAATCAGGAGCGGCCCGAAGATGAGACCGATAAAACCGAAAAGCGGAACACCCACGAATACTCCGAATAACGTAATCAACGGATGCACATTTCCTATTCTCCGCTGAAGCCATAATCGAAAAACATTGTCCATGGTTACGATAACGCCGAGTCCATAAACCAGGATGATGATGCCTTTCGCGGTCTCGCCGTTTGCGATTTGTATAATGGAAAGAGGAACATAGGCCAGTGATGATCCGACAAGTGGTAAGATGGAAGTAAATGCGGTCAGTGCAAACCATAATAAGGGCTCTTTTATACCCAGGATCAGGTAAAGAATTAACCCTGCAATTCCCTGTAACAACGCAATCAGCGGAATACCGACTGCATTTGATATCACCATCTGGTTCATTTGCCGCTTCACCCTCACCAGATTATCCTTCCGGAGCGGTAAGACATCTCCTATCCACTCTTCGAGTTTATTGCAGTTGGTCAGCAGAAAATATAAAAGGAAATAAAGGATCACCAGCGCCACCAGGGAATTAACCGTGGCGCCCAGGATCAGCGGAAGTTCTCCCAGGGCAAGCCCGCTGAGATTCCGGATGGTTTCCTCATTCAAAAAATGATATCCCAGACGGAGTTCGATATTTTTCAGAAATACTACAATTGAACTGGTAATTTCTGTTGCGTGATTGATCACATAACCCACTTTCGAACTGACCGTGTTCACCAGTATAAAAACTGGTAAAAGGATACTCAGAAAAGAAATTAACATAAGCAGAAGGGCGGCTGGTGCAGGTTTCCATTTCCTGGCAAGCATCCCCTTCATAGGTTTCCGCATGAGTACGTAAAACGTAATAGCACCTAAGAATGAAGGAAGAAATGATTTCAGATACGTATACAAAACGATGCCTAGTACCGACAAGAGGACAATAAAAAAGAACTGCCTGACTTTTTCCGGTTCAAATGTATTCATCGCCCCTGTTTATGGCAAGTTACAAAGACTATCTGTTGACGGACGGCAAATGTTGACCCGAAGATGTAATAACGATGCGGCTCACGATTTCGATTTTATAAGTACTTTTAAGAATATCTTGAACATATGCACAAAGGTTGTCTGTTAGGATTTCTTATGTCAGTGCACTTTATATTACATGCCCAGACGGGTCAGGTCGCAGGATTCGACGGCCCCGGCAGCGCTGAAGAATTGAAGTTGGAAAAGTCTTTTGATGATTTGATCAGCAGGGAAAACATTGGCTTAACCATGCGCGACTTATCGTCTGTTCCGCATAATGTCGGTTCGCCTGGCAGTAAGGAAGTGGCTGAAAAAATTCAACAGAAATTCCGTGATTATGGATTCGACGTGCACATGGATGTATACCAGGTTCTGTTTCCTGAACCAAAAATCAGGATACTTGAATTGATGGCACCCCGATCCTATCAGGCATTGCTAAAAGAGCCCGCTTTGAACGAGGATGCAAGCAGCGGTCAGCAGGGCCAGCTTCCCACTTTTAATTGCTGGAGTGCCGACGGAAATGTTTCAGCAACATTGGTATACGTTAATTACGGATTGAATGCAGATTATGATGAACTTGCAAAACTGGGCATTGACGTAAAGGGCAAGATTGTGATAGCACGATATGGCCAGAGTTGGCGGGGTATCAAACCAAAAATCGCACAGGAACATGGCGCCATTGGTTGTATTATTTATTCCGACCCAAAAGATGATGGTTACTACCAGGGTGATGTATATCCGAAAGGCCCTTTTAAAAATGAATACGGTGTACAACGCGGCAGTGTGATGGATATGGTGATTTATCCCGGAGATCCTCTGACTCCAGGCATTGGAGCGACAAAAGATGCAAAAAGATTTTCATCTCATACCGAAGCCCCAAACCTGCTGAAAATTCCGGTACTGCCCATCAGTTATCATGATGCAAGACCTTTTCTGGAAGCACTAACCGGACCCGTTGCCCCGGAAAACTGGCGGGGCGCCTTGCCGATCACGTATCATATCGGTCCGGGAAAGTCGGTGGTGCATTTGGAATTGAAATCTGAATGGAAACTGGTTCCCTGTTATGATGTCATCGCAACTATAAAAGGCACTGATTTTCCGGATGAATGGGTCATCCGTGGAAATCATCATGATGCCTGGGTAAATGGCACCCAGGATCCGATCAGTGGTCAGGCAGCCATGCTGGAAGAAGCAAAAGCCATTGGCAGAATGGTAAAAACGGGATGGAAGCCCAAACGAACCATTGTTTACTGTGCATGGGATGCAGAAGAACCCGCGTTGGTCGGATCAACCGAATGGGTGGAGGACCACGCTTCTGAATTACAGCAAAAAACCGTTGTATATATCAACTCAGACGAAAACGGAAGAGGGTTTCTGAGTGCCGGTGGCTCACATGCGCTGGAAGGGATGGTGGACGACGTCGCTAAAAATATTCCGGATCCGCAAACAGGCGTCAGCATTTACGAAAGATCAAAAGCGCAAACGGTCGCAACTGCCACCACTCCACTGGCGGCCAAAGAGAATATGGAAAAAACAAATCTCCATCTGAATGCGCTTGGAACGGGCTCTGATTTTTCTCCTTTTCTTCAGCACCTCGGTATCCCATCCCTGCATTTCGAATTTACAGGTGAAGATCAAAGCGGCGACTATCATTCCATTTATGATTCCTATGATAATTTCATCCGTTTTATTGACCCCGGATTCTATTACGGCGCCACACTTTCAAAAGTTGCCGGTCATGTTACCCTGCGCATGCTTGATGCAGACATCCTGCCATTCGATTTCAGGAGTCTTTACAAACAAATAAAAATTTATTCTACTGAGCTCCAGACAATGACAACCAATCTCAGGGAAACAACATCAATCACCAACGAAATTATCCGGAAAAAATATCTGATCATTGCGGCGGATTCCGCAAGACCATTTTTCCCGGCCGCTGAAAAACAGGAAGTCCCGTATCTTGATTTTTCGCCGCTAGAAAATGCAGTCGCTAGTCTGGGCAAGGCCGCCGATCATGCCTATGAGATATGGGGAAAAACCGGAATGAATGCAAAACAAAAAGACAGCCTGAACCGGCAACTTTACCAGGCAGAACAGGAACTCCTGCTGGAACAGGGTCTTCCTCTGAGACCCTGGTATAAACATGTATTATACGCTCCTGGGTTTTACACCGGCTACTCCGTAAAAACTTTACCGGGTATCAGAGAGTCCATCGAGCAAAGAAATTTTCAGCAGGCCGGTACGGAAATTAAACGCGCTGCCTATACAATCCAAAAACTAGCGGACTATTTAACTTCATTGTAATGGCAGCCGGTGCCCGTCAGTAAAACATTCTTTAGTTCATAATTGACAAAGGAAATAATATCTGTCAACTAACTGCTCGGATAAACAAAAGTTTGTTTTACCCTGTCTGATTTATACACATACGCTGCCCATACGAGGGCATACATAATCCTCAGTAACAATACCAGGCTGTTCCGCCGGATGCTAATCATATCAATGGGAAGTACCATATTATGATATATGATCAGTTGTACAAGCATGGCTGCAAGATAAAAGACAACATAATATATAAACATGGATGGAAAAATATCTCTTCGTCCGAAGAACCAGTAAATTAAGGCACCCGTACCGGTCAACGCAAATAACGAAAGAAACATTTCAAAAATAAAAAGCGAATGAAGTTTTACACCCCCGGTTTTCGCAAGATGAATCCAGCTCGATTCCAGGAAATATTCGGCTTTCCAAAAAAAATAAATCTGAATTAAAAGACGGATGATCAGGTTGATGCCCAGGAAACTGATCCAGCCGTTCAGCGGCAGACCTGCATCCATACGATGATCAACAGTTTTTGAATTTTTATTCAGGAACCCGAACAACATGGTGAAAAGTACTCCGAAGAAAAAACTCAACCAGATCGTTATCCAGTTGATATTCATTTGAGATCCCGTCCGGACCCCGGCATTTGCTTCAGAGATCAAAAAAAACGGCAGGCATAAAAAAAGAGCGGGAATTCGACGCACGTCAGTTGGTTCGGGTTTACCAAACATAACAAAAAAACCGCATTTAAAACAGGCTGAAACGAATCTAATTACCGGAAACGCAACCCGCCCGACAAAAAATCGTACTCACTACTAAGCGCTTAATTTCTAAAAACTCATACTATCATTTTTCATACAATCATACAATGCGATTTAAATATATATTCTTAATATCCACGCTCTTATTATTCATCGGCGGACTGAATTCGTGTTCAAAAAGTTCGGGTTACGGTGGTACAACAACCACGACTCCACCCGTCACCACTCCGGCTGTTTCATTTCAAATAAAGACAAATTCCCAGTTTGGGTCAACAATTACTGACGTAAATGGTAATACTCTTTATTTCTTTTCACTGGATGCCAATGGCAGCTCGGCATGTACAGGAGGTTGCCTGACGATTTGGACGGTATCTTTTACCGCAAGCCCCACTTTTGGAGCCGGTCTTACAACCTCTGATTTTGCAACGATAACCCGGTCTGATGGCACCAAGCAGACCACCTATAAAGGATGGCCTCTGTATACCTACACAGGGGATGCCGCTGCTGGTGACGTAAAAGGCGATGGCATTGCAGGCGTCTGGTTTGTTGCCAAACCTGACTATACTGTAATGCTTGCTAATATTCAACTGGTTGGAAATGATGGTGTCCTTTACGACAGTACGTATAAACCCGGAACGGGAGTTACTCAATATCTCACGGATGATCGCGGAGTCACCTTATATCGTTTTACGCATGATGTGGCTGATTCCAATAAATTTACGAAATCGGATTTCAGTAATGATAATGTCTTTCCAATCGTTCAGGTGACGGGCACAGCCAATGTCCCCTCCACCATGGATAAGTCGGTATTGGGAACCATTACAGTTTTTGGCAAAACTCAGCTTACCTTTAAAGGTTGGCCGGTATACCGGTTCGGCGCAGATTCACTGATACGAGGTGATACGAAGGCGATCAGCGTTCCTACACCCGGTGTTTGGCCATTGATGAATGCATCGAGTTCGCCCGCACCTTAATCAATTTGTTGGACGCATAGATATCAGAAAACTTTGGATAATATCATTCAGATCATAGAAGGGTGTAAGAAACAGGAACCACGAAGTCAGAGAATGCTCTACGAGCGCTTCTATGGTTATGCATTAAAAATAGCTTTTCGGTATGTATACCGGTACGACATAGCAGTGAATGTTGCAAACGATGGATTCGTTAAAATATTCCGGCATATCGAACGATTCAGGTATGAGGACGAGGACTACCCTGAAAGGCTCATGATGGCGTGGATGAAACGGATTGTCATCAATACATCGATTGACGAGTTGCGCAAAAATAATATGACACCTGAAATTGGTGGCATTCCGGAATATGTTTGGGAAGAACCGGATAACAGCCAGAAAGCAGACCAGCTGTTATTGTATAAAGAACTGATAAGCTATGTGAAGAGTCTTCCACCGATGTACCGGATTGTTTTCAACATGTTTGTTATGGATGGTTGCACGCATTTTGAAATTGCTGATGCCCTGGGTATTTCAGTAGGCACATCAAAATCAAATTTATCCCGTGCCAGAGGGATTTTGCAAAAGATCATTAAAGAAAAGGAGGAAGCCAAATCATGGAGCGTTTAGAAAACGATATGGACGACCTGTTCCGAAAAGCAGGTGAACTGTATCCGCTTAAAATTACCGAGTCGGACTGGGATGGCGTTGCGGGAAAACTCCAGGAAGCAAAATTTGGAGACGAGCAAACGATGCCTGGTGCTAACAGCATCGGAACAGGAAATAAACGCAGATGGCTTTTCCTTTTGTTCCTGATTCCGCTTGCTCTGGCTGGCTTGATCTATACATCCGGCAGCGCCAGGAAGCATCCTGGTTCACCCGCACCGGTCATCGTGAGGAATACGCCCCTGCCGACAGCGGGTTCTGTCGCAAAAGGCAGTCCTGCGAAGCAGGTCGAACTGGTGAATCGTGTCAAGGGGAATCAATCGCCAGATATCAAGATACTCCAGGCATCAACCGTAAAACTTCAGGCATCTGCTACAGGATTTTCTGATAACCTGCAAGCCAAACATGCTGCTATCCATAAAGTAAACTATGTAAAAAGCGGAGATCCCGAATCCACGGCTTCGAATGAGAATCCGGATCCCTCTCTTTTCGCTGAAGAATCTTTCCAAAGTCAACTGGCAAAACCCCTTTCCCTGACGACCGTTTCCAATACAGAAACCATTTCTGTTCACGGAATTTCATTAACAGGGAGTGCCGCTGAAACGGCAGGTGTTTCAAAAAATGTAAAAGCAAATCCGGCAGCGAAGTCTGCCAATGGATTCTACGCCGGCTTCCTGGTGGGACCGGATATGAGTGCTGTGAAATTTCAATCTGTCAAACAACTCGGTTTTAGCCTTGGGGCAAGGGTCGGTTACCGGTTCAATAAGCGGCTATCGGTTGAAACCGGTTTACTCTGGGATAAAAAATATTATTATTCAAAGGGCGAATATTTCGATAAGAGTGAAGCCGGGCTTCAGTTTGATATCCTGAGCCTGGAAGGCACCTGCAATATGTTTGAAATCCCACTTACTGTACGATACGATTTTTCCACGCATACGAATCACAATTTTTTTGTCAAGGGAGGAATCTCTTCCTATCTGATGAAAAAAGAAAACTATTCTTATAATGCGGATGGCGTCTATGGACCCTGGCAGGGTGACAGCACATATTATAATTCGACGAATAATATTTTTTCCATCGTTCAGATAAGCGCAGGCTATGATCTTGCTGTCGGAAGAAAAACAAAAATAAGTTTCGAACCCTATGTGAAAATCCCGCTGCATGGTATTGGTATAGGCGGAATGCCTATTTCCAGTGCGGGCTTATACATCGGTATCACCCATTCATTCCGCTAGCTGCTGACATAGTAATTGTAATATGCGAAAGATAATTTTTTTCGGTATCGGGTTCTTATTGCTTTGCCTGGCCGGCTGGGGAATTTATTCCGTGTTAAAGCCGCACAGCAATGTGGAAGGAGAACGGGCAGTTGCGACACTGACTGCTGCAAATCTATATAGTGATTTTCAGCATGATGAAAATCTTGCTAACAAAAAATGGGTGGGAAAAGTTATTGAAGTCTCCGGTGCCATTTCATCTGTCAGTGAGGCAGGCAAATACATATCGGTTAATCTGGCGGGAACATCTGATGGTGCTGTGAATTGCAGTATCCTGAAGAAAGATCTGGGCCCGGACGACAAATTCAATAAAGGAGATTCGATCACTATAAAAGGGAAATGCACGGGTTTCCTGATGGATGTAAATCTGGTTGATTGCGTCGTAAAGAAATAAAGCCGGAATATTTTTCAATGAGATCACTATGATAAAACAACCCGCATTTTTATGGATACTTGCCTTTCTTGTGGCGTTTTCCATGGGATCCTGCACGAGTGCCAATAAGGAAGAATTGACACCAGGCGGATGTGATACAACAAACATGTCCTATTCAACTAATATTGTTCCTATCCTGCAGAATAATTGTTATTCCTGCCATGGTATCGGCAATAGTGTGGGTAGTGGGGGCATTGTGCTGGAAGGATATAATAACCTGCAGCCCTGGGCCGATACAACCCGCGTAAAGGAAACTACATTGGAAGGCGTTATATCCCATCATCCTGGTTACGTGCCCATGCCCTATATGAAACCACAAATGGATAGTTGCAGTATTAATCAGATTGTCGCCTGGATTCAGCAGGGTTTTAATAATAATTAAATCAGACTTTATGCGTTTACGATTCTCCCTCATTGCGCTATCGGCATTTTTAATTTCGACCACCGGCTACTCACAGAACTACATGACGAAAACCGGATTTATTGGATTTTATTCCAAGACTTCCCTGGAAGACATCAAGGCGGAAAATAATCAGGTGTATGCCGTGCTGGACCCGGCGAGTCATCATATCGCTTTCGCCGTTCTGCTGAAGGGATTCATTTTCACCAAAGAACTGATGCAGGAACACTTCAACGAAAATTACGTGGAGAGTGATAAATATCCAAAAGCCACCTTCTCGGGAACCTGTTCGGGTGACATGGATCTGGCCAAAGATGGAACCTACCAGATTGTGATCAAGGGAGATCTGACTCTGCATGGAGTGACCAAACCCATTGAAACCACGGCACAGCTTGACGTGAAAAAAGATGCAATAAAAGCAACGTCGGCATTTAAATTAAAACCGGAGGATTTTAATATTTCCATACCAGCCATCGTAAGGGAAAAAATTGCAAGTGAAATGAGCGTGAAAGTGCAAATAGACTGGACACGCACAAAATAAAAAAAATGAAAACCCGTAAAATTTTATTCAGCCTGATCCTGATGATCCCAGGCTTTCATGTAATGGCACAGGACAACCTGCTGAAATCCCTGAACGATTCAATTTCTGCAGGCGGTCAGACGGGCCATGTTACAGGAACATTCAAAGCCCTTTATATTGTGAATATGAAAACAATCGAAGCTCCGGCGGCTGGTGCTTTAAACGTCGAAATTCAACATCGTTTTGGCACAGTCAACACGGGAGCTTATAATTTATTCGGGCTTGATTTTGCCACACTACGCCTCGGGCTGGACTATGGTATCACCGACCGCCTCTCGGTCGGAATAGGAAGAAGCTCATACCTGGAAACCTACGACGGGTATCTGAAATACAAACTATTGCAACAAACTGACAATTCGATGCGCATGCCCGTATCCGTGAGTCTGCTGGGCACGTCGGATTATTTTTCGCATCGTACGGAAGGAACTGCAAATAAAATAACAAATAGCGTTTATCGGTTCAGCTATACGGGACAAGTCCTGATCGCGAGAAAATTCAGCAGACTTTTTTCCGTGGAACTTACACCAACCTTCATACATTATAATATGGTTTCGACACCGGCAGACAAAAACAATGTTTTTGCCCTGGCTGGTGGT
>Ga0066787_10000026_pt1 | contig 22787 bp, 22 predicted proteins | sample OrgsoiDNA2013047_FD_70942 | JGI IMG/M metagenome (GOLD analysis project Ga0066787, IMG submission 70942) | Permafrost soil microbial communities from the Arctic, to analyse light accelerated degradation of dissolved organic matter (DOM) -... | ecosystem: Environmental > Terrestrial > Soil >...
AAACCGAAGTCCGTTTCACGCACCAGGGCCTGGCTCCGGGAATTGAGTGTTATGAAGGCTGTTCAAACGCCTGGGGTCAATATATAAATGGAAGCTTATTCAAATTGTTAACTACAAGAAAAGAGAAACGGGAGTTAATATAAAAGTGGCCACTGGAAATATGGAAGTCCTATAGCGATAGACTGGCAAAAATAAATTTGCGTAACAATAAAGTTACCTATATCTTTGAGTAACTAAAAAGTTACTTATTATGAATAAGACTATACGTCACCAGATTTTCTACGGACATCCTGCGGAAGCTGTTTGGGAATATCTTACGAAGCCCGAGTTGCTCTCCCAATGGCTGATGCCAAATAATTTCCAACCGGTAGTTGGCCATGAATTCCAGTTTACAACAAAACCTATACCGGCGCTTGATTTTGACGGGATCTTCTATTGTAAAGTCCAGGAAGTCTTGCCGTTCAATAAACTATCTTATTCATGGATAGGAGGACCGGGCGATGGCAAAATTTCTTTGGACTCTATAGTTATATGGACATTGACTGAAAGGGACAATGGCACAGAACTCCAGGTGGAGCATAGTGGTTTCAAACCTGTTGAGAACCTTGCACTATATGATGCCATGAATAAGGGTTGGCTTCAGAATATGCATAAAATCACCGACCGCTTAAACGTTTTGAAAAATGGTACAGCCAGCGCCTGATGCTTTCCGTGCGATCGGAGACCCAAGCAGACGTTATATCCTGCAGCTGCTTTCGAAAGAAAGTCTGACGATCAATGCTCTGGTGGATAATTTTGACATGAGCCGTCCTGCGGTTTCAAAACATATAAAAATTCTGCATGTCACGGGGTTTATTTCGATAGAAGATATCGGACGGGAAAGATATTGCACCCTGAAGAAGGAAGGATTTATTGAATTGCAGAAATGGATCGATTTCTTTGATTCATTCTGGAAACAAAGGCTTAAAAAACTGGAAACACTATTAAATAACAGGTCTATTAAAAAATAACCATGCCCAGTAAGGATTTCACGACCACCATTTTGGTGGACCAAATTTCGGAGAAAGCCTTTGAAGCCATCAACAATGTCCGCGGATGGTGGTCAGAAGATATTGAAGGAAGTACGGACAAACTCAATAGCGAGTTCACATATCAGTACAAAGACATTCATTATTGTAAAATCGAAATAGTAGAACTCATCCCGGATAAGAAAGTCGTCTGGTTTGTCAAATACAACTATTTTAATTTCCCCAAGGACAAAACCGAATGGACGAATACAAGAATTTGTTTTGACATTTCTACGCTGGATAACAAAACGCAAATACGCTTCACGCATATCGGGTTGGTTCCCGAATTCTAAAGCTTTGATCTCTGTTCTACAGCGTGGACAGGATATATAAACGGCAGTCTGCGGAACTTAATAACCACTGGTAAGGGTCAGCCCAACGCCCGCTCTTTGGCGATCCTGAATAAATAACATGACGGGTTGTGATTTATGTCAACCTTCGTACACTAATAGTGTAACAGTTGGGTTTCAATGGACAAAAAAGAACGTTTTACGGATGCCATTCAAAAAAATGACAGGCTGATCTACAAGGTAGCTGGTTTCTATACTGGCAGCCTGCAGGATCGCGAAGACCTGGTACAGGAGATCATCTATCAGCTCTGGAAGTCTTTTGATTCCTTTGATAACCGCTCCGCCCTGACCACCTGGATGTACCGGGTAGCGATGAATACCGCGGTCTTTTTTCTCAATAAATCCAAACGCAGCATAAGAACCGAGTCCATTGATCATGGACAGGAATATCCGGCATTCCCAGATGATGAAACAGAAGAACGGTTGAAAATGATGTACGACCTGATCCATGAACTGAACCTTCAGGAAAAAGGAGTTCTGATGTTGTGGCTCGAGGGGAAAACCCATGAAGAAATCGGCGGACTGATTGGTATTTCAACCAGCAACGTGGGAACAAAACTTTCGCGGATCAGGGAAAAATTAAAGAAGCAAATCACCCAAAAAATATAGTCATGGAATTGGAAGAATTGAAAGCATCCTGGGACAACCTCAGTAAAAAAATGGAAGAACAACAAACATTAAACTCAAAATTGATTGAACAGATGACAACACACAACTACAAAAGCAAGCTCACCGGCATTTTTTATCCTGAATGGATCGGAAGCATCATCTGCGGAATTGCAGCTTTATTACTGATCTGGAATTTCGGCAGGCTGGACAATCTAACGCTGCAGCTGATGGGCGGTCTGTCAGTCCTGCTTTTGATCGCTATCAGCCTATTTTCTTTTAAGAGTACCAGGGGGTTAAAAAGAATAAACCTGAGTTTGTCCTCATATACGAACACGCTTAAAGAATTTGCGATTGGCAAAAAACGCTTTCAGAAACTTCAGAAATTAAACCTGGTCCTTTGTTCCCTGCTGATGGTCGTTTTTATCCCGGCTTCAGTTAAACTATTGACTGGTAAAGACATCATGCATGGAACGACTTTTGGAATGGTTATACTGCCCGTGTACTTCCTGTTCCTGATCTTCTTTTCCCGTTGGGCATTGAGCGGATACAACAGAGCGCTCAGGCAGGCGGAAACGGTACTGGCTGAACTTCAGGACTGATTCTATTTCCCAGCTTCCTTCGTCGCAAGAAATTCATTGACCATCGACACAAAGAGCTCTGGTATTTTGCCGTTAGAACCGGAAGACATGGCCTCGCCCAAATAACTACCATGCGTGCCGGTTATGATAGCCATGTTTCGAGTCATTGTCAGTTTGATTTTTTATGATCGCCTTTTGTTTTCATGGAACTCAGATACAGATCCAGTTTCGCTATATTCTGCTTCAGGCCCTGGTCTGCCTTAAATGTTTTCACCACCTGTATGAACTGTTCCGCTGTTTCAAAAAGCATATGCCAGGAGATCACTGTTTTGTCACCCTGCGCCTGGAAGAGGACCGTGGCGACAAACAAAGGATGCGAGACGTGTTCGTACACGATTTTTTTATGCAGCACGACTTCCCGGAATATGCTGAGGTTTTTATAATCGGTTCCATCGGGACCATGCATCACGAGACTCCATTCACCACCCGGCCTCATATCCATATGGTTGATGGTGTTTGTAAACCCGTCAGGGCCCCACCAGTTGGCGATATGTTCAGGATTCGTCCAGGCCTCCCAAACAAGGTCCACGGGTGCGTTAAACGTTCTTGTCAAAAGTAATTCCCGGTCCATCGTGTTACTTTTTGCGTTTTCCATATTTTGCTTTTTTGAGTTTTTCTAAATATGTTTCCAAAGCATCGAGTTTACGTTCCCAGTGTTTCCGGTACTGATCCACCCACACGGATACCTCGCTGAGCTGATCCAGCCGGGCTTCACAGATCCGGTCCCGGCCCTGCTGTTTTATTACAATGAGACCACAATCCGTCAGAATTTTTATATGAAGGGATATCGCCTGTCGGGTCGTATCGAATTGTTCTGCGATGGAATTTACATTGTGCGGCTCCCGGGCAATCATGCTGATGATGGCTCTCCGGGTGGGGTCGGCAATGGCCTGGTATACATCACGTCTGGCGATCATATTATGCAAGTATATGCTTGCAAATATAAGAGCAAGTATTTGCTTGCGCAAATTTATTTCTATATTTAATGAAAATTAAAATCTATGCCCGAACTGCCGGATGTTGCCGTTTTTGCAAAAAACCTGGATAAAATATTTGCCGGGAAAAAATTGGAGAAGGTAAAAGTGGTAAATGGAAAGAAATTACCGGATACACAGCAAAAACTCTCAAAAAGGCTGGAAGGCAAAAAGCTCAGAAGAATTTATCGCTCCGGAAAAGAATTCCGGTTTGAGTTTGCGGATGAAACCCTGTTGGGCCTGCACCTGATGCTTACCGGGGATATTTTTGTTTTTGAAAAAAAGAACGATCATCATTCGACGATCGTGGAGCTTTATTTCGAAGGGGATAAAAATATGACGCTGACCGACCGGATGCGGAATGCGCATATCTATCTGGATCCGGTTGACAAATCCGGCGTCGACGCATTGGAGCTCACCTATGCTTACCTGAAAACTGTCTTCGACCGCAAAACAACCATCAAGAGTATCATGCTTGACCAGAATATCATCCGGGGAATCGGAAATGGATATTCAGATGAGATCCTGTGGGAAACCAGGATCTCGCCCTATTCCATCGCTTCCGCCATACCCGATGAGAAGATCCGGGAACTGGTAAAAGTGATCCCTGGCTTGCTGAAGGCAGAGACAAAAAAAATTGACAAGGCGCACCCCGGCATAGTCAACAACGAAGTAAAAGAATTCCTGAAGATCCACACAAGAACAAAAACCGAAAGTCCGACCTGTCGCCCCATCCAGGTGGATACCAAAGGAGGACGAAAGACTTTTTATACGGACGAGCAGGTTCTTTATAAGTAAAATAAATTCACATTAGTGAACAGGACTGTAGCGATACCGAACGATTCCAAATCGTTACCATAAAAGCAAATCGCTGAGCTTTAATGTTTTATTTGTTTGGTATCATCTTGGCTGATGATATGCTTTTCCAGCTATGATCAGAAATTATATCATCACCGCATTTCGCAGTATTTGCCGCAATCTGAGTTTTACATTGCTGAATATTTTTGGCCTGAGCCTCAGTATTGCCTCCTGCCTGGTGATTTTCCTGATTGTCCGCGAGGAGCTGGGCTTTGATCGTTTCAGCAAAAAAGCGGACCGTACCTACCGTATTACTTTAAATGCGCTTGACTTTAATTCAAATATTTCCATGGCGGTTGTGCCGGCGATGCGCAATGATTTTCCCGAACTGGAAAATATCACCCAGGTCTTTTATCAGCGGGAAGGATTGGTGAAACTGGGTCAGAACCGGTATATGGAAAAGGCGTTCGCATTTGCTGATGACCAGTTTCCGAAAATATTCGATTTCCAGTGGGTCAGCGGGAACCAGGTTACAGCATTATCCGAACCGAATTCGGTCGTACTCACGGAGACCATTGCACGAAAATATTTTGGCGATAAATCAGTCATGGGCAAAACTTTTCAGCTCGAAAATGAATTTACTGTAAAAGTAACCGGCGTGATCAGGGATCCACCTTCGAATACCAGCCTGCCTTTCGGGTTTCTCGTTTCACTGAACACAAGGAAATTTGATCCCGGGATGATGAGAGCCTTCTATGCCATCCCCGGTGGCAGCTATGCTTTTATGGTGATCCCGGAGCATTATTCCATTCATCAGCTGGATAAGAAAATCCCCGCATTTATTGCAAAGAACTGGGGTAAAGATATTGCGCAGGAAGCCCATCTGCCGATGCAGCCGCTACGCGATATTCACTTCGACCAGCGCTATATCAATAATATCATCACACCTACATCGAAGGATACATACTGGGGACTGACGGCGATTGCAGCGTTCATCATCATCATGGCCTGTATCAATTTTATAAACCTGTCAACCGCGCAGTCGGTAAAACGTTCCAGGGAAGTTGGTGTGCGAAAAGTGATGGGCGCCGGCAGGTCACAACTGATCGGTCAGTTCATTGGGGAAACCAGTATGCTGGTTATTATTTCGATTTTACTCGGATTAACGGCTACTTTTTTTGTCCTGCCCGAAGTGTCCAGGTGGATGGACATAAAGCTTGAAGTGAAACAACTGGCTGACCCGTCCGTGATCGGACTGATGGCAGCCCTGACTTTATTAATCATCCTGCTGGCAGGGCTGTATCCTGCTTTTGTTCAGTCGGCATTCAATCCCGTGGAATCATTGAAACGCAAAACAGGCATGTCTTTCCGTGGTGTCAACCTGCGCAAGGGACTTGTGCTCGTTCAGTTTGCTATTTCCCAGATCCTGTTGGTCGGAACGCTTGTTGTGGCGAACCAGATGGACTTTTTCCAGAACCAGGATCTCGGTTTTAATAAAGAAGCAGTCGTCAGTTTTGGGATACCGGACCAAGCAAAAAGAGAAATGCTGAAACAACAATTGTTATCGGAGCCCGGTTTGGCGGATCTCAGTTTTTCTTCCGGCGCCCCGGTCTATTTCACCAACGCCACCAGCTTTTCCAGTACGGAACTAGGTCTGACAAAAGACGACGTAACAGAAGTTAAATTCATTGACGACCATTACATGGATATGTTTGGGTTGAAAATGCTGGCGGGTGAAAAAGTCAGCCGGAAATATGAAAAAGACAGCAACAATAAAATTGTGATCAACGAGACGATGATGCATAAGCTGGGAATCCGGGAACCTGAAAAAGCGATCGGGAAGTATATTAACCTTGGGGGAGAGGATCATTCGTATATCATTGGTGTTGTTCAGGATTTTCAAAGTGAATCAAAACACAAAAAGAGAAGATCCTGTGTGTTATTGTACCGGACGGATAATTTTTATATGGCCAGTGTAAGACTAAAACCAACAGGCATACACAATACACTGGGGCATATCGACAAGATCTGGTCGGCCTTGTTTCCCGATAATTTGTTTGAATATGAATTCCTCGACGATCATATTGCCGCATGGTACAAACAGGAGACAAAAGTATTTACGGCGTTCAAATTATTTTCTTCCCTGGCCATCCTGATCGGCTGTCTCGGGCTGTACGGGCTGGTGGCATTTGCTGCCGTTCAGCGAACCAAAGAAGTAGGCATCCGTAAAGTGTTGGGCGCATCGTTGTTCGACATCACAGCCCTGTTTGCCAAAGAGTTTATTGTTCTGATTGTCCTGGCATTCCTGGTGACCGTACCCATCGCTTATTATTTCATGCACAACTGGCTGGAAAATTTCGCCTATCATATTCAGATCGACAAGGGAATTTTCCTGATCGCCGTGGGGATTTCTTTCGGAATCGCCGCGGTCACCATTAGTTTCCAGGCGATCAAAGCCGCACTGGCGAACCCCGTGACCAGCCTACGCTCCGAATAGAATTGATAATTGATAATTGTTAATTGTTAATGATGAATTAATTAACCATTAACCATTAACAATTAACCATTAACAATTACACCCTCCAATTCACTATCCGATTCACCCAATCCGCCTGGTAGGGCGCTGTTACCTTGATATAATTGTCGGTGTAGCCTTCCATCATGGTTTTATCGCGGCTGCGTTCGAAGAGTACTTTTCTGGTCTGGCCGGAATGAAGCCCGGTGAAGTATTGTAATTTCTGAAAAGAGAGATTGCGCAGGATTTTATTTCTTTCATTGCGGACATAAACCGGAACAACCGGTTTCATATCGATGGCGCGTGTATTTTCTCTTTCAGAATAGGTAAAAACGTGCAGGTAGGAAATTTCCAATGCATGAAGGAAATCTAGGGTTTCGGTAAAGTCGTCGTCCGTTTCACCGGGGAAACCAACGATCACATCGGCGCCGATGGCAGCATGCGGCATGATGGTTTTAATATGCGCCACCCGGTCGGCGTACAGTTCGCGCTGGTATCGCCTGCGCATCAGGGCGAGGATCCTGTTGCTGCCGCTTTGCAATGGAATATGGAAATGGGGCATAAAGCGGTCGCTGTCGGCCACCAGTCCGATAATATCATTGTTGAGCAGGTTGGGTTCAATGGATGAAATACGGAAGCGCGGCATTTCCTCAATGCGATCCAGGGCCTGCGTCAGTTCAAAAAAGTTTTCTGATTTTCTTTTTGTATCAGGATCTGAACTGCCAAAATCGCCCAGGTTGACACCGGTCAACACGATCTCCTGTATCCCCTTCGTCGCGAGACCCAGTACAGTTTCTACAACGTGCGCAATGTTGTCGCTCCGGCTCTTGCCACGCGCCAGCGGGATGGTGCAAAAACTGCATTGATAGTCACAACCATCCTGTACTTTCAAAAATGCCCGCGTACGGTCATTCAGGGAATAGCCGCCGTTAAAATCCTCCACCTCATCAATATCGCAACTACATATTTTTGCCGAATCACCCTTTACGAGTTCCCGGATATGAGAGGCCATATTAAATTTTTCCGAGGCGCCCAATACCAGGTCCACACCCGGCATTTCAGCAATTTCTTTGGGTTTTAGCTGGGCGTAACATCCGGTAATAACAACAAAACTTTCAGGCGATTTTCTTTGGATCTGCCTGAGCAGATAACGGCATTCTTTATCGGCATTTTCGGTTACCGAACAGGTGTTGATCACGTAAACATCCGCCAGGGAATCGAAGGGTTTTTTCTCAAAACCTTCTTTTTCCATCATCCTGGACAGCGAAGATGTCTCGGAGAAATTGAGTTTGCAACCCAGTGTGTGAAAAGCGATGGTTTTAGGTGCGGCCATGAGCCGCAAAGATAATATCATTCAGGAATTATGCTTGTAACTTTAGCAGATGCGCTGGCTACTCTCCGTTTACCTGATTTTTTCTATTTGTACGGCCTGTCACACTTCATCCGTAGAACCTGTAAAAACCGATGTTACTACGCGGGATATAAAAAACGATCCCTTTGACCGCCATAGCCGCCTGATCTTTACGAGGCATGCGCGATGCCGGATGGACTGCCGGCACATAACATCCCAGGAGATCCAGGAAATACTGGATAACGGCACCATCAACTATGCTAAAAGTGAACCCAAGTCAAGGCCCGATCCGAGGTTTGCCTTGGAAGGATATACTGCCGAACAACAACATTTACGCATTATCATTGCACCGGAAAAAGGAAAACTCATCATCATTACCTGTATTGAACTCGGCGTGGAGTGGAGCTGCCAATGTAATTGACAATTGACAATTGATAATTGACAATGACAGCGGCACATAATTATCAATTATAAATTATCAATTATCAATTATGATTCGTGTTTTCAGTATTATATACACTATCTACGCGTTGTTCTGGTTCGCATTGTTCACACTGATTGCCTTTCCGCTGGTTGTGATCTTTTCCTTTTTTGGAAAACGCATCGGGGGTAACCTGATTTGCAGCATGGCAAAGATATGGGCGGATATCTGGTATTTTCTCCTGGGCATCCGGCACGAAAACATTTTTGAATCTTCTTACGACCCCGACAGGAATTATATTTTCCTGATCAACCATATTTCTTATATGGACATACCCTGCCTTTTCAAAGCGATCCGTAAACAACCGTTCCGTGTGCTGGGAAAGGAAGAGATAAAAAAGATACCCGTATTTGGTTTTATTTATAGTCGCGGCGCCGTGATGGTCGACCGGGGCAATACGCAGCGGAGGGCAAAAAGTGTAAGAATCTTAAAATCTCTTTTAAAACATCATATCTCCATCGGGATCTTCCCCGAAGGCACATTTAACGAAACGGGTAAGCCGTTGAAATCATTTTACGATGGTGCATTCCGGATCGCCATAGAAACACAGACAGCGGTAAAACCGGTCTTATTCCTGGATAATTATTCACTCCTGAATTACCACAAGCTTTTAAGTTTAAAAAACGGTAGATCAAGGGCTGTTTTTCTTGAAGAAATCAGTCCCGAAGGCTATAGCTTGCAGCAGATTCCGCAGTTCAAACAAAAGGTTTTCGCGATGATGGAAAGCAAATTAAGAGCCTATCGGGCGTCCTGGATTGTTTCCCCGGTGGAATAAACTTATGGGCCCCGCAGGTTGTTTATACTTAAATCATACCCAATAACTTGTACGCAGAAATTATCATACCGCTGGCCCTTCCGAAAAACTATACCTGGCAGATTCCGGATGACATGCTGAACGGCCTCCAGCCGGGATCGCGCGTGGAGGTTTCACTCAAGAACAAGAAATATGCGGGCATCATAAAGAAATTTCTGGAAGACAAACCGGAAGCCTTTGATCCGCGTCCCATCGAAAGCGTGTTGGACAGCGAACCGCTGATATACAAGGAACAGCTGGAACTCTGGTCATGGATCGCGCAATATTATATGTGTTCGGAAGGTGAGGTCATGGCGGCTTCTCTGCCTGCGCATTTCAAATTAAGCAGCGAAAGCATCCTGGTCTTTAACGATAGTTTTGGCGACGATTTTTCTTCCCTGGATCATGATGAATACCTGGTTGCCGAAACGCTTTTGCTAAAAAAAGAACTGAAAATTCCTGCAGTCCAGGAAATTCTTCGTGGAGCGAATGCCTATCCAGTGGTCAAGAGGCTGATAGACAAATCGGTCTGTTATATATATGAATCTTTAAAGGAGCTGTACAAACCCAAAACAGAAACATACATATCCCTGCATCCGGACTATACGGCGGAAGAAAAACTGGAAGCTCTTTTGAACGAGGACAAGCAATGGCAGCGGGCGGGGAAGCAGATGGAACTGTTGCTGTCTTTTCTTCACATTCAAAAGACGGAACCCGAAGTATCGAGACCAGCGCTGTTGAAAAAATCGGGTGCATCGGACGCACAACTGAAAGCGCTGATAGCTAAAAACATCCTGGTAGCCGAACAACGGTCACTAGGCCGTCTCCGGGTACTGCCGAGAAATATTCATATTCCCTTTGAATTGTCCGCCGCGCAGGAGTCGACCTTAGCCGGCATCCGCAGGGATTTTGAACATAAGGGCGTCTGTCTCCTGCACGGGTATACGTCAAGCGGGAAAACACAGGTCTACATAAAACTGATCGAAGAACAGTTACTGGAAAACAAACAGGTGCTCTATCTCGTTCCGGAAATCGCGCTGACTTCGCAGATTGTGCGCAGGCTGCAATCCCATTTCGGCGGTTACCTGGGCATCTATCACAGCCGGTTTAGTCAGAATGAAAGATTTGAGATCTGGAACAAAGTGCGCAAGGGTGAGATCAAAATATTATTGGGTGCCCGGTCTGCCTTGTTTCTTCCCTTTACGGATCTCTCTCTGATCATCGTGGATGAGGAACATGACAGCTCCTATAAACAGCAGGATCCTGCGCCACGGTATCATGCCAGGGACTCGGCTATTTACTATGCTTCCCTTTTCAAGGCGAAAACGCTTCTGGGCAGTGCGACGCCGTCTGTTGAAAGTTATTATAATGCGGTCAGTGGCAAATATGGTCTGGCCGAGCTGCTGGAACGATATGGTCAGGTAGCCATGCCCGTTATACAGCTGATCGATACCAAGAAGTTTTTCCAGAAAGACGGGTCAAAAGTGATTTGTTCACCGGCCCTGCAGGAAGCCATACAGGATTCCCTGGATCACAAAAAACAGGTGATTCTTTTCCGCAACCGGCGGGGTTATTCTCCTTACCAGGTTTGTAAATTTTGCGGATGGATCCCGCAATGCAGGAACTGTGATGTATCGCTGACTTTTCACAAACTCAGCAATAAACTCCTTTGCCATTATTGCGGAACGTCTTATCCTCCGGTAAATACCTGCGCCGCCTGCGGAAATCATGAATTTATTCAAAGGAATTTTGGAACCGAGAAAATTGAGGAGGAGCTCGAAACGCTTTTTCCAAAAGCGCATATCGCCAGGATGGATATGGACAGTGTGCGTGGAAAAACGGCGCACGATATGCTCATCAAACAATTCGAACAACAGCGGGTGGATATACTGGTCGGAACACAGATGGTCGTAAAGGGGCTTGACTTTGACCATGTGGACCTGGTGGGTATTCTCGATGCGGACAGTCTCCTCAATTTTTCCGAATTCCGGGTGAATGAGCGGGCTTTTCAACTGATGGAACAGGTCAGCGGCCGCGCCGGCAGAAAGGATGGAAAGGGAAAAGTGCTTATCCAGGTTGCCAATACAAAACACCCGGTTTTGCAATGGGTGATGGATCATGATTTCAAAGCCTTTTATACCAGGGAAGCGGAAGCGCGTAAGCAGTTTTTTTATCCACCGTTTTCCCGCATCATCCGGGTCACCTTCAGGCATAAGTTGCGGGATATTGTGCACGATGCGGCTTCTCTGTTCGCTTTACACCTGCATAAGGACTTCGCAAATTATTTAACCGGGCCCGGGGAACCCGTCATTGCCCGGATCCGCAATCAATATATCATGGAGCTGATGCTGAAACTACCGAAAAATGGCAGTACAATTGCATTTGCCAAGCAGGTGATCCAGCAGCAAAAAGCGATCTTGCAGAACGACCGGAAATTCAGATCTGTAGTTATAGTACCCGATATCGACCCTGTTTAAATATCAACATTTTTTATGCAGATTCAAAAAAATATTTCCCTGCTGCCATACAACAGTTTTCACCTCGACGCAAAAGCGGCTGAGTTTGTTTCTGTGGGGTCGGTGGAAGAACTCCGGAATGTGCTGGATATAAAAGAGCCGCAACTCATTCTCGGCGGCGGCAGCAATATTCTTTTAACGGATAATCTGGAGGGCCTTGTTTTAAAAATAAATATCACCGGCATCGATGAAGTGAAAGAAGACAACACGCATGTGTATGTCAGGGCCGGTGCCGGTGAAGTGTGGCATGAGTTTGTTGAATATACCATGAGAAAAAACTGGAGCGGACTAGAGAACCTTTCCCTGATCCCCGGAAATGTGGGCGCCGCCCCGATTCAGAATATTGGCGCCTATGGCGTTGAGCTGAAAGATATTTTTTATGAACTCGAGGCTTTTGACCGGCTGGAAAAGAAAGTCTATTCCTTTGGCGTCAATGACTGCCAGTTCGCTTATCGCGACAGCATTTTCAAATCCGCCAAAAGGAACCGCTATATTATATTAAACGTCACGTTCGTCTTAGATAAGAATCCGAAACTGAATACAAGCTATGGCGCCATCCGGGAAGAGTTAAAAAAGATGAATGTCGGTTCGCCCCGGATTCAGGATGTTTCCCAGGCCGTCATCCGCATCCGCCGTTCCAAATTGCCCGATCCGGCGAAGATTGGCAATGCGGGCAGCTTTTTTAAGAACCCGGTGGTGGATCAGTCGGTTTTTCTTTCACTCTCCAACCAGTATCCCGGAATGCCCGCATACCCCCACGAAGATAAATCCGTCAAGCTCGCTGCCGGATGGTTGATAGAACAATGCGGGTGGAGGGGCTACCGGAAAGGCGATGCGGGCGTGCACGCACACCAGGCGCTTGTGCTGGTGAACTATGGAAAGGCCACGGGTAAGGAAATCTTTGATCTCAGTGAAAAAATTCAAAAATCCGTTCATAAAAAATTTGGCATTTCATTGGATAGAGAAGTAAACGTGTTTTAATGATTAATTGATAATTGTTAATTGTTAATGGAATGAGGGATAATGGTTAATTGATAATTGTTAATGGGATGAGGGATAATGGTTAATTGATAATTGATAATTGTTAATTGTTAATGGGATGAGGGATAATGGTTAATTGATAATGGTTAATTGATAATTGTTAATGGGATGAAGGATAATGTTGTGCTGAGAAAGAGTTTTGCTTTTGCGGTTCGTATAGTCAATCTTTATAAGTTTCTATGCACTGAAAAGAAAGAATATGTGTTATCGAAACAGAACTTAAAAAGTGCCACTAGTGTCGGAGCCGCAATTCGTGAAGGAGTACAGGCCGAATCCAGGGCAGATTTTAAACATAAAATGGGTATTGCCCTAAAGGAAATAAGCGAGACAATTTATTGGCTGGAACTTTTGAAAGAAACGGATTTCCTGGTTAAGGAGGAATTTGACAGTTTGCATACAGATGCCATTGAAGTTCTAAAGCTGCTTACCAGTATCATCAAATCAACAAAGTCTAATATATCTATTTAAATATAAAGCCGTTAATTGCTAATTTTTGGTGCAGCATGAAGCAACAAGAAGCAACGAGATGCAACAAGAAGTAAGATGAAGCAAAATGAAGCAACAAGAAGCAACAAGAAGCAACAAGAAGCAAGGTGACGCAAAATAAGGCAAGATGGAGCAACAAGAGGAAGCGAGAAAATAAATTATACGAGATCCTGTTTATAGATATGATTTTTTTAGAAAATGAGGATATGTGCTGGCGAAGTTCAAGCGATGTTCAAGCGGGATACAAGCGGGATATAGACGGATGTGAGACGGATGAAGACAAAAGATGGAGATGAAAAACTTAATTCAAACTACGATTTTATGACGTTTCATGCTAACGGAGAATTTGATGTAAAAATTGTTCCTCAAAAGGAAGAAAGGATCATTCCGCTATTCGGGCGGATGACGATCGACAAGACATTTCGCGGAGATCTCGTCGGCACGAGCCAGGGCCAGATGCTGAGCGCCGGCACTGCCGTCAAAAACTCAGCCGGTTATGTTGCGATTGAGCTGGTGGAAGGTACTTTGCATGGGAGAAACGGCAGTTTCGTACTCGAGCACAACGCCATCATGAATAAAGGCGAAGGGGCGTTAAATATAATCGTCGTACCAGATTCCGGTACCGGTGAACTCGCCGGTCTCACCGGCAAGCTAAATATTATCATCATCGAAGGAAAACATTTCTACGAATTTGAATACAACCTTCCGTAATGGTTAATTGATAATTGTTAATGGTTAATTACCGAAGTTAGCCACATTAACAATTAACAATTACCCAAAGTCTTCGCTTTCACTGCCATAACTCGTATCCGGGGTCATATTCATCATCGAACCGATCAGGTCCTTGAATTCGATCTTTCCTTCAACCACTTTCTTGCTGATCATACTATACGAGGAGAGACCATGGAGAACAAATTCCATCAATAAAGCCATCTCTTTTTCACTGGCATTGCGGAAATGTTTTTTTACGAACGCGTGCAGGCCGTCCACTTTATATAAAAGCCTCACTTTATCATCATCCCTGGAATTGAAGAATATGTCGAGATGATTTCCCTTATCGAACCAGCCGGTGATGGGTTTGTATGGATTTTCCTCGCCGCCCTTTCTCTTCTTGAACAATTCGGGATTTGGAAAATAGTTTATGAACTGTGTGCGGAATGCTTTTTCAAGCAAATTAAAAGCGACCTGGTAGGGGCCTTCCTGTTCTCCCTCATATACAAGTTCTATTTTACCGGTGATGGACGGAATAATACCGACGAGATCGCTCATCCATACCTGTGTTTCCTTTTCATTATTGAGTAAGGATCTTCTTTCTGCAGCACTGACCGCATTTTCGAATGCGGCAATGGTGAGCCTGGCAGATACACCGCTTTTCTTATCCACGAATTCACTGGTGCGGGCTTCAAAGGCAACCTGTTCGATGATTCTCTTCAGCATGTCGCTGACTTTTACCCTTACTTTCTGATCATCGGTTATATCGGCTTCCTGTTCGGTGATCATCAGGGCATGGTCGATATTTTTTGGATAGTGGGTCAGGATCTGACTTTCGATTCGGTCTTTTAATGGCGTTACAATAGATCCGCGATTGGTATAGTCTTCCGGGTTGGCCGTGAACACAAACAAAATATCCAGGGGCATGCGCAGTTTAAATCCGCGGATCTGAATATCACCTTCTTCCAGGATATTAAATAGAGAAACCTGTATGCGTGCCTGCAGATCCGGAATTTCGTTGATCACAAAAATCCCCCGGTTACTTTTTGGAATGATGCCAAAATGAATAACTTCTTCATCCGCAAAATTCAGCCGCATGTTGGCCGCCTTGATAGGATCTATATCACCGATCAGGTCTGCCACACTCACATCGGGCGTCGCAAGTTTTTCACTGTACCGGTCGCTCCGGTGCAACCAGGAAACCGGTGTATCATCTCCCTTCTGACGAATCAGTTCCCGGGAGAACTTGGAAATGGGAGCGGAGGGATCATCATTTATTTCGCTGCCGGTAACATAAGGAATCCATTCATCAAGCAGATTGATCATCTGTCGTGCCATTCTTGTTTTGGCCTGCCCACGCAACCCGAGAAAAAGGATATTGTGCCTGGAAAGAAGAGCCCTTTCAGTATCCGGAATAACGGAATCCTCATATCCGACAATACCCGGAAAACTATTTTCCTTTTTCTGAAGTTTCTTTAACAGGTTCTCCCTGACTTCTTCCTTTACGGACCGGTGCTTGTATCCCGATTTCTTCAAATCACCCAGCGTCTTTATTTTATCAATATTCATCATAATATTTTTATAATTGTCAATTGATAATTGTCAATTATCAATTGTATTTAGTTGTTTATAATCGTCCATCGACAACTTTTAATTGCAACAACTAATTATCAATTATCAATTATCAATTGACAATTAATAAACTGTTTTTCTTTTTCCGTTTTCAAAATCCCTGAAGATGAAGGCGCCGAGATGGTCCAGCGATGCAAAGAATGCTTTACCGTTATTGGTTTCCGTGAATTCAGTCACGAAACGTTGTAAATAAGGATCGCTGGCAATCATAAAGGTCGTGATCGGGATCTTGAGTTTTTTACATTGTGCGGCAAGGTTAAGGCACCGGGCCGTGATTTTCCGGTCCAGTCCAAAACTGTTTTTATAATAACGTTTTCCGGATTTGAGGCAGGTCGGCTTCCCATCCGTGATCATAAAGATCTGTTTATTTGGATTCCTTCTTCTTCTTAAAATATCCATCGCCAGTTCCAGACCGGCTACCGTATTCGTATGATAGGGCCCCACCTGGAGATAGGGCAGATCCCGGATTTCGACGGGCCAGGCGTCATTTCCGAATACAACAATATCCAGGGTGTCTTTCGGATATTTTGTGGTGATCAGCTCACTGAGGGCCATGGCCACTTTTTTTGCGGGCGTGATCCTGTCCTCACCATACAAGATCATCGAATGAGATATGTCGATCATCAGTACGGTGGAAGTCTGGGTCTTATAATCCGTTTCACGAATCTTCAGATCATCTTCCTGCATACTGAAGGATTCTATGCCATGGTTGATCTGGGCGTTCCGGATGGATTCTGTAAAGTCAATCTGTTCCAGCTGGTCGCCAAACTGGAATGGTCTTGTTTCCGGGTTGATCTCATCACCGCTGCCGGGTTTAAAACTATTGTGATCACCGGCACGGGTCTTCTTTAATTTGCCAAAAATCTCTTCGAGGGAACGCTTGCGAATCCCCTGTTCAGTCTTGGGACTGATCTTAATTGTGCCGGTTTGTTTATTCTCGTCGATATATCCCTTGTCCTTCAGATCTTCAATAAAATCACCCATGCCATACTCTCCGTTCGTAAGGTCGTATTCCTTGTCAAGCTGATTCATCCACTGAAGGGTTTCTCCGACATCTCCGTTCGTATAGGTCAGCAGCTGCATGAAAATGTCCAGCAGCTGCTCGAATTTCGATTTGCCGTCTTCTTTCGGATCATATTTCCTAAAATGAAAACCGATCATATTATCAAGTTAGTGTAAAAAAATTAATATGCGAATAAGCTATGAAAGAGGACCTAATTTCCGGGGCAACCGCATCTAAATTACTAATTGTCAATTGACAATTGATAATTAAGAAAGACATGTTTATCAATTATCAGTTAACAATTGACAATTGAAAAAGATCGGCCTCCCGTTAAAAAACCGGGAGGCCGCCTGATATTACAACGAATTATACTATTTCAATTTCGTATCGAGGGGAGACGGCTTCGAGAGATACTGTTTATCCATCTGGTCGATCTGTAAAAGCATGCGATATGTGGTAAAAATATCCTGGGTGAATTCCTGCTGCCGGTCAGAGAGATTTCCTCCCTTACCCTGCAGAAGCATATAGGCATTCGTCGCCAGCTGGTCGTCGCTACTCTCCTCACCAAGGCTCTTGTAATACCGCATTTGTTGTTGCAGATCCTTTCTCAGCGAAGCCTCCACCTTTTTGGCAAGCGTCAGGTCACCGGAAATAAAACAGGCCTGGAGAAAATCGGTCGATATGGCATCCTGCTGGTTTCCGCGGTTTGACGTCATGCCATACGGGAAATTGGATTCCACCACATTCTTATCAAAATGTTCCAGGATATTCCTTGCTGAATCTTTTTTCCCTGCGTCCACGAGACTGAAAGCCAGCTGCGAATGCGCCATCCGGATGCTGTTCAGGTGACGGCGATTTTCTTCGTCATAATAAACACCTGGCTTGTTAGCGGAACCATAACCAAACTTGGTCATGATAGTGTTGTAAGCTGCATCATCATCTACGCCGCCTTTATCCAGCGGAACCAACTGGTAAGAAAGACCCCGGAGCCTTACGTATTTCTGGATTCCAAGATCGCTCAGCTCCTGTGTGGATGTAAAGCAGATGGGACGTTTCCAGTGATTGGCAGCTATGATGGCATAGATCGCTAAGTCATTCTTTAACAGGTAAGAACGATTTGGAATATCAATCTTTAGTTCAGATAAAACACTGTCACCTTCATGTACTAGTCCGCTTGCCCTTACGGCAGCTGAATCCACCGGTACGGTCAGTTTTTTGACGGGAAGGAAATTATAGATATCGTCGTCCTGTTGCTGGGTATACTTCGGATCATCGCTCCCGACCACATTTTTCAGGATATCATAGAGATCGTAATATTTTTTCTGATCAAATCCGGGAAGGGGTGACACATAAACAACATCTCTCCGGCTTCCCTGAATCTGTTCGGGCGTAAAGATCATATCGAACGGCGCGCTCTGGTTTACCTTGTAGCGCAATTCATTCATATACCAGTCCGTTCCCAAAAGACTGTTTACCACCACCCGCACATCCGGCCGGATGCCTTCCACTTCCTGGGCATACCAGAGCGGATAAGTATCATTATCACCAAATGAAAACAACATGGCATTGGGAGGACAACTCTCTAAGTAATCCTTGGCGAGATCGCGCGCCAGGGTTTTTTTACTTCTGTCATGATCATCCCATTCCTGGTTTCCCATCAGCACAGGTACAGCCAGCAGGCAGAGTCCCGCGGAAACATAGTTTGCCATGGGGGCCTTCATGAATTTATCGAACATCTCCTTCACCCATATAACACCCAGCCCGACCCAGATTGCAAAGGCGTAAAAGGATCCGACATAAGCATAGTCCCTTTCGCGGGGTTGTTGTCCGGCCTGGTTCAGGTAGATCACAATGGCCATACCGGTGAAAAAGAATAAAAGCATGTTGACGATAAAGTCGCGACGGTTCCGGGTGTATTGAAAGAAAAGACCGATCATGCCCAAGATAAAGGGCAGGGCATACATGCGGTTATAAGATTTGTTTTTTGTGTGAATGCTGTCGGGCAGTTTACTCTGGTCACCCAGGAAATAATTATCTATGAAGGGGATGCCCGTGATGGCATTGCCGTCTCGGTGATTTCCAAATCCCTGCAGATCATTTTGTTTTCCGGAGAAATTCCAGAAAAAATACCGGAGATACATCCAGTACGTCTGATAGGCTATCAGGTACCGGATATTACTTCCCATGGTGGGCTGGTCGTCGCCGTCGATACCACCGTATGATTTATACACTTCCAGCTGACCTCGGTCATTGCTGGCATCCCACATTCTGGGGAGAAAATGAGGTTTCAGTTTATCGGCATCCCAGCTGGGGTGCTGGCGGATAATGGTGTTTACTTCTTCTTCAGAAGGCCCTGAGTTGAAGTCCTGACCCCTTGTCTTCCCAACGAGCTCATATTTATTTTTTCCTTTGATATATTGGTCACCGGTGACGACATTGGGCGGCCGGTAGGTGTAATCGGGACCGTACACGATGGGCCAGTCACCATACTGGTCGCGGCTGAGATAACCTACCAGGGTTACCGGATTGTCCACGTTGAACATATCCACGGCCGGATCTGCGTTGGAGCGGATCATGGTCGTGAAATACGTCGAATACCCTAGGAGCATGAACGAGACGGACCATACCGCAATTTTGAGGAGGTAATATTTCTTTTTGACGGCATACCGGAGAACAAAAACCAGTATAGCTATCAGTAATATGAAAAAGAATGCGAATCCGCTGAAGAAGGGAAGGCTCAGGTTGTTGACGAACAGGATATCGAACCAGGCTGCGCCTTTGATGGTATACTGAATCACAAATTTCTGGACCAGACCGGTGATCACACACCCAATAAAAAAAGCAAACACGGATCCCCAGGCGGTGGGCGTATATCGTTTATAATAATAAACCATCACGATGGCCGGGATGGTCAGCAGGTTCAAAAGATGCACCCCGATGGAAAGTCCCATCATATAGAATATGAAAACAAGCCAACGGTCGGCAAAGGGTTTGTCGGCCTCGTCCTCCCATTTCAATATGGCCCAGAACACCAGGGCGGTAAAAAAGGAGGATGATCCATATACTTCCCCTTCAACGGCACTGTACCAGAACGAGTCGCAGAACGTATAGCAGAGGGCGCCGACAGTACCGGCAGCCATGATGGTAAAGATCTGCTGGGAAGTGAGCGTGAGCCCCTTCTGCTGAATCATTTTCCGGGCGAAATGGGTAACGGACCAGAACAGGAAAAGAATGGTGAGCCCGCTCAGAATGGCGCTCATAAAGTTGACGGCCCTGGCTGCTGTCATTGGGTTATCGCCGAAAAGAATGATGAAAAAGCGGCCCATCATAACAAAGAGCGGGGCTCCGGGCGGATGGGGGATCTGCAGTTTGTAGGCGCTTGAAACAAATTCACCGCAATCCCAGAAACTACCCGACGCTTCCATCGTTAAAATGTATACCATACAGGCAAAAAGACAAACCACCCAGCCTGATATGTTATTCACCTTCTTATAATTCATAGTCCACTGATTTTTAGGATTGACAAATATATACAGAAGTAGACCAAACTTAGAATGTAGAGAATGTACAGAATGTAAAGAATATATAAAATGTACAGAATGTAGACATCTCAGGGAGTTGGGTAATACTAAATATCCCCCATACAAATTTCTAAATCACCATGAATTCAGTACATTCTCTACATTCTGTATATTCTTTACATTCTTTACATTCAAATGTACTATTCAAAGTATACCCTTACAGTCTGGTAAAACAAGTGATGTTGCAGGCTTTGGTCGGTAAAGTCCTGCAAACCGAACAGGCCGGCGGCATTGCCTTTGTTGATGGCAACTTCCAGGTAGTTTGCGGAATTGAAGAGTGCGAGTTTTTCTCCCTGGGCCACGTCGGCATAGGACTCGCTGATCCGGTCGATGATTTCGTTTCTTTTGAAAACAATCCTGAAACTCCGGCCCCTGCGTTGCGCTTCAAATTCGTCCCGGGTAATGTTGACGATCACATTTTCAAACTTATCAATGAATATGATCTGCCCTTCAATATAATTCTCACCCAGCAATGGCCGCAGTTCGTTTTTTTCGATATAACGGATATCGGGATCTCCCAGGCTTTCGGGCGTGCTTCCGGTTTCGATGGCCCTGATCACCTGCCCGATCTGGCGGGTACAGTACAGCGTATTCTTAATTTCGTTTTTGTCCAGTTCAATGCCGATCAGCTTTTCGGGTTTCCCGGGAAGGATCATATGCATCAGCCCATTGTCAGCACAAAAAATAAACTGACCGTTCAGACAGGCAAGCAGGATATGTTCCGGTTTTTGTTCAAATAAATTTACCAGGATCATGTGGTAGGTATTCTCCGGAAACTGCCAGATGGCGTTGCGGCAGATATAGGCAGCCTGTGGATAATTGAATGGTGCGATCTGGTGGGAAATGTCGTGGATGCGGAAAGAGGGATCAATCTGTAAAAGCTGTCCCTTCACCGCGCCTGCGATATAGTCCTGCAGGCCGAAATCGGAAGTAAGGGTTATAAGCGCCATCTGAATCGATTCGTTTTTAAATATTTTCCCTTATTTGATCAGCTCCCCGTTTTTGAAATAATACCCATGTACCAGCTTGTCCGCCAGGGAAGGGAAAAATCTATTTAAGAAAACCGTCAGTTTGCCGGCGATGGTAAGCACAAGTACTCTTTTCCTTTTTTCTATGGCTTTCAGAATATATTTGGCACAGGTTTCTGCACTCATGAGTTTGGATTCGTCGAGCGGGCTCTCACCCTGTCCCTCTCCCTTACTATTCAACGCCGCGTTGCGTATATTCGAAGCTGTAAATCCCGGTGAGACCCACATCACGTGAACACCCGTATCCCAGAGTTCCGTCCTGATCGATTCGAGCCATCCCTGCAGGGCAAACTTCGAAGCTGAATAACCACTTCTTCCCGGTAAACCGCGGGAACCTGCGGGCGATGAGATACCTACGATCGTTCCTTTTCGTTCTATGATAAAAGGCAGCGCTGCCTTTGTACAGTATACCGATCCCATGAAATTCACATCCATTAGTCGCCGGATGACATCTGTATCTGCATCATCAAAAAGAGAGCGCATGCTGATGCCGGCATTGTTGATGAGTATATCGATGGAACCAAACGTTTCGACAGTGGATTGAATAAAACGGATGCATTCATCTTCTTTACTTACATCACAGACCATGGTATGTAACATGAATTGCGAGTATTCCAGTTGCAGGGCATATAGTTTATCGTGCTGTCTGCCGCAGGTAGCCACTTTCGCGCCTTCTTCGATCAGCTGGTCAATGAGGGCTCTTCCGATCCCTTCACTTCCACCGGTTACGACAACCACTTTATCGCTGAAAAATGACATGTTGAGTTTTAATAGCGCAAAATTAGGCTAAGAAAAGAATAGTGCAGCTTCTATTCGGGATTATCTGATCCGATTTCATAGTTTCATAAAACGAATGAGAATGCTCAGTTCCGCAAAATACCCAGGATGGAAATAAAAAGGGAATCTCTTATTGAAAAGATTTCGAATCCTTCGTATGTATGGGATCTCATCGTGATCGGGGGAGGCGCCACCGGCCTGGGCGTGGCTGTGGATGCGGCTTCCCGCGGATTTAAAACCCTGTTGCTGGAGCAATCGGATTTTGCAAAAGGAACTTCTTCCCGCAGTACCAAACTGGTACACGGCGGCGTGCGTTATCTCGCGCAGGGAAATATCGGGTTGGTGATCGAAGCACTGAAAGAGCGCGGCATCCTCTTACAAAACGCCCCCCACCTGGTACGTAACGAAAGTTTTATCATACCCAATTATTCCTGGC
>Ga0066787_10000027_pt1 | contig 22309 bp, 14 predicted proteins | sample OrgsoiDNA2013047_FD_70942 | JGI IMG/M metagenome (GOLD analysis project Ga0066787, IMG submission 70942) | Permafrost soil microbial communities from the Arctic, to analyse light accelerated degradation of dissolved organic matter (DOM) -... | ecosystem: Environmental > Terrestrial > Soil >...
GAATATAGTTCCGTATCCTGTTCATCGCTTGCCGGTGAGGATGATATACCAACAATTCTGTCGGATCACTTTTTTCCAGCTCACTGCGGTATTCGCTTAGCAATTCGAGAGTAAATTTGTACATCTCCAGCAACAGGCTTCCTCCGGTATTTACGCAACGACGCAGGTTTTGCAATATCACCATGGTTGTATATTTTATATTCCTGGCGGGTGTGCTAACTGCTCTCTGATCCGAATGGCGATGACTGGTTAACAAAGTCACCATATCAGAATTTCCTTCGCCAACAATTTCCAGCCATTTCGGACCCAGTTCGATATCACAGATTTCATACCGTCCGTGTACAAATGCCAGTTCCCATGCTCCAGCAGGAATATAAAACAGTCCGAACTTTCCCTTCTCCAAAACGGAGTCTGCGATATTGTCCGGTTGGTACGCCAGGTTTCCATCAAGGGCAAATTGAAATGTAATTGTTGGAGCGCCTGATATCAAGTACAGGCTTACCGGTTTCTCAATTTCTAAAGTCAGGATATAAACTGCACAGAACGGCAGTTCAAGTTTCTGTATTAAACTGATTCCAAAATCACTCACCCTGCACTCAAAAGATGCCCAGGGTGCAACGAGCGCTTCCCAACCTCGCGGAAGCGGACAGATGGCACCCAGGGATCTTTCTTCTGAAGGATCGGCGGCCAGGATCAAGGTTTGTCGTTTTAGTAATGGCGCTATATTGTTAAAACGACGCGACCGGGAAAATTTCCCGGTTTTAAACAAACTATTTTAAAAATATTTCAATTAAGGAGCTAAATCCCTTGCCAAAAGGAAAAATATAGGAAGCAATTTGCAGAATAGGAGGCCACAAAAACGGGCAATACAAAATAATTTATATTACGAAGGTTTAAGCCAAGCTTTTTGATTGCGTAGGTGCAATGATTGGAAACAGTTTTTGCCGAAATTTTTAACCGGGCAGCAATTTCTTCATTTTCAAGACGCTCGATAAAATGAAGAATAAATACCTGCCGGCATTTCCCTGGCAATGTATAGATGGCTTTTCGCATGCGACCGAGTAGCTCCGCTTCTTCCTCTGCCCTTTCCATCCTGTGTTCCGTTTCCGGTATACTCCTTCGATGCATTTCCAGTTCAGTATTTTTCCGTCTGTTTCGCCTTTTTTGCTGATCGAGATAGGCATTTCTTGCCGACAGGAATAAAAACGCCTTCAGTTTTTTTTCATTGTCAAATTGTCTTCGTTTGGCATTGAGTTTGAGAAAGGTTTCACTGGTAACATCTTCGGCATCCTCGGAAGACTTGGTTAGGCTGCGCACAAACCGAAAAACGAGATAATAATATTCATCGTATACCCGGCTTAAGGCTCCTTTTTCACCGCGATTAAATGCATCAATTAGATCCTGCTTCCCAAATAATTTCATCTTCGAAAAAATTATTCATTTAATTTTTTCTTAAAATTAGTTTATAAATCAAGAATATCACGACATCCTTCATTATTATGGATATCACTCAGCAGTTTCCCATTAAAACTAAATCGCGAATCTTTAAGGTAAAAATGTTGATGATAATCGGTTTCATTGCGCATAATCAGGTAGCTTTTAACTTGACCAAAATATGGTAAGAAATCGGCGATCGTACAGTGAAAACACCCTATTTAGGAGGGTGTTTTAATTGATTCAGTATCGCGGCCTTATTTAAATCCTCGTGAAAACTCCTGCTTTGGGTGAAAGTGTTGAAGGATTTAGCAGAAAATGCGCTGATTGCAAAAGGCGACCGAAGCTGATCGCCTTATAATAATTCTGGAAAAAATCAGAGCTTTGATAGCGCTTCTATTTTAAAAACCCCTCCGACTTCATCTGTTTCTGAACGGCCTTACAAACATCCTGGAATAAAGGAACCCGTCCGCCGGGATTTTTTGTACGGGTATTGGCAGAATATATCAGGTTGTTTTTGGCCAGCGCATATACATTCACTTCCACATCCCAGGTGTGGTCTGTCTTTATATATCCGGGTGTTCCGGGGCTGTAAACAGTACCCCATCCGCCATAACCACCCCATCGGTTCCATCCATAGCCCCAGCCCGATCCCCAATATCCTCCCCAGGTATTATAATAAACCGGCGACTGCCCGGGTACATAATGCTGGGTCGTACTCACATTCACCTGTTTCATGATCACAATGCCGTCGTATCCGTCTGCCTTTAATTTCTGACTATAGGTATCTTCATTCGTCGGGATGGAATCGCCCCCCATCACCATATACGACTGATGGGCAGTGCCGGGATACAGCGTCACCATATAATCTTCCACCTGCCTGCGCACTCCCTGGTCCGTCAGCAACGCGGCGACGACAATCTTGTGTATCGACGGATTCTGAATGGTGACATTGGGATCGCGCCAGCTGTTTTCAATAACCGTCGGAGATGAACAGGAAAAAATGGAAATGACGACGAGGACGGCTGCTAATTTTTTCATCGTACACCGTTTTGGGACCATGAACTTACCAATTTATCGGGAGGACAAAAAATTTTTCATGCCTTACCGACTAATCGCAACGGTTTTGGTTTCCGTCACAACGCCGTGTGTTATCTGAATAAAATAAACACCGGAGGGCAGTCCGGATACATCCAGAATTTTGGTATCACCGCTGGTGCTGATATTCACCGGAACGGTCTGACCATTATTTTGCATAAGCCGCAGGCTGGTAATTCCGGAACCCGAAATGATGATCGTGTTTACTGCCGGGTTCGGATAGACACTGATGTCATGGCCCGCAGCAAAGTTCACACTACGCACTGAAGAAAAATAGGAATGACCGTCGAGATCCGTGTTTTCGAGTTTATAAAAAGAAAGACCGCTGAATGGATTTTGATCGAACGTTTCATAAAAGGAACTGCTTCCTGTATTTCCCTGCCCCTTTATCTTTGCCACACTCTCCCATTCTTTTCCGTCTTTGGATCGCAAAACGGTAAAATAATCGTTCTGCGTTTCCGTGGCAGTTTCCCAGGTGATATCAACGGTTTGATTTTTTGGAACCACCGTGAAAAAAACCAGTTCCACCGGTAACGGTGTGCTCACGGCATTGATGGATCCGATAAAAAAAGAATTCGTGAGATCGGTAACCGTAAGACCCGTGCGGTTGATCTGTGGGTTGAACACCGTACCCGCATTCACTCCGGCCGTGCCCACAACGGCGGCAGCCAGTGTTATGCGCAAGTCAGATACCGCGCCGATCAGTCCGTATCCTGTACCCTGGATCTGCATATTATAAGTTCCGCCTGCGAGACCATTCGCAGTAGTCGTAGTCCATCTTAAATCTTTGCGAACCACCACAGTGAAGATCCCATCCGGAATCGATACGGTCGTGTTTGTTGTGGCATCCGTATAAGCGACACCGATCGTACCGCCGGTGGTGGGGCCGGTTACGGGTGCCGATAAAAACAGAGGGCGGTAATCAGTCGCCGTTCCCATCGGAAAAAGTCCGGTCACCGATCCAGCGGCAATGGCGCCTGTCTTGAACCAGCGCAGAAAGCTTCCCGTGTTGATCATCGTGCCGCTGGTATGCACCAGTGTTCCATTACTTACCACGGTTGTGCCTAGTGTCAGAACATGCGTATTCAAATCGATATTGCCCAGCGTCATCGTTAGGCTGGTTGCCACTGCCACAGCATTTGCGATTTGGATTCCGGCTGCGGAATTGTCGACGATCATATTCGTAAAATTTTCTCCTCCGGGAGTCGTGATCGTTTGCAGAGAACTGCCATTGAGATTTACCGTACTGGTGGCTTCAGTAAAACCTCCGGATCCCCAATTGGACCAGTTACCCGCCAGGTTTATGGTATTGGCGACCGGGGATAAAATGGCGGTACCGATTATATTCAAGTTGTTTAACAATGTTAAACTGTTTGCCAGTGTGCTCGTATTGCCTGCGATCGTCACATTATAGAAACTCATGCCCGCGCTGGTAATCGTAAGATTGCTGCCGCCGAAAATCAGGGAGGATGTAGTGGGCAATACGGCTCCGCTCACCCAGGTCCAGTCCTTGCTCACAGAAATGGTACCATTCAGTGTGAGTGTACCGGAGGGTTTCTGAATCTTTATAAAGGGCAATAGTCCCTGCGACGCGGCGGCATTCCCCGTGATGGCCTGAGATCCCGGCCCATTGATCAGTATCAAGGCGGTTCCGCCGCCGGTAACGGACGTGTTGTTAATAATAATATCCCCATTTGCCTGTATGGCGGTCGTACCCATAACCGGAGCATCCAAAAAAATATTTTTATTGCCGGTGGTTGTAAGCGTTCCGGTGACCGTTATTATAGTTCCGGTGTTCACAACAAAAGTCCAGTTATTCGTCGATTCGAAAACGACATTATTCAGACTATGACTGCCGGTGAAACTGAGATCGCCCGCAAATTCAATGGTCGTATTATTGGTTGAAACGTCATACGTACCCGTAACAAAGGTCCAGTTTCCAAACACGGTGATCAGGGCGGGAAAGGTCAGGACTCCGGAGGCTTTATTAATGCTTACTGCCGGCAATGTACTTTGGTTTACCAGCAACGAACTGTGAATGGCCTGGTTAGTCGTGCCGGTAAAAGCGATTACCGTATTGCCGCCGTCGCCAGTTGATGTATTGGTCAGATTAAGATCTCCGATCAGGTTGATCGTTCCGGTATTTAATGTAACATTAAACGTTCCGGTGATAGCCATATTTCCGAGAACCGTCAGTGTGGTTGACGGAGCAATTATAAAAGTATAATTATTGCTTCCTTCAAAACTGATATTGTTCAGGCTGTGGTTGCCGGTAATGGTCAGGTCGCCCGCAAATATAACCGTGGAATTATTTGTAGTGACGTTGAGCGTACCGGTACTATAGGTCCAGTTTCCTACGACCGTAATCAAAGAGGGAAACGTAAGGGTTCCTGACGGTTTGTTGATCGTCACGCCCGGGAACCGTCCCTCATCAGTCACGCCGGTCGTGGTAATGGTTTGATTCGCGGTGCCGTTGATCAGTATGATACCGTTTCCGCCGCCACCTACGCTGGTATTATTATCGATGATATTCCCCTGCACGGCGATGGTGCCGGTGTTGATGTTAATAAGATTTGCACCGTTTTCAAGATCCAGTGTGTTCGTGGCCGTTATAATGCTGCCGGATGCAACGGTGATCGTGGCGCCGGATCCGGTTTGAACGGTTAGGTTGTACACCGAAAAAATTCCGTTGATGGAAAGATTGTTCACCAAAAAACAAATGGAAACACCGGCATTGATGGTTCCGGCCGTATACGTAAGGTTGCCGGCAAAAGAAATATTCCCGAGTAAAGAAAGTGTGCCGGATGCTTTGTTGATATTGATGAGGGGCAGCCGGCTCTCGTCGATGATGATGGCCGACCCATCCAGGTTTTGGGCACCTGTACCCACAATATCGATCGTCGCGCTGCCACCGCCGTTCGTGGCGGTGTTGGTCAGATTGATATTTCCATTTACATCGATGTTGCCGGTATTGAGTAAAAGGCCGCCGGCACCGGATATATCCAGGTCTCCAGTGGCCGTCAGCGTTCCGACAATAGTTAGTGTCAACAGAGATGTGTTGACGGGAAATGAAATATTATTCAAAGTCAGACTGCCGTTGATATTATAGGTTCCGGCATTGCCGTGCGTGAAACAAAATGTGGATGTGCCGGCATTCACGGTGCCGGCCGTATATGTAAAGTTGTTGGATACCGCGGGATTGTTGATGAGCGAGACCGTACCGGTGGTATTAATATTGAGCTGCGGTAGCGCGCCGGCGCCAACTACTGTGCTCCCGGTAAAAGTTTGTGCAATGTTACCGTTTATATTTATCGTGGCATCACCACCGCTGCCCGTGGCCGTATTGCTGCTGTTGATGTTTCCTTTCACATTGATTGTTCCGCCTGCGAGATTATAAAATGATGCGCCCGATGTATTCAGGCTGTTCATCACCGTTATACTTCCCACCAGGGCCGACATAGTATAGGTTCTGCCAATACCCACAAATTCGAGTGCGTAAAAAACCGGCGCCGTTCCAGTAATGGTTTCGGCCGGATTGTTGACGCAATTGAATTTCACGGTTCCATTATTGTGCAAGAAAGTTCCGCTCGTAAAAGCGGCATTGTCCCTGAGCTCAAGAATACCGGAAGTGGATGTAAGTGCAGTGCCCGATAAAGTGAAGGCGCCACCGACCGTGATGTTGGAGGTTCCACCAGTAAAAGTGCCACCCGACATGGTGGCAGTGCCTGTAAGAACGATGGTATTGGTATTCTGTGAAATGGTGCCGGTGTACCCGGCGCCGATGCTGATGCTGATAACCGTAACAGCGATATCGCCATTACAATTGCCGAGCCCGTTTCCGTCAAAAAAGATTGCATCTGCCACTCCCGGAACTGACGCACCTGGTGCACCACCCGAAGTCGCGGACCAACCGGCCGCATTGCTCCAGTTCAGCGCTCCGGCGCTTACCCAGAAACGGTTGGCTGCACTGGTGGTAAAAGAACTAAAAATACAAAGGAAAAGCACTGAGGTCCTGATCACTAGCCGCATAAAATTGGTTTTCTGTACCCTGCAACGGTATTTCGTGCCTTTTGTTGCCGTTTGGTCAATTAATGATCTAATGTTGAAATATGCGTAAGTGTTTACACTTACTCTTCAGATTTTCGGAGTTCGTATCGTTTTTACCCTCTTCGCCGCAGAATATGCCCTTTACGTCTCATTCCCAAAATGCCGGCGGGATTCATTAATATTTTTGTGCTGAAATCAAATGCAACATTCATTCATCATCAAAATCTACGCCATGAAGAAGAGAATCATCCTCCTGTCGCTTTCGTTTATATCACTATTTACAGCCTCTTATGCGAAAAATGACAATGGGAAAATTCCGGAAGCAGTCACGGCTCAATTCAGCCATGATTTTTCGCTGATCGGAAATGTGCGTTGGGAGAAGATCGACTTTTATTACAAGGCCAGTTTCGTCCAGCAGGGAATTACGCTGTTTGCTTTTTACACTGAAGATGCGGATTATATGGGGTCGGCGAACTATATCCTGTCCAACCGGCTTCCGGTTTCCCTGGCTTTTTCGATAAAAAAGAATTACGCTGGTTATTGGATCACCGATCTATTTACTTATTCCAACAAGGATAGATCAGGTTATGTTGTTACGCTCGAAAATGCAGATCAGGAAATCATGCTAAAGACAGACGGCAACCAGCATTGGTGCCTGTATAAATCCGTAAAAAAGAGTTGATCAGAATTCCTGAGGCTCAGGATAGTCGCTGTCGGCCGATTTACCCGCTTCGATAAAGGATTTTCCTGATTCATTAATTCCCCATTCAGGTAAATTAATTCACATCTTTGCCGGTTGCGGCGGGTATTCTGTCTCAAGATCTCTGCCTGCTTCTGGCATGAAAATTAATTATACTGGAAATATGCAAACCCTGGCTGACCTGTTCGCCGAAATAGAAGACGAGATTTCAGCAAAGGAACAGTGAGTTCATCCATTTAATATATTCTGTTGGCTGGTCGTCACGTTTACTTGCTTTTACAGTACCGAGATTTCGAAAAATATCATTTTTGTAAAATACTGCTCTGAAGTGTGGCTTCTTCGAGGTCGAGTTCCCTTTCGCGTTTATTTATAATTTCATCGCTGGTCCGTTTCTCCTTACGCAGTTTGGTTAATTCTTTCCTTCTGATTTGTATCAGATCGTTTAAGACATCATGGTACCTGTTTAGTATTTTGATCTTGTCCTGATCAAGCACAGCTGCCTGATGCTGATCCTCTGCCAGGTTCAGCATGTCCGCGTATTTTCTTTTTAACCGGATGACAAGATCGGTTTCTGCTTCCGACTCTGCCGTGGATCCGTTTAAAAAGTCCAACGCGGCACTCGCCAAACGAATCTGGACGTCAACTTCCATTTTTTGCATCGCTTCCACGGGATCGCCCGGAACATGTAAAATTCTGATGATAAATGGCAGACTCAGGCCCTGAATAACGAGGGTGACAAAAATCACTGAAAAGGTGATGAACAAAATAAGATCGCGGAAAGGGAATGCATTGCCGTCCGTCAGAACTAAGGGGATAGAAAGAGCCGAAGCCAGTGAGACGACTCCGCGCATGCCGCTCCAGGCTACGATGAATGTGCTCCGTGCCGGAAATATATCTCCTGGTTTTCGCTTTTTGGAAAGAAGAAACCGCCAGTAAGAAAGCGGCCATACCCACAGAATCCGGATCAGGATCGTTACTACACTAATGACCGCAGAATAAAATAACGCGCGCGACAATGAAAATATCTGGAGCCCGTGCATAACACTTTTCATCTGCAGTCCGATCAGGATAAAGACCAGACCGTTCAGTAAAAAATTGATCGTTTTCCAGACAACACTCACTTGCAGACGGCTGCCATAATTAAATACCTCATGTGACCGGGCGCTCAGGAACAATCCCCCGCTCACCACGGCCATCACACCGGAAAAACGAAAATGCTCTGCGGACATATACATAATATAGGGGGCCAGCAGTGTCATGGTGGTATCGATATCGGGGGTCGTGGGCATGAACCGGTGAATGAGATATACCAGTCCGGCCATCATCAGCCCGACCACGATACCGCCACCGGTTACCATAAAAAATTCCCTGTAAGCAGCACCCAGGCTAAATCCTCCGGTCAGTATGGCCATCATCGCAAAACGAAACACGATCAGTGAAGACGCATCATTCACCAGGCTTTCGCCTTCCAGGATCATCACCACTTTTTTGGAAATATGTTTCCCCTCCAATATCGATGACGTAGCGACTGCGTCAGGCGGAGATATAATGGCTCCCAGTAAAAATCCGGTGGCGAGGGAGAAGTTTGGAATCATGTAATGACATAAAACGGCGATCCCTCCGGATGTGATGATCACGAGTCCGAAGGCCAGCATGCTGATCCTCCTCCGCTCTTCCCAGAAACTCTTCCATGACGTGTTCCAGGCCGCAAAGAACAACAGGGGTGGCAGGAAAATTAAAAAGACGATTTCCGATTGTAATCGGACGGGCGGGAGTCCCGGAATCAGACTGATCAGCAGACCGGCAATCACCAGTAAAATAGGATATGAAACTTTCCAGCGTTTACTCAGCATCGTTAGCATCGACACGCTAAACAAGATGGAAAGAATAACCAGAAGATCCTGATGTATCAAGTGGAACTGATTGTAGAATTTATTTTAAGCAGCCTGAATTGCAAATAATCTACGCACGAAACCGCAAATGCACAAATCTGGGTTCCCAAATTGGGAATAATTCAGCGTGTACACAGATATGTATAGGGTATTTTTATCAGTTCTGACCCATATTTGCCTTATTCCAGGCGGAATCCAGGCGATGGCAAGCCGGAATACAAGGGGGATAAAATAAGAGAAACATCTCTATAAGGTCTCTATAAGGTCTCTGTAAAGTCTGTATAAGGTCTCTGTAAGCTGCTGGATTTCATGCCCAATCAATATCCTTTCCCGTCAGCCCTTTTGTACTGGATGCAGTCAGCACTTCTCCCTCGATAGAATATAATGAATCTTCATCTACTTCGACGATAATTTCTCCACTACTGAAACGTCAATGGGAATTCTTTTATTATTCCCGTTTGCCAGGGTACTATCCTTACATTGTATAAAACCGGTCAGATGGTGCCGGATATCGGCATCTACGATCCATCCTGTTTTTATATCGGTTTTAAAGGTTGATTCAGAGGTTCCGTTGATATCATAGGTTGCCGAAAACCGGCCGCCCTGCTTTTTGGTACCGGCGGCTTTCAGGGAATGATTCCCTTTAATCGTTGCGATCCCTGCGGAAACATTGACCAACGTATACCGGGTGCGGATCTCCCCGTTTGATTCCGAATCCAATTTGATGGTGGATCCCCATTCTTCATTCAACTTCACTGGTTTGTCGGGATACACGGCGGTGAGCATTTGCATTTTTTCCCTGAGCTCCTTTGCGTTGAAGGAATGCTTCATATGACCACTCATCATCAGCATTTTTCTAAGCTGATCGGCTGCCGGAAAAAACTTTAATATACCGGCCAATCCCGCAGTATCGGGGTTATGAATATTCTTAATTGCCCCGTTTTTTAACAATGTAATATCAATATGCTTATGCGCCATGGGATTCTGGGCACCGGATCCAAATTCCATCCACCCCATTGGAGATTGCCAGGCAACATGCAGGCTGTCAAAAGAGCTTTCGAGTTCATATTCGTCGGCGGAAGCGCGGATCAAACTGGACCTTGACTGTCCGTTCATGGTGGACGTGATGGTCACTTTTTGCCCGTTCATCTCGGTATTGATGGTTACACTGGCATTTATATTCTGAATATATGTATTGCCTTTTACGAGGTTCAGGCCGAGGGTATACTGGCCGTATGCCATGCCAGTATATAAAAAAACAATCGTTATCAGGTATTTCATGATGTCTGAATTTGTATTTATGCTATTCGCATAGTTACAAACAGGCCAAGACGGGAAATGTTCTGATATATCCTATATTTTGTACCGGCCCTTCATGACCGTTACGGCCTGTCCGCCAATAAGCACCCGGCCCGGTTTCACGCGTAAACGCAGGGTTCCGCCACGGGCGGAAGCCTGGAAGGCCAGCAGGTTTGTTTTATGCAGTTTTTCCGACCAATAGGGCGCCAGCGAACAATGAGCCGATCCGGTCACCGCATCTTCCGGTACGCCGACCGGGCAGGCGAAATACCGGGAATAAAAATCGAAAGGAGAATCTTCTTCCGCAAGGCAGGTGATGACGACAAGATGTTTATCCAGCTTTATAAAATCAGGTTTGTAGTGGTGAACGCTGTCCGGTCCTTGCAGTTCAATAAGATACCGGTCGTTGCTAAAAAATGCCTTTGCGTCGGGCGGAAATGCGGTTTTCAATTCAGCAGGCAGATCAGCCGGATGCGTATCAAACGACGGAAAATCAAGCTCCAGCCAGCCGTCTGTTTTATTGGAAACCTTCAACTCTCCAGAGAGTGTTTCAAAAACCGCTTCCTGTTCCTCCGGCAACACTTTCTCCTGCCAGAGCACATGGGCAGCAGCCAGCGTGGCATGACCACATAGCGGCATTTCGGTGACCGGGGAAAACCAGCGCAATAAAAAACGGTCGCCGTCGCGGTTGATAAATGCAGTTTCCGCCACATTATTTTCAGTAGCGATATCCTGCATCTGTTCCAGCGAAATTAATTGATCGAGCAGGCAAACACCCGCGGGATTGCCCCTGAATGGCTTTGAGGAAAATGCGTCCACATGGAAAAAGGGAAAGTTCATATTGGAATCTTTTTTGCACGGTAAAATTCCGTCGGGCATCGTTTTATAAACAAGATCAGTTTTTCCAAATGATACAGGATCAGATATCAGATGCTATTTCTGTAATTTTGACTATATCAGATTTTTATGACCAAATTGCTGGCTTCCGCACGTAATCATAAATACCTCCGGATTGCAGAGGCGATTGAAGCGATGATACAGGATGAAGTATTAAATATCGGCGACCGCCTGCCTTCCGTGCGGGTGTTGAGCGATGAATACGGTATCAGCATGGGTACTGCGTTCCAGGCCTACTACCAGCTTGAAGGAAAGGGGCTGATCGAATCCAGGTCCAAGTCGGGATATTATGTGCGGTTCAATAACAAACGCCTGCCCTCCGTGCCCGGTATATCATCGCTCAAACCGGTGTCAAGCGAAATCAGCATGGCGGACATCGTTACACAGGTATATAAAAATGTTAGTGACCTGGATCTCATCAATTTCAGCGTGGCCACGCCGCCGATGGATCTGCTACCGGCCGCCAAATTAAATAAATCGGTCCTGCATGCTATCCGGTCATCCAAATATCACGGCCTGAACTATGAACACTACCAGGGCAACCTTGAACTGCGAAAACAGATTGTGAAACTCTCCTTTAACTGGGGCGGCAAAATAAAACCCGACGACATCATCGTGACGGCCGGTTGCATGGAGGCCCTGAGCCTCTGTTTACGTGCTACGGTAAAAACGGGAGACGCCATCGCTGTGGAGAGCCCGACATATTTTGGCATCTTCCAGCTGCTGGCCTGTCTCGGGTTGCAGGCCGTGGAAATTCCGGCTGACCCGGTGAACGGCATAGACGTTCTGCAACTGGAAAAAGCAATCCGTCAGTTTTCTGTGAAGGCCTGTCTGTTTGTGCCCAATTTTAATAACCCCGTCGGAAGCTGCATGCCCGACGAAAAGAAAAAACAATTGGTAGAACTGATAACACGGTTAAAAATTCCGCTCATAGAAGATGATATATACGGGGAACTGCATTTTGGAAAGAGCCGGCCAAAAACCTGCAAGACCTTCGACAAGGAGGGATGGGTGTTGCATTGTACCTCACTATCAAAATCCCTGGCTCCCGGTTACCGCATTGGCTGGTGCATACCGGGAAGATTTACAGAGAAAATAAAATCATTGAAAATGGTTTTGACCATCGCGGCCCCGACCCTTATGCAGGTGGCCGTAGCGCATTTTTTAAGTATCGGGCGTTATGAATACCACATGAAAAATTTCAGGAAGGCATTGTACAAACAATACCTGCGCTATGTGCAATCGATCATAGAACATTTTCCGGAAGACGTCAGGATCAGCAGGCCGCAGGGAGGATATATACTCTGGATCGAACTGGACAAGCGGATTCATTCTCTAAAATTATATCATGAGGCGATGAAATACGGGATTTCCATTGCGCCGGGACAATTGTTTTCATCGAAAGGAAGTTATGAGCATTATTTCCGGCTCAGTTTCGGCAAGCAGTTTGATGATACGATAGAATATGGTATTCGTGTGCTTGGGCAACTGATCAGGAAAAGCAGGTTATAAGGTGGCGATAAAAATATTTGGGTTATATCTGAACCCGCTCATATTTTTTCAAAGAGTCCAGTTGCTTTATTTTTTCTTACCTGGCCCGCCGGAAAACAACTTCCATTCATCGCTACGTAAACGCCTGGAGGCAGGGTTTGCACAAATGCCATAGCGCTGCCGAGATTAAATAACCCATCCGAGCTTCCGAATTTATATGGGATCATGGCGCCAGTCAGCACTATGGTCTTACCGGTAATGGCTCCGTTAAGGTATTCCGCCGTTTCAGTGATCGTATCGGTACCATGGGTAACGATAATGTGATTTTCGCTCGATGACATACAATGACTGGCGAGCGTTCTGCGATAATCATCGGTCATGTACAAACTGTCAATCATATCGAGCACTACCATATGCACGCCCACCTGGTTTCGGCCGAGGCGAAGCATTTCAGGCAGATGGGTTTCTTTGAAGAAGAGTTCACCGGTCAGTTCGTTATACTCCTTGTCGAATGTACCGCCGGTTACAAGAATAAGGATCGGCATGTTGGGAATTGTGGGCGTAAATATAAACCTTTCGCGCAGTTCATGTTTCCCCCTACACGATTATTACGATCCATATAATGGTATTGATTATCTCAGTGGACTAGCAATTCAGAGCCCGGCTATCTTTATAGTTGGGCTTATCTTACCACTTTAGTTAATGTTCGCCGGGTTTTCTCCTTCAAACCGGTTAAACCAGTCGGTACTGTCTTTGGAAAAAAGAAACACAAGGGCGGCCAGTTCGAGGAGGAGAAGCAGTCCGCTCAGGAAACCCATCACCAGATTCAATCTGAAAACCGGGACCATATAATAAAAATAGAACGTCATCAGGGCAAGAAAAAGAAGCAGGATAGTGCGCGCCCATTTTTTGCCCAGACCAACAAGATGTGTCAGGGCATATAATAACAGGAGGTTCACGCCAAGCATCCCGATAACCTGCAGATGACTATCGACCGGGATATCAAGCACCCAATAATAAAGAATGCCATTCAGGATTGCCAGGAAAATGCCGGCATATAAAATGTTTTTGGCTGCCAGGATGGACCTGGGTTTATGAAAGAGCGGACCGTCTGGCTGCATATCGTTCATTTAGGAACAGGAAGGTAAACTAATACAACCAGATGCCGCGGTCAGGCGATGATCTCCTGGAAAGATTTACTGAAATTTTCTCCATAGATGTCCATATAGTCCTTTACAAATTTCAGGTAGGTTTTATTGGCCAGTGTGTGTCGTTTCAGTAATATCAAGCTCTTACATTTATTGATCAGCGCATATTCATTCAGCTGGTCAAAATAGAAAATGCAATTGGTGATTTCAATAACAAATTCAGGATCCTTTGATATGTCCTGACTCTTAAAATATTCAAGACAGATATCGATGATGGAATTTGATATTTCAGCCTTGATTGTATCCAGCCAGTCATACTCAGTCTGGTACAGAAACGCGCCCCTTTTTATAATATCAACCAGCAGATGAATGCATTTCATATCTGCACCCAACCCTTTTCTGACGATGGAGATATACTTACTGTAATCGAGGTAGATGGATTCATCCAATATCTGAAATTGCCAAAGCCCGGATTCTTTATTGATGGTGCATACACCAATTCTTTCCAAAATGGTCTTCAATTTCGTAATATTGACGGCCCGGTTATTTTTTGCATCCTTGTTCGACTTATCGTGCCATAATATTTCATCCAGTCCTTCGGAGGAAATTCCACGGCTATTGCGGATGGTGTAGATCGTGATAATCAGGAACAGCTCCTTCAGCAATGGTGTAAATAACCGGGTAATATCATTGCCTTCTTTGTCAAAGGCCTGGAACTGCCCGAACAGATAAATAGCCGGCTGCTGGCTGGATTCATTATTTGCCTGCTGATAAGAATAACCCGCCGTTGGATGATATAACGCATTTAAAGTTCCTGCATCGGCGGATGGAGTAATGCTTGCCGCTGCATTCTTTCTGAATAATTTTTTTCTGAAAATAAACAACAGGATCGCCAGGGCGACGACTGAAATCAAAATATACGGATAGTTCGGCTTTTCCTGCCTCTTCTCCGATTCAGGCGTTTCACTTGGCTGCGGTGGGAAATCGATCGAGAATATTTTGACGTCCGTGCTGCTTATTTTTTCTTCCGGCCGCGAATAATGCAGAATCACTGCAAAAAGCTTGTTACTGACGGGCGAATAATAGAGATCGATAAAAGATTCCACATCATGAAAATTAAATGGAATCGAGTTGGCCAGTATGGTGAAATTTGAATCGGTCAGTGAACCCCGTATCAGCTGGAGATTTGAATTGGAACTATCGTTGGGAAAAATCAGCCCGTAAAATTCTTTTGTTTTCGGATCAACCACCAGGCTATTGGCGAATGTGTACCGAGTGGGAGAAGGTCTGAATGTATATAGTTTTTTAAACGACTTTGTTTTGATATCAAACCTGAGCAGGTCATAGTAATTGCCTGGATCCAGCATCTGATCCCCTGTCTTGCTGCCGTATCCTCCGATAATATAAACATAGTTTCCGCCGGGATCCTGACCCAGCGCCGACATATACCGGGGAGAAAAATAATCTCCGGATGGGTTGATGATCTCCCATTTTTTAGTTGCAAAAGAATACCGCTGTACAAGGTTCTTATACTTCAGCTGGCCATAGCCGCCAAAAATATAAAGCGCGGAATCTTTCAGCGAGATAAATTTATTGGCGTGCCAGAATTCAGTTATTTTCCCTGCATCGAAATCAGCGTCCCATTGCCGGTTCGCAAAATCAAACCCGATCACTTTCTGCTGGTCAATATAAATGTCAAGTAACTGGTTCCTGCTGGTGTCGAAAATAGCCTGGTTACCTAGCCGCAAATTATTCAGATGGGAAGGCACCCAACTCAACGTGTCCCGGATATTGGAAAATGAATATGCAGCGATTGAATCGGAACCGACGACCAGGAGCCTGTCCTGTTTCGGGTCATAGGCAATGCCCGAATATCCTTTGATTGTAAAATTGCTGATGAGGTCCCATCGCAGGTGTTTGGGTTTGATCCAGTCCGGGTTTTTAATTTTTGCCATTTGCCTGTGCAGGCTGTCGTAACAGCTATCGCCGGAAAACTCGTTCAGTGACCACGCATATTTCAGGATATTATTTTCAAATATTTTTACATCCCTGATCCGCATGGGAGGAAGATCCCTTGTTTTGAATTTCTGGAAATCACTGGCGCCCCATAAAAATTTGAAACAATGAATGCCGTCGGGCAAGGGGCTGGTGCCTGCTGATTTCCCGTTCGTAAAAAACTGCATGGTATGGTTATCCATATCAAACTTTAACTGGAGGCGGTTCCAGTCCTTGTACAGACGCGGACTATCTATGGTAAAACTGATGTTGGTGAAATGATCGTCGAGGATCAGCTTAAATACTTTCAGTTTTGGATTATAGATCAGGTCGATATTCTGATAGTCGCTGCTGATGATGCGCAATACATAACCAAAATACACGCGGCGATTGGGAATAAAATTGAAGTCGAAGCTCAGCTCCATATTTTTTGAAAAACACAGCGAATCGTCGGGGGAAAGATCGAGGGAGGTTCTTTTTTCTAGCGCAACCTCATGGCTGTTGAAGGCCAGCCCGTAAGCCTGGGCGAAACCTGTAACGTGAACACCTAGTATAAAGCCGGTAATGAAAAAGAATTTCCACATAAGCTAACTAAAAATAATTATTTTTTTCATATTCGGTGGAATTATATATCATAGGTGTAAACCATGCGCCCGCAGGCACATTGAGCAACTAGAAAATATAAATGGAATTAAAATTTACTTACCGGACCAGCACTACACTTCCCCACTGATTCATTTCTCTCTCTCCATTGAATTGGTATGTACAGCTCCAGGCAAACACAGCAGTTTGCTGAACGGTACCATCCACGGTTCCATCCCAGCCTTTTTTTGTATCCGTGGTCTCGAATACGCGTTGTCCAAACCGATTGTAAATGCTAAAACGATAAAGAACAGGAACGCCTCTTACGATGGGTCTGAACTGATCATTCAGTCCGTCTTTATTCGGAGTAAATGCATTCGGAAAATATATTCCCTGCGGGCAGATTTTTGTACCAACTCGGATCGTGTCGGAACCTGCGCATCCATTCTGATCTGTTACGTGTAATGTATACATTCCTTCGTTAACTATCTGTATGAATGCGGTTGTGTCACCTGTGTTCCAAAGATATGTTTTAAATGACCGGACGGGCTGTACGATGAGCGGCGCGTATGTACAAAATACCGTATCTGCGGGTAAAAAATCCGCCGGCAAAGAAGCAATGGGTCCGATCGCGGTTGTATCCGTATGAATGCACCCATTCATGCTAACCAGTCTGACCCAGTATTCACCGGGTACAGTTACCTGAATGCTTTGTTGCTGGCTCCCGTCCTGCCATTGATAACTTTCGTACCCGGAACCCGCATCCAGCAACAGAGGTTCCCCAATACACAAAGTAGTATCAACAGGCAAATGCTTGCCGTTTCCGTTTCCTACTATCACCTGAACAGAATCCGTAACCACATTGCATCCTCTTGTTTCTGCTTTGATCGTATACGTTCCTTCCTTGTTGAATTTCATCATGACACCCGATGCATTCTTCTCCAGTATGAAAATATAGGAAGTATCAAATGTCCAGGTAACGGCATCCATACAGGCCGGATCTTTTCGCAGGAGAAACGTGGCCGTATCGCGCAGGTTGCAAACAATACCCGGGCCTTCCAGTTTCAGAGTGTCACAGCCGGTAATATACTTTGGACAGAACAGCCGTGCATCGATGGACATGTCTGTCATTGGTTGCGAAAGTGCCGATATATTTACCGGGAGATTTGAACTGAGTGCCCAGTTCATCGGAACAAATGAAAAATGAATCCCGGTTATTGTCAGGTCTGTGTTCCCAGAATTACACAGCGTTCCGTATGAATCCAGTCTGAGAAATGTGACTGCTTTTAATCCCTCAGCGGTTGTACCATTACCAAGAGATGCCACACCTCCGGAAGGTGCCGGCGTCAGCTGGTTCCAGCTGTCAAAACGGAGATCCTGCTCAAAATAATCGTGTTGCCATTGAATTTGCAGGTTGCTGTCCGCGCGCATGATGATTTCTTTTCGGGAATTGTTTGCGGCTCCGGAAGATTGATGAAAATACAAGACATTGTTCTGCGCGACAACGACATTACCTTTTCCGTTTATTGGTCCATAAGGATTGTTGACAGTATTTGCATTTTTTATATTTCCGTCGTCATCGGCATATATAAGAATGTTCAACAGATGAGTGTCATAGCTGTTGATCAGGATACCGTTTCTGTATGCATGCAAGTCGGTAAAATTTACGGCTCCCTGGTTTGGATCATTCTGTTTCGCCCAAATGACCTGACCGCTGGCCAGATCCATTTTTGTAAGGAAAGAACGAATAAACTGGAAAGGCGATGCCGATTGATTCATTGAACCGGAGGCGTACATATATCCGTTTTTTTCTAAAACGCCACCGACATTATAAAAAGCATTTTTCTCCATACCCAAGGCGCTTGCCCAGATGACTGCTCCCTGTTCATTTAATTTTATTATGGAGAGAAAGGAAGAATTGTTATCTGCCGGAAAAGATCCGGCCTCGAATAAATATCCGTGATCCGTTGTTTCGCAGATGGCGGACAAATAATTGATGACAGATGATCCGGAACCGTAATTGTTCGACCATTTTATATTTCCCTGTTTGTCTATCTTAAAAATGACGAGTGATCTTGGGTAGTTGGCTGTTTGTGGCTGATAAGGGAAAGCACTGATCAGGAAACCCGAATCGCTGGTAGCGATCATGGCCTGTATCACTTCCACTTCGCCGCTTTCTAAAGATTTTGACCAGGTTACGCATCCGTTTTCATCTATTCGGATCAGGCAGGTCGTCTTCGGTTCGGATGTTTTTGTGGAAGGAATATAATAGTCAGCAGCTATCAGATATCCGTTGGCTCTGCTGGCGGTGATACAAAATGGATTGATCGCCATACCCGACGGATTAAATTGTTTCTTCAGAAAAAGGGTCGGTACTGTTGCCTGGCTGAATGATATACTATGCGCCAGCAACAAGATGCAAAGAAGACACAATATGAATTGAAACCTATTCAGCATGAAAATGAGGTTTCTCCATTTCAGATATTCGATTTGTCTGTTGCAGGTTCGGCTCTGCTAACGATGATCCTGTCCCTGTTTTTGTGGTGGCAACGGAATGCGGGTTTGAAAAGGAATATCTTTTTTCAGCATTTTAGATGCCACGCCAGTGAGGTATAAGTAGTAATCTTCCGGGATATCAGTTTCGATCGTTTCAAAAACACTTAAACCGACCGGTGGGTTCTTACTTGTTTTAAAAATGGCGGTGCCTTCATCCATTTCATCAAACATGGCCACATATATCATTTCCGCACCTTCTTCCATAGCGCCTGTAAGTTGCTTCCAATAAAAATTTCCACGATTGCGTGGAATTTTCTTCGCCGTACTTTCCGGATGCATATTGTGCCAGCTGAACCCTGGAAAAACAATGGGTGCATAATCCAGGTTATTTTTCCTGCACCATTCCACATCCCCTTTGATCCGTTCTTTGAATGGGTCATAACTGTCCTCATTAAACCGGCCGACAAACCAGGGCCGGATGATATCGACTTTACGAAGGATCTGATGCAAATAAGGATCCTTTTCCGTGTCCCTGCCAAAGTCCCTCCAGTAAGCGGGTACACCTAACAGGATGGAACAACCGCCGTATACGGGGTCGTTCTTTAAGAAGTCAATAATTTTTTCTGTAGCTCTCAGATCGTTGCTCCGGTCGGGAAAACCGATTCCCCAAATACCAACCAATGGCTTCGAATGATGATAGAGATACGTTTGCTGATTGCCTTGACAGGCGAGTCTGAAACTGTCAACGAGGTGTTTCCAGTCTTTTATAATAATCTCATAATCTTTGTTCTCTTCGTTTAATCCGGAGAAATCATACATGATGGCGATCGCGCGGTTAAACGTCATCGATGCTTTTATCGCATGAGCCAGCACCTGGTCGTCGTGGCGTGCGTTCTCCGGGTTCTTCAATGCAGTAACGGATCGCTGGATAAATACACCGTCGAGTCCGTATTCTTTCATCCATTTAAAATGAAGTGTCACTGTTTCGCTGTCGTAGTTGCTGAATAAATAAGCCGGGCTTCCGTCGGCCAGCCTAAAAGAGGTTTTATACCGAACGGCATACTCGCTGACGTCTGGCCAGAAATCCACTTTACTAAAGCCGGGTTCGAATTTGCCCTGTGTGGCATAGTGATTCCAACCCATATGGGCGCCATCTTCCGGTGCATTGAACCAACCCTGGTAACCCGCCATGATCAATCCTCGGTACGTGGGGAAAGCAGAGGTCGCGGAATATCTGTGCTGTGCAATGCCAAACAGCATTTGCAGTATTCCGAGTGCGATGCAAAATGATTTCTTCAAAAGCTATCTGTTTTTTTCATCCGTTGTTGTGAAAAATTTTCGGCGCACATTTATTGTTCACCGGGCAATCCTTCAATTCCCCATTTTTTATTCGGATAGGCGCCCATCGTCAGCTCAAGCACACCACCCATCACCAGTTGCTCATGGGTAAACCAGGGCCTGTTCAAAACATGCCCGTTTAAACGGGCACTTTGTATATACTTATTTCTTTCAGAGCAATTATTTGCAATCACAGTAAAGGATTTCCCGTTTTCAAGATGGATGGTGATCTTTCTGAACAGGGGACTGCCAACGGTATAGAGCGGCAGACCCGGTGTGACTGGATAAAAACCCATCGAAGAAAAAACGACGAAAGCCGACATCCCGCCGCCGTCTTCGTCTCCGGGTATGCCAAATATGTTGTCTTTAAACCAGGTGGATAAAAGCATACGGATTTTCTGCTGTGTTTTCCACGGAGCGTTTGTAAAATTGTATAAGTAGGGAATGTGAAAACTGGGTTCATTGCCCATTGAGTATTGTCCGACCAGGGCAGTGGCATCCGGAAATTTATTCCAGAAAACGTATTTCGAGCGGTCTAACCCTTCGCGGAACAGCTGGTCCAGTCTTTCTTCAAAGGCTTTTTTTCCACCCATCAGGGATATGAGTTCGGGAATATTTTCCTGCACCTGCCATAAATAGGTCCAGCCGTTGTTTTCATCATAATAGTCGCGGCCACCGGTCCCGCCGTCGAATTTTGGATCGATCATGATCCATTCGCCGTTGATATCTTTGGGTAGAAAAAATTTCGTGTCGCTGTTCCAGAGATTTTTGAAATTCATGGCTCTTTTTGCGAACAGGCCGTAGTCGTTTGTTTTTCCCAGTTCCCGGGCCATTCCTGCCAGCGCCCAATCGTCATAACTTCCTCCCAGGGTTACTGCCACCGACTGTCTTTTTTCAAATGCATTTACGCTGGTAACGGTTTCTTTTTCTCCGGGCTTCAGAGCGGGGAAATAACCGTTGGCATAATAAAAATCGTCCAGTGAAGTTTTTTCACCGTTGCACCATGGAATCATGGTTGCTTCGGTTGCATTTTTTCGCATGCCTTCATAGGCTTTGGCCACATCGAAATGCCGGAGTCCTTTCCGGTATGCGTCCAGGAAAATAATGGATGAATGAAAGCCGTTCATGCAGGCGTGGTCGCCGAAGAGAACGGGAAACGTCGGCATCCATTGGCTTTGTTCATACATACGCACATAGGATTGCAGCATATCTTCTTCCATCGCGGGATGGAGGATCATCCGCAGCGGATGAAGAGCCAGGTATGTGTCCCAGGACCAGTCGTCCACATAAAATGGCCGCTCCGCTTTATGTACCTGTTTATCGAAACCGCTGTAATAAAAACCGTCTTCCGTGATATCCACCATTCGTTCCTGGCACCTGTAAAGCGCCGTATAAAAACTACGCCGCTGAGCTTCGGTGCCCCCTTCCACTTTGATTTGAGAAACCACCGCTGCCCATTTTTCCATCCCGTTTTTTTGTACAGCCGCAAAACTTTTATTCTTTATTTCCTCATCATAATTTTTCTTCGCCTGTTCCGCGCTGATAAAACTGATCGCGTATTTAAATTCAACCGCGCTTACCGTAGCGGGAAAATGAATACTCTTCGCGGGAGATTTTTCTTCCTTCTCCTCCTCATTTTTTCCAACCGCTTTTCCCGGTTTGCTAAAAGCGCCATACATGAAAATTTTTATATCATTGTGATAGATTTCAATGCCGTTGATTTCATGGTCCGAAATAAAGTGGAGTCCGGAACCGGGTCCCTGGTTAAATAAATTAAGCAGAATGGATTTTTCACCGGGTCGCGAAAATGTGAAACGGTAAATACCGGTTTTCTTCCCTGGCGTAAACTCAACGCTGATGCCGTTTTCAATCAGGTAGACGGAATAATACCA
>Ga0066787_10000028_pt1 | contig 21894 bp, 19 predicted proteins | sample OrgsoiDNA2013047_FD_70942 | JGI IMG/M metagenome (GOLD analysis project Ga0066787, IMG submission 70942) | Permafrost soil microbial communities from the Arctic, to analyse light accelerated degradation of dissolved organic matter (DOM) -... | ecosystem: Environmental > Terrestrial > Soil >...
GGGCAAACTTCATCACAGTATCGAGTACTTCCTGGTTCCTGGTAATAAGTGCGCCGATGCGGCCTCCGCAGGCGCTATACCGCTTTGAAATCGTATCCATCAGTACCACATAATCATCCATACCCTCGAGCTGCATGGCACTGAAATGCATTCCTTCATAACAAAACTCCCGATACGCTTCATCACTAAAAAGGTAAAGATTGTATTTTAAAGCGAGCTCCCTGAGTGTATTCCATTCTGCGCGGCTATACAGATAGCCCGTCGGATTATTTGGATTGCAGATAATTATGGCCCGGGTTTTTTTAGTTATGGCCTTTTCAAAATCTCCGGGAGAAGGAAGGGCAAACCCGGTCTCGATATATGACGTGACCGGTACTACTTTTACGCCGGCTTCCACGGCAAAGCCGTTGTAATTGGCATAAAATGGTTCGGGGATGATTACTTCGTCTCCCGGATCCAGGCATCCGAAAAAACCGAACAGGATCGCTTCCGAACCTCCGGTGGTAACAATGATCTGGTCGTAGGAGATATCGATCCCTTTGCTCTTATAATATTGCACAAGTTTTCGCCGGTAACTTTCATTGCCCGCGCTATGGCTGTATTCCAGTACTTTAAAATTAAAATGGCGAACGGCATCCAGCGTGGACGGAGGTGTTTCAATATCTGGCTGGCCGATATTGAGGTGATAGACCCTGACCCCGCGCTTTTTTGCGGCTTCAGCGTAGGGTACCAGTTTGCGTATGGGAGAAGCAGGCATTTCCTTACCACGCTGCGAAATATCAGGCATAAATATTCTTTGTGATTCAAAGATAGTAAAAGCCTAAAGTCAAACGCTCGTCATACGTCTGTTATAACACAAGAAAGCCGTTGGGCGTTGCTGAAAACCCGTTTCCGGAACTCCCTTTCTACACGAAGTGAAAATAGGGAAAGAAACTTTGTGGATTTCCAGCAAACGGCCAACGGCCGACAAGAATTTTTTTGTGTTATTTATTTGGTGAATGGCTTGTGGCGGCATCTGCAGGCACTACTTCACCCGTTATCCTGAGTTGAACCGGAGCATCAATACCCGCGACCTTCACAGTAATGGTTTTATTAAAAGGGCCTGGATTGGCTGCATTAAAACCTGCGTTTATTTTACTTTCTTTTCCTTTTGGAACGGCGCCTTCCGGTTTTACCGGTGTGGTACAGCCGCAGGACGCTATAGCGGATTCAATCACGATGGGATTGTTGCTGACATTGGTAAAAACGAAATCATGATTCACGGGAACGTTCTGCTTGATCTTACCGAAATCGTAGACCATTTCACTGAACTTAACTACGTCTGACGCATTTTTTTCCTGCGCAAATAATGAGAGAGATAAAATAAAAGCACTCAAAAACAATACTGCTTTTTTCATTTTACTGGTTTGTTTGTTTTAAAAATTGTACAGAGGCGTTTTCAGGCGCGGCGGTGGCTGGTAATTTATATACTTCACCGGATATGATTAACGCTTTCGTTTGTCCGTTGTTGTAAAAGATGGTAACTGTTTTGTTAAAATGTCCGTCCGCATACGCATTGTATCCAACTTTTATGGAAGAGGTAGCGCCTGCAGCAATCGGTTCCTTGCTCCATTCAGGGGTTGTACATCCACAGGAAGCCTGTACATTTTCCAGCATGAGCGGTTCCTTGCCTGTATTTACAATCTCGAAAATATGGATGACCGGACGGCCCTGGGGAATCTTGCCGAATGAATAGCCGCTTTCCTTTAATTGAAGAAAATCCTCTTTTGGGACGGCGACCGGCGCGAATGGTTTTGGGGCAGTTGACTGGGCGTTTAAGGCCATAGTCCAAAACAATCCAAAAATTGTAAACAATAATGTCTTTTTCATAGTTTATACAGAAATCTTACTAAAATTACATAGTAAACGTCACCTTTGCCAATAAATTTTAGCCCATTTAATAACCTTTTGCCAGGCCATCCACCACTTAAACGGATGAAATATGGAAAATCTAATAGCCAGCGATCAGCTTGCCCTGGAAAATATCTCATTTGATCTTTTTCGCAAAGAAGTGCTGAACGACTACAGGCTGGTATGCGAAAGTCGTGAGGCCAGTCTTCTGGGTCGCAAAGAAGTACTTACGGGCAAAGCTAAATTCGGCATTTTCGGAGATGGAAAGGAAGTACCCCAAGTAGCCATTGCGAAATTTTTCAAACCGGGCGATTTTTATGCGGGTTATTACAGGGACCAGACACTTGGATTTGCCCTGGGGACGTCAACCATCGAAGAATTTTTCTCTCAGCTATATGCCGATCCGGATATCCTGCATGATCCGCACAGCGCCGGCAGGAATATGAATTCACATTTTGCATCTCCATTCGTGGGGGAAGACGGAGAGTTTCTGAATCTCATGCAACGCAAGAATTTTACGGCAGGGCTGGCGCCAACGGCAGCCCATATTCCCCGTTCACTCGGGCTCGCCTATGCGTCAAAGGCATTCCGCCAGATCCGCGAACTGGCCGATCTGAAAAATCTTTCTGTGAATGGAAATGAAATTTGTGTCTGCACCATCGGCGATGCGTCAACCAGTGAAGGCCATTTCTGGGAGATCCTGAATGCCGCCGGTGTATTACAGGTTCCCCTGGCCATTTTCGTATGGGACGATGGCTATGGTATTTCCGTGCCCGTAAAATACCAGACAACCAAGGGTTCCATTTCAGAAGTGATAAAAGGGTTTCAGAAAAAGGAAGGCACCAATGGTATTGATATTTATAAGGTAAAGGCATGGGACTACGCGGGTATGTGCGAAGTTTTTGAAGCAGGCCTGCATAAGGTGCGGACAAGCCATACTCCCGCGCTTTTTCATGTTGAAGATCTCACACAGCCACAGGGTCATTCAACCTCGGGTAGTCATGAGCGTTATAAATCACCCGAGAGGCTGGAATGGGAACGTGCCTGGGACGCGATGAAGAAAATGAAAGAGTGGATTATCGAAAATGCATTGGCCAGCCTGGAAGAACTGGAAGAAATTCATACAAAAGCAAAAGACCTGGTACGCAACAGTAAGAACAGCGCATGGGAAAAATGCATGGCGCCCATCCTCGCCCAGGTTAGCCGGTCCGTTTCCCTGATGCAGGAATTTATCACAGCTGTTCCCGAAAAAAAGGAAAAAATCGGAAACACTATGCGAAAACTTTCCGCACTTCGGGAACCCAATCGCCGGGATGTGATGCATGGATTGCACGAAGCAATGATGTGGGCGGGCGATCATCCCGAATCCTCCTCGATGCGGGCATTTTATCAGGAGTTGAGCCGTGAAAATACACGCTTTTACAATACACATCTTTACAACGAAGGGCGCAAAAAGATTGAAGACATACAATCTGTTCCAGCTCGTTTTTCGGAAGATGCCCCCATGCTGAATGGTTACGAAGTGCTCAATAAATACTTTGATGAACTGTTTGCCGCCAATCCGAAAGTGCTGGCTTTTGGCGAAGACCTCGGTCAGATCGGGGATGTGAACCAGGGTTTTGCCGGATTGCAGTTAAAATACGGCAAGGGCCGGATTTCAGATTCCGGAATCCGGGAGACTGCCATCATCGGTCAGGGTATTGGTCTCGCCATGCGCGGACTGAGGCCCATAGCCGAAATACAATACCTGGATTATATGTTATATACCATCCAGACTTTAAGTGATGACCTCGCAAGCCTGCATTACCGGACCGCCGGACACCAGGCTGCACCTCTGATCGTACGCACACGCGGCCACCGCCTGGAAGGCATCTGGCATAGCGGATCACCGATGGGTGTGATTGTGCATGCGCTTCGCGGTATGCATGTTTGTGTTCCCCGGGATATGGTACAGGCCGTTGGAATGTATAATGTTTTGCTGGAAGGTCTGGATCCGGCGCTTGTTATTGAATGTCTCAATGGTTACCGTCTGAAAGAAAAGCTGCCGTCCAATCTGCTAGACTATCGGGTAGCGCTGGGCATACCGGAAATCATACGGGAAGGTTCTGATGTTACGATCGTGTCATACGGTTCCACCCTGCGCATCATTGCAGAAGCGGCAGAATTCCTGCGTGAGATGGACATCGATTGTGAAATCATTGATGTCCAGACCCTGCTGCCCTTTGATATTCATCATGTGATACTGGATTCGCTCAAAAAAACAAACCGGATTATTTTTATTGACGAAGATGTACCCGGAGGCGCCGCGGCTTACTTATATAATAAAGTGATGGAAGAACAGGGAGGGTACCGCTGGCTTGACGTGGCTCCGAGGACGCTGACTGCAAAAGCACACAGACCAGCCTATGCCAGCGACGGGGATTATTTCAGCAAACCAAATACAGAAGAGATCATTGATGCCATCAGCGAGATGATGAGAGAATAATTTAAATTTTAAAATTGATATGGGCCGTATTTTCGAAGTGCGCAAAGCCACCATGTTTGCCAGGTGGGACCGGATGGCAAAGCAGTTTACCCGGATAGGAAAAGAAATAGCGCTGGCAGTAAAAGCGGGTGGCCCGGACCAGAACACCAATGCGGCTTTACGCCGTTGTTTCCAGAACGCCAAGAATGTGAACATGCCCAAGGACCGTGTGGAAGCAGCCATTAAGCGAGCCATGGGAAAGGAGATGGATAATATGGAGGAAATCCTATATGAAGGCTATGCTCCGCACGGAGTGGCCGTGCTTGTCGAAACAGCTACAGACAATCCCACACGGACAGTAGCCAATATCCGCGCCCATTTCAACAAAGGAAACGGTAATCTGGGTACCAGTGGAAGTGTCAGTTTCCAGTTTAAAAAAATGGGTGTTTTTAAATTAAAACCCCAGGGTCTCAATATCGAAGACCTCGAACTGGAATTGATCGATCATGGTTTGGATGACCTCGGCGATGGCGAGGGGGATCATGGCGAGCCACTCATTGTATTGCACGCTGCATTTAACGATTTTGGAAATATGCAACGGGTACTGGAAGCAAAAAATATTATTCCCTTCAGTGCTGAAGTGGAATGGATCCCCACAACCACCGTAACCATTTCAGAGGAATATGCGCAGGATGTCTTGAAGCTGGTGGACAAACTTGAACAGGACGATGATGTACAAAAAGTTTTTCACAATCTTACGTAGAAATGTAAAGAATGCACAGAATGGATTGACAATTGATAATGGACAATTATCAATTATCAATTGTCCTACATTGCTTTAAGCTTCGAATTGTTTCTGCTATAGCTGAAATAAATTATTAAACCGAGCAGCATCCAGAGAAAAGCAACGAGGATCGTTGTATTGTCCAGAGAAATAATCATTGCTGTACACAGTGCCGCACCAAGGATAGGAACCAGGGGAACCAGTGGAGTTCTGAATGGCCGCGGATGATCTGGATCTGCCTTCCGCATGATGATGATACCGATACAAACCAACGCGAAGGCGAGTAGTGTTCCAATACTGGTCAGGTCGCCGGTGATATCACCGGGAAGAAGAGTTGCGATGGCACCCACAAAAACAAACAACAGTATATTCGACTTGTATGGTGTTCTGAATTTCGGGTGCAGATCAGAAAAAACTTTTGGCAACAATCCATCATTGGCCATCGAATAAAATACCCGGCTCTGACCTAAAAGCATGACCAGGATTACGGAAGAGAAACCAGCCAATATACCAACTGTTACCCATTTGGAAAGCCAATGGTAGTTTGTCATATAGGTTTCTATCGCATAAGCCACGGAAGCTTCTTTGCCCGCACGCACAAAATCAGTGTAAGGTGCTACGCCGGTTAATACCCAGGAAAAAAGTACATAAAGGATCGTGCAAACAACAAGAGAGCCCAGGATTCCGATAGGCATATCTTTTTTTGGATTTTTTGCCTCCTGGGCTGCGGTGGATACTGCATCGAATCCGATAAATGCAAAAAATACAATGGCCGCACCCCGCAATACGCCGCCCCAGCCATGCCGGAAAAAATTGGTGTATGTATATTCCGATCCGTTGGGAAGTATTGCCGGTTTGGCATTCGCAGGTATCATGTATGGATGATGATTGGCCGGATTGATAAACTGCCAGCCAATAGCGATAAAAAGTAATACGATGGCTACTTTGATGATCACTATGATTGAATTAACAACCGCCGATTCCTGAGTTCCCTTGATGAGCAGCAGAGAAAGTACCAGGAGAATAAACAAAGAAGGTGCATTTAAAATACCATGGTGCATGACACCACTCGAGTCCAGCAATTTTTCAAAAGGAGAATGACACCATTCGTAGGGTATCCGGTTGTTGAATAATTTATTAAGGAATTCACTCCAGGCTATGGAAACCGTAGCGGCTCCCAGCGCATATTCCAACACTAGTGCCCATCCGATGATCCAGGCCACGAGTTCACCCATGGTGGCATACGCATATGTGTAGGCGCTGCCTGCGATCGGGATCATCGAGGCAAATTCGGCATAACAGAGTCCTGCAAAAGCACAGCCAATCGCTGCCACAATAAATGAAATCGTTACGGCCGCACCGGCATGTCCGCCTGCCGCCGCTGCAGTTCTTACGAAAAGACCGGCTCCGATGATGGCGCCAATACCGAGGGCAATCAGGTTCCCCGCGCCCAGTGTCCTTTTTAAACTTTTTTCTGAATCTGCGGCCTGGGCTAAAAGAGAACTCAAAGTCTTTTTTCTGAACAAACTCATAATGTTATTTTCAATTAAAACAGGGGAATTACGAATTGTAAAGTAAACAAATATTCTATTCCCTGCATTTTTTTAGTTCAGGCCCGGGATATAACGATTGGCAGCGAAAGTGTATAAGGATATGCGTCTTCCCGCTTCAACAGGATCTAATATTTTGCGATACAGAGAATATTCGATTCATTGCAGATCAAATCAGATTATGAAAAAGCCCGGGCTGACAACTTGGATCATCATGGCCATGATCGCCGGAATCATCACCGGGTTGGTGATTCACTATACATGCAGCCAGGTTCGTGTGGAGCAATTCTCGAACGGCATGTCTGTCCTGACCGACATCTTCCTCCGCCTCATCAAAATGATCATCGCGCCACTCGTATTTTCAACGCTGGTCTCCGGAATTGCCAAACTCGGGGACACGCGGGCGGTCGGAAGAATCGGCGCCAAAACACTTGCCTGGTTCCTGGGGGCCTCGTTGATTTCTTTACTGATGGGACTTGTCATCATGAATATCATTCACCTGGGAAACAGTCTGAATCTTCCTGTTCCGCAAATTTCAGAAGCGGATAGATTGTCGCCCGATTCCCTTTCTTTCAAAACATTTATCACGCATGTATTTCCAAGGAGCTTTGTTGAATCGATGGCAAACAATGAAATATTACAGATCGTTGTATTTTCGATTTTCTTTGGAATAGCGACAGCCGCGGTGGGTGAAAAGGGGAAAATAATTATACGCGCCCTGGATGCACTGACTGAAATTATTCTGAAGATAACCGGTTATGTAATGCATGTCGCACCCGTTGCTTCTTTTGCAGCGGTTGCCGCCATTATTTCACTGAAAGGGCCGGAGATATTATTTACATACGGAAAATTCATCGGAGTATTTTATTTATCTATCCTTCTGCTCTGGCTCATCCTGGCAGGTATCAGTTACCTATGGATTGGAAAAAAAGTTTTTATGATCCTCAGAAATGTAAAGGACCAGATATTGCTGGCTTTTACAACCGCCAGTTCCGAAGCGGCATTTCCAAAATTGATTGAGGAACTCGAAAGATCCGGTTGCCCGAATAAAATTGTAAGTTTTGTATTGCCCCTTGGATATTCTTTTAACCTCGACGGGAGTATGCTGTATATGAGTTTTGCATCGCTCTTTATTGCTCAGGCTTATGGCATGCATTTATCTTTCGGTACACAGATTACTATGCTGCTGGTGCTGATGCTCACAAGCAAAGGCGTTGCGGGCGTGCCTCGAGCCGCGATCGTGGTTATTGCAGGAACGCTATCCATGTTTCATATACCTCAACAGGGATTATTGCTCCTGCTCGGGATTGACCAGTTTCTGGATATGGCGAGAAGTGCAACCAATGTGGTGGGCAATAGTTTAGCTACGGCCGTTATTTGTAAGATGGAAGGTGTGCTGGGCGAGTAGTAATGTATTTTCATTTCATTATATCCTTTTAAATCTTAATTTGGCGGCGGTAATGTTAAACAACATGCCCACGGGATTAACGAATATTCATTATGGTAACTCTTTTGGCAATCAGTTTCAGGGACCTGGTGAATCCCGAATTTTATATCAATAACGGAGGTCTCTGGGTAATGCTTTTTATTGTTTTTGCGGAGACCGGGCTGATGGTCGGTTTTTTCCTTCCGGGCGACAGCCTCCTGTTTGTTGCGGGCATTTACAGCCAGAAACTCATCGATAAACTTATAACAGGCGGGACCGGCAGCGATCTGTTGAATCTTATCATCCTCTGGATCCTGGTGTCAGTATGTGGGATCGTGGGAAATATGGTAGGATACTGGTTTGGGAAGAAAAGCGGCGACTATCTTTTTACGAGAAAAGACAACCTGCTGTTTAAGAAGAAATACCTCTTCGATGCAAAAACCTTTTACGAAAAACACGGGGGACAAGCCATCGTTTTTGCACGCTTCCTGCCCATCATCCGCACTTTTGCTCCCATCGTGGCAGGCATCGTTCAGATGGAAAAAAGGAAATTCATGCTCTATAATATCGTCGGTTGCGTGGCCTGGGTATTCCTGATGCTGTTTGCCGGTCATTATCTGAATTTATTTTTCATGAATAAATTTAATTTTGATCTCAAAAAACATTTGGAAATCATCGTGATCGGAATCGTGCTGATCACAACGCTCCCGGTTTTGTATAAGATATTTTTTGGAAAAAAACCCAGTTCACACCCGGAAGACCTCAAGTCATGAACCTGCCCATTGCCAAACGCAGTCCTGGTATTTTCAATATCGCGGTGATCGTTGCCGCACTTGGATATTTTGTAGATATTTATGACCTGCTGCTTTTTACTGTTGTAAAAAGAGTATCCATGCTCGAGGTGGGCGCGACGGATGCGAGCCTGCTGGCAGATAGCAGCCGGGTCATCAACTGGCAGATGATCGGCCTTTTGCTGGGTGGTGTCTGCTGGGGTATCCTGGCTGATAAAAAAGGAAGGTTGTCGGTTCTTTTCGGATCCATCGTTATATATTCGACCGCTAATTTCTTAACATCATTTGTTCATACCGTCGATCAGTATGCGCTTTGCCGTTTTGTGGCCGGCCTGGGCCTCGCCGGTGAACTCGGAGTAGGCATTACGCTGGTCAGCGAACTTCTTCCAAAAGAGAAAAGAGGCATTGGTACATCCATGGTGGCGGGAATCGGAATCGTTGGAGCCGTCGTTGCCTATTTCACATATCAATATACAAAAGACTGGAGGCTCTGTTATAAAATCGGAGGGGTCCTGGGTATGGTGCTGCTGGTCTTACGGATCAGTGTAGCCGAATCTGGTATGTTCCTTCAAGTGAAACAACAGCCGGTAAAAAGAGGTAATTTTTTCATGTTTTTCACGAATGGCGTCCGGTTCAGAAAATATCTGAATGCCATCCTGATCGGGCTGCCCACCTGGTTCGTAATCGGCATACTGGTGAACCAGAGCGACCGTTTTGCAAAAGCCATGTATGGAAGCACGACCCTGGATTCAGGAAGATCCATCATGTTTGCCTACCTGGCTATTTCCATCGGCGATATACTCGTAGGATTCTTATGTCAGTGGCTTAAAAGCCGCAAAAAAGGACTTCTCATATTTTATATCCTCTGTTTGATTTTCGGTTTTTTATATTTTTCGCGATGGAACGACAATGATGCAACCATGTATTTCCTTTGCGCCATGGTCGGCTTCTCCACAGGGTTTTGGGCCATTTTTGTAACCATGGGCGCAGAACAGTTTGGCACCAACCTTCGGGCAACAGCAGCCACGACCATACCCAATATGGTGCGGGGATCCCTGCCTTTGCTGAACCTGCTTTTCCTGAATCTTTTTCAGAAAACCTGGGGATGGGCGCTTATCCGGAGCGGGATCGTGACGGGCGTAATCGTTATGCTCATAACATTTGTGGCATATTATTTTACGGAGGAAACTTTCCATAAAGACCTGAATTATATTGAACAATAGCGCCGGCCGAGGTCTTCGGGCACCGAATCCCTATCTTCGCGCCTGATTTTTCCCGCAAACACTGATTCTGATGAAGTTTTTGATCATCCGTTTTTCTTCGATTGGCGATATCGTACTGACTACACCTGTTATCAGATGTTTAAAAAAACAGGTTCCTGATGTGGAGATTCATTATCTCACCAAGTCAACTTATCTACAGATCCTGTCCTCGAATCCATATGTCGATAAAGTCCATTATCTGGAACAGAGCCTTCAGGCGATCATCACAGAATTGAAGAGGGAAAATTTTGATTATATCATTGATCTGCATCATAACCTTCGTTCGATGAAAGTGAAGGACGCATTAAAAATAAAATCTTTTTCCTACAATAAACTCAACGTTCAGAAATGGATTCTTACGAGCTTTAAATGGAATACCCTTCCGGATATGCATATCGTGGATCGTTATATGGAAACCGTGGCAACTTTCGGTGTGCAGAACGATGGGGCAGGACTCGATTATTTTATTGCAAAAGAAGATATCATCAACGAATCAGATCTTCCCACTTCCCATCAGGCGGGTTATATCGGAGTCGTAATCGGCGCCGCCCTCAATACCAAAAAATATCCGTTTCATCATGTAAAGAAACTATGTGAATTACTTGATCATCCGATCGTGTTGCTTGGCGGACTGGAAGATGCAGATGAAGGCGACCGCATTGCGGCGTCAGATAAAATAAAGATCTATAATGCCTGTGGAAAATTTGGATTGAACGAATCGGCTGACCTGGTGAGGCGGGCAAAGCTGGTGGTGACCAACGACACCGGTCTGATGCATATCGCGGCTGCTTATAAAAGACCGGTTATATCGTTATGGGGAAATACCGTTCCCGAATTTGGCATGTATCCATATTACGGCAGCAAATTCCTGGAACGCACCGGTAACATTGTAAAGCCCTATGATATTATGGAAATAAAAAAACTAAGGTGCAGACCCTGTTCAAAAATCGGGTATGATTCCTGCCCGCTCGGCCATTTTAAATGCATGGAGAAAATTGATCCTGTACAGGTGGTATCTCTGATTCGTAGTCGGCTGTCTCTTACGTAATCGCCCATCTCTTACTTGATGTGCTGACCCGTCCAGTTGCCATCCTTATCAAAAAGATTGTAACCGAATACGGAATCAAAACATAAGTATTTCCCGTCCCATACTCCTTTTACGTCAAAATGATTGTATATGCCCGGCGCCGCTTTTACAAAAAAACCGGTCCATTCACCCTGTGCATCGAAGCTGAGCATGAGTTGCTGAGTAGCCACAGAAATATATCCGATGAGTTCGTCCGAACGGTTGAAAATATAAAGTCCTTTCCAGAAAGGGTTCTTTGGATGGTATTCATTATGATACATGGGGTTCAGCGTCTTGTTTACGTCCGGGTTCAATTCATAATGATTCAGCGGATTTATGCTGCTGTTGAATTCCGGATTCACGTCGTTGTTGTGCATCGGGTTAATGTTCCAGTTATATTTCGGATTGATATAGGAATTTTTTTCAGGGTTCAGCGTACCGTTAAAAGAAGGACTGAGATTGATGTCCACTTTCGGATCATGCCGGTTTTCAAGTGCCTGGGAAAATGCCGTTGCCTGAAATAAAAGAGCCGCAGCCAGAAAAAGGGGTAAAGTTTTATTCATGTGTTTGTGCAATCATTTAATATGAAGATGCGTCCATTTTCCGTTCTTGTCAAAAAGATTGTATCCGGACTGGCTGTCGTAGCAAAGGAACATGCCGGTCCAAACACCAAAGAGAGTAAAAAAATTGTACATGGAGCGCCCGGCCTTCACATAATATCCATTCCAGGTACCGCTGTTATCAAAAGACAGCATTACGTTTTGAGTGGCAACGGATACATAACCAAACAGCTGATTTGAGTCGTTAAACAAAAACAGCCCCTTCCAGGTTTCCGTAGAAGGCTGAAGGCCTTTCATGATCACCGGATTCAGCACGTCATTCGACTGCGGATTTAATTCCAGGTTAATCATGGGGTTTATGGAAGAATTTTGTATGGGATTTACCGAATGCTCCCTTAAGGGATTCATATTCCAGTTAGAAGACGGGTTAATGGCCAGGTTACTATCCGGGTTGATCGATGTATTAATAAAGGGATTCAGGTTCGCGTCTTTTCTTGGGTCATGACCTTTAAAAGCCATATCATTTTGGGCCCAGAGAATTGAACCATAAAAAAGGGAAGCGGTCAAGATCACAATTCCTCGCATACGAATAACGGGTTGTTATAACGTTGGATTCTACACGACTTTTCGTCGGATACGAGGATGAAAAAACAGCAGAAATATTAGAAAGATCAACCAAAGGTAGTATAGAGTGTTGGATTTGTCAATAGTGGAGGAGAAAACAGTCGGATTCCTCAGGACTTCAGCGTAGCCAGTACATCGTTCATACTGCGAACCGCATCGGAGCTTTTGCCAAACATGGCTTTTTCATCCGCATTCAGATCGAAGGGAATGATCTTTTCCCAACCGCTCTTGCCGATGGTTACCGGTACCCCGAGGCAAATATCCTTTTGTCCATATTCACCTTCCAGGGAAACGCAGCATGTAAATAGTTTCTTCTCATCCCTGACAATGCTTTCAACCAGGGCCGCACCCGCTGCGCCGGGTGCATACCAGGCGGATGTTCCGATGAGTTTGGTCAGCGTGGCACCCCCGACCATAGTATCGGCAACAATTTGTTTTTGTTTTTCGTCAGAAAGCAGTTTGGTAACCGGCACGCTATTCCAGGCGGCAAAACGAATCAGGGGGATCATAGTGGTATCCCCATGGCCTCCGATCACGAGTGCATTCAGATCCGCAGGACTGCATCCCAGGTGCTGGCTCAACTGAAATTTGAACCTTGCACTGTCCAGTGTGCCGCCCATACCGATGATCCGTTCTTTTGGCAGACCCGTATTTTTTAGAGTGAGATAGGTCATGGTATCCATCGGGTTACTGATGATGATCAGAATAGTATCCGGTGAATATTTTAAAATATTGTCTGTTACCGTTTTCACGATGCCCGCATTTGTACCAATCAGCTCTTCACGGGTCATGCCTGGTTTACGGGGTAATCCCGACGTAATGACTACCACATCACTGCCGGCCGTTTTCGCATAGTCATTCGTACTGCCAGTGACCCGGGTATCAAAACCGAGCAAAGTCGCGGATTGCATGATATCCTGGGCCTTACCTTCCGCAAATCCTTCTTTAATGTCAAGAAGTACCAGTTCTTCAGCAAGCTCTTTACGGGCGATATTGTCGGCACAGGTTGCACCCACGGCACCTGCCCCTACGACGGTAACTTTCATCGGAAATTATTTAAGATGATGTGATTTTTTGAAGTGTTGTAAAGGTAATTGTCAATTGTTAATTGTTAATTGTTAATTGATTTGCGGTCTAAAGAGTCTGGAATTTACATTTCATCATTTACAATTAACCATTATCAATTAACCATTACTATTAGTTTTTCTCTTTCGCTGCGAACGCATTCAGGATAGTATCTATTTTCTGGTTGCCTTCGAAATGGGTAATTAACTGGCCCTTTTTATCGTATAGTGCAAGGAAGGGCAGGCTCTGCATTCGGAAATAGGGCGGAAGGAAATATTTTTCATCCCGGCCCATCAGAATATTGGAATGATCCTCGATCCGGAAATAATTGTAAAAAGATTTCATTTCATCAAAAGGCTGGAAAGTAGCCATCACGATTTCGATGTCATTGAATTTGCTGAAATCTGCCAGGATATCTCTCATCTGGTGTTTGCAATGTTCGCATTCCGGACTAAAAAACATGAGCAGGACCTTATGATTTTTTTTTATATCGTCCCTCGTAACATAATGCGCGCTGTCCACCCGCAACAGTCTGAATGGTGGAAGACCGGGATTTTTGAGGTAAGGGGGATCGGGAACATTTACAGGTGTTTGTGCAGGTGTTTGTGCGCTGACAGAACACAGGAAAACAAGACATAACAGGGCGATCGACAATCTCTTCATGCCGGATATTTTGATAAAAATAATGCAAAATACGGGATGCTCATAATTTCAGGTAAATAGCAAAGTAATCACAAAGAAGCCACTGAAATGAATTTTACAGTCTGTTTCAAAACGGTTCAGAATGCGCTAAAAATTGAAAAAAGACCAAAAACCATTAGTTTTGTCGCCCTTTACGCAATTACTTAATTTTCATTCATGGCAAATACGGCGGATATCAGTCGCGGACTTATCATCAAACTGGAAGGCAGTCTTTATTCTGTAGTTGATTTTGGCGAAAATAAAACAGCCCGGGCTGCTGCAAAAGTATGGGCCAAATTAAAAGGAGTTGATAATAGCCGGAGTATTGAAAAAACCTGGAACAGCGGAGACACAATCTATCCGGTACGTGTTGAAAGAAAAGAATATCAGTTCCTCTATAAAGATGATTCGGGTTATAATTTTATGGATACCGAAACATTTGAACAGGTTGCCTTACAGGAAAATCTGGTGGACGCGCCACAGTTTCTCAAAGACGGACAGGCAGTGACCGTATTGATGAACACAGAGTCCGATACACCTATGGGCGTTGAGCTACCCGATAAAATTGTATTGAAAGTGATTTATTCAGAACCCGGGATGAAAGGAGACACGGCGACGCGCACGCTCAAACCAGCAAAAGTGGAAACAGGCGCATCGGTGAATGTTCCACTTTTTGTGAATGAAGGTGAATTGATACGGATCAATACAAAAACCGGCGAATATGTGGAAAGGGTGAAAGAATAACACTTATCTTAGTCTTCCTTTTTAATAGTAAAAACGCCATAACTGATGGATTTTAAACAGATTCAGGAGTTGATCAAATTGATCAACAAATCAAATATCGGTGAACTAACGATTGAAGAAAAGGGATTTAAAATTACTGTAAAACAAAAAGAGGAACATATTCAGCAGATCATGACTGCTCCGTTCCAGCCGCAGTTATCTGCTCCTCCGTATACTGCGGCTCCGGGTGTTTCTGGTCCTGCATCCGGTGCGGGCCCGGCAACAAATGGTAAATCAAAACCGGCTGATGCAGCTGCGGACAACCTGATCACCATCAAGAGTCCGATGATCGGAACTTTTTATCGAAGTTCCGCCCCGGATAAAGCTTTCTTTGTAAATGTGGGCGACGAAACAGAACCTGGAAAAGTAGTTTGTATCATTGAAGCCATGAAACTGTTTAATGAAATCGAGAGTGAAGTAAAAGGCAAAATTGTAAAAGTACTGGTGGAAGATGCTTCGCCGGTGGAATTTGATCAGCCACTGTTTCTTGTAGACCCTAGTTAAAAACAATGAGCAAATATGCAAATGTGCAAGTGTGTTTAATTAGCACATTTGCATTTTTGTTCATTAGTACATTATAAAAAAGATGTTCAAAAAAATACTCATTGCCAATCGTGGAGAGATCGCTTTACGGGTCATTCGTACCTGCCGCGAGATGGGCATAAAAACTGTGGCAGTTTATTCCACGGCGGATAAGGATAGCTTACATGTTAAATTTGCGGATGAAGCCGTATGCATCGGAAAACCAGCCAGCGCAGACTCCTATCTGAATATTCCCCATATCATGGCAGCTGCTGAGATTACAAACGCAGATGGCATCCATCCGGGTTACGGTTTTCTGGCAGAGAATGCCCGCTTCGCAGAAATTTGCGGCGAGCATGGCATTAAGTTTATCGGCCCTACACCAAGTATGATCAATTCGATGGGGGATAAGATCACGGCGAAAGAAACCATGATCAAAGCCGGTGTGCCGGTAGTTCCCGGCGGGGGTGGTTTGCTGGAGAGTCTTGAACACGCAACCAGGGTCGCCTATGAAACCGGATATCCAATTATATTAAAAGCAACCGCCGGCGGTGGAGGCAAAGGCATGCGGGTCGTCTGGGAGGAATCGGAACTGGAGCATGCCTATAATTCGGCAAAAATAGAAGCTGGCGCGTCGTTTAAGAATGATGGCATTTACATGGAAAAATTTGTGGAAGAGCCGCGCCACATTGAAATACAGGTCGCCGGCGACCAATACGGCACTATTTGTCATCTCAGCGAAAGAGATTGTTCCATACAACGCCGTCATCAGAAACTAGTGGAGGAATCCCCTTCTCCTTTTATGAATCGTGAACTGAGATACAAAATGGGTGAGGCGGCCATTAAAGCAGCTTCCGCCATCCATTATGAAAGCGTGGGGACGGTAGAATTTCTTGTAGACAAACACCGCAATTTCTATTTCATGGAAATGAATACCCGTATACAGGTGGAACACTGCGTAACGGAAGAGGTCGTGAATTTCGACCTGATCAAGGAACAGATTAAGATCGCTGCAGGAGAAACCATCAGCGGTGTAAACTATGAACCACAGGGCCACGCCATTGAATGCAGAATCAATGCAGAAGATCCATACAATGATTTCAGACCTTCGCCGGGAAAAATCACCACGCTACATCAACCAGGCGGACATGGCATCCGTGTTGATTCGCATGTGTATGCTGGTTATACCATTCCACCTTATTACGATTCCATGATTGCAAAGATCATCGCCGTGGCCAGAACACGCAGCGAAGCCATTAACACCATGCACAGGGCGTTAATGGAATATGTTATTGAAGGAATTAAGACCACCATTCCTTTTCATCTGCAGCTGATGCAGGACGAAAATTTCCGGAGCGGCAATTTCAACACGAAATTTCTGGAGGGATTCAAAATGAAATAGCCGAAGAAGGCTTCAGGCCTGAAATGCTTTACGCTTTTAGATTCAATTCCTCAATAACCTGCCCGATATTCCTGCTTCCCGCTACAAAACTGCAAAGCCTGTTGAGCACTAATTCTACGGTCGCATCAGGACAGGAAGCACCACTGGTTAAATGCACACGCAATGGCCTGTTTAAAGGAATCCAACCGGTTGACATTTTCTCCCGGTGTTGATGCAAGTCATAATGCAGGATCTCTTGTCCGGATATTAATTTTTCCGGCCCCTCAACAAAAAAAGCAGGCAGTGACTTTTCGAACAGTTCCACGAGATGGGAAGTATTTGAAGAATTATATCCACCGACAATAATGGCCAGGTCGGCACTTGTTTCCAGCATACCGGATACGGCTGACTGGTTATCGTTCGTTGCGTAGCATAATGTATCTCTTGTATCTGCAAATCGTTCTAAAGAGTTCTCATTTGCGGAACCGGGTCTTTCCTGTACGGCCTGTTTCAAAAGGTCAGCAATCTGCTGCGTTTCCGAAGCCAGCATCGTCGTTTGATTGACAACGCCGATCCTTTCGAGATCCGTTATAGGATCGAACCCTTTACTCGTCCGGTTTTTAAAATAATCAACAAATTCTCCGGCGGTTTTTTCTTTTCTGATAAACCGGCTCAATATAATCGCTTCTTCCATATCCCGGATCACCAGTGCAGGACCCGCAGCTGCTGCATGAGAAAAAGTGGCACGCGTTTCTTCGTGTCCGGGTTTCCCATGTATGATCACGGTGAATTTTTTTTCAGCGATCTGTCCGGACCGATTCCAGACCTTCTCCACGAATGGGCAGGTGGTATTGTAGATTTCTGTATGAATGCCTTTTGATTTTAAGATGTCGCTAGTTTCGAGACTGGTTCCAAATGCCGGCGTGATAACAATATCGGAAGCTTTGAGCTGATCGAACGGAATCAGCTGATTCCCCCGGGTATCCTGGAGAAAGCGGACGCCCCGGTTTTTCAGATCCTCGTTGACCTGCGGATTATGAATCATTTCACTGAGCAGGAATATATTGCCGGTTGGATTTTCGTCAACTGTCCGGATGGCAATATCAATGGCATTTTCAACGCCATAACAAAATCCAAAATGCCTTGCGAGATAAACCTGCAAAGTTCCGAAATCGAGCAGGGTCGGTGAAAAATCTTTTTTCATCCTGTCATCCGCCCGTCGTTTATTTTTTATGGCGGTGATGAGGGGACTTCGGTAAACGGTCGGAACCTGGAACGTTTTCATGAAGGTGCAAAGTTATTAATTGTTAATTGTTAATTGTTAATGGTTAATGGAAAATCCCTGATCGTTTGGGGAATTCATTTGCTACATTTTTGCATTTTACTACTTTTTTCGTTTGCTTTTCCCTTCAGGTTTTAGGCCTTGCTTCGTATCTTGTCACAAGAATGAATGAAGAATTCCATCCGGTAAGCTGGTCGGTTGACTCGAATATTTACGAAGTGAATCTTCGCCAATATACGAAAGAGGGTAGTTTCCGGGCATTTGCAGAACATTTACCCCGGCTCCGGGAAATGGGAATTGAAATACTTTGGTTCATGCCTATAACGCCAATCAGTAAGATAGGCCGGCTGGGCACACTCGGGAGTTACTATGCATGTTCTGACTATGTTACAACCAATCCGGAATATGGATCCATGCCGGATTTTAAATCGCTCGTGGCACAGGCGCATCGGCTGGGATTTAAAGTACTGATCGACTGGGTTGCCAACCACACCGGCTGGGATCACAGATGGACCACCGACCATCCGGAATTCTACAGGAAAAATACCGACGGTATTTTTTTTGACGCACATGGATGGGCAGACGTGATTGACCTGAACTTTGATGTGCCGGAACTATGGATCGCGATGATCGGGGCGATGCAGTTCTGGATCGAGACCTGCGATATCGATGGGTTTCGTTGCGATATGGCCATGCTGGTTCCCCTGGAATTTTGGAGAGAAGCCAGAACGACCCTGGATAAAATCAAACCGCTTTTCTGGCTGGCGGAATGTGAAGAGATCATGTATCATGAAGTGTTTGACGCCAGTTATACCTGGAAATGGCTGCATATCATGGAATCCTACTGGAAGAAGTCAAGTGACATGCAGGGACTCTTCCAGGTACTTTATTATTATAACCACCAGTTTCCCCCACAGGCCCAGCGGGTATATTTCTCGTCAAATCACGATGAGAATTCACACAGTGGCAGCGAATATGAAAGGATCGGGGATGCGGTATTGCCCTTTGCTGTTTTTAATAGTTTGTATGAAGGACTTCCGTTGATTTACAGCGGCCAGGAACTGCCAAATAAAAAAAGACTCTTGTTTTTTGATAAAGATGAAATTGACTGGAGCCAGCCTTGCCAGCTTTCACATTTTTATCGCACATTGCTAAAACTACGCAAAACAAACCCGGCATTGAAAAGCGGGGATCAGGACAGAAAAGCCACAATCCTTTCTAATACATCCGCCGACCGCGTGTTGAGTTTTATCAGACGTTGCCGACAGGACGAAGTGCTGGTAATTTTAAATCTATCCGCCGAAACGCAAACGGTTATCATTACCGGTCAGGCTCTCTCCGGTTCGTATAAGGAAGTATTTAATCCGTCAGGCCCCGACTTTATTTCCGGTCAGCCTTTGCAAATGAAAGCCTGGGAATACAGGGTGTACACAAAATAGCCAGTTTTAAACAACTGTTACTTTATTGACCCGGTATTATTCGTCATTTAACTTCAACGGATACGTAAACGATCCATCATAACCTGGATAAACGCCTTCCAGTTTCAATGAACCATTGCCGGCCTGTTCCACGATCCTGCGGAATTCCTCAACTGTATTCACTTCCTGTCCGTTTACTTTCAGGATCACAAATCCCTCTTCCATTCTTGTTTTGCTCAGCAGACCTTTGTCACTGATAGAAGTTACTACAATACCACCTTTCACATTCAACGCCGTAGCATCTTTCTTTTGCAGCGGCTGAAGTTCAGCACCGAGTTTATCGAAGGCCGAATTTTTTACAACATCCATGTTTCCGCTGTTATTCATCAGCGTGACCATCGCTTCCATTTCTTTTCCGCCTCTCTGGTAGGTGATCTTGATTTTATCACCCGGACGGTAAATAGCGATTTGGCCAACCAGTTCTGAACCGGAGTTCACGACAATTCCATTCAGTTTCGTAATAAGATCTCCTTTCTGAAGACCAGCAAGAGCTGCCGCACCTTTTTCACGGACGTTCATTACATAAACGCCTTCGTCGTCCTTGATTCCTTCCTGCTTTTTCATGTCGTCACTAAGGTTATCACGGGCGTATTCTATTCCGAGGTAAGCTCTCTGGGTAGTGCCATACTTGATCAGATCAGTCACTACTTTCTTTACAATATTCACGGGAATGGTAAAAGAATATCCGGCATAGGATCCGGTAGGAGACGCGATCGCTGAATTAATGCCGATCAGTTGTCCCTGGGGATTGATCAGCGGGCCGCCGCTGTTACCCGGGTTCACCGCTGCATCCGTCTGAATAAAAGATTCAACCGGCGCCTGACTTTGACGGATATTGATATCAATGGATCTACCCTTGGCGCTTACGATACCGGCTGTAACGGTAGTTTCTAACGATAATGGATAACCAACCGCCAACACCCATTGTCCGACTTTTACGTCGTCAGAATTCCCATACAGAAGAAAGGGGAGGCCCTTGGCTTCTACCTTTACTACTGCGAGGTCCGTGCTTGGATCGGTTGCAATCACTTTGGCTTTAAAAGATTTTTTGTTGCTGAGCGTAACGGTTACTTCATCGGCACCATCCACCACATGGTTGTTGGTTACGATATATCCGTCTTCGCTGATAATGACGCCGGAACCGGATCCCATTTCAGGCATGGAACGGGAATGGTCTCCAAAGAAATCATTGGGATCTATTCCAAAGAGATCAGAAAATGGATTCTTTTTCGGAAGATTATTACTCACCGTACGCACCGTCTTCGTCTTAATATGCACTGTTGCCGGAATCGCTGCGCTGGCAGCGTCTACAAAATCAGCCGGGCCGACAGATTTTCCACCTTCAAAAAATTTGGCATAGTTTGCCGGAACCCTGGTGGAATCCTGTGCGTAGATATAGGTCCCGGTTGGATTAACATGATTGTACCCCCATATACTGGTCAGGGTCGTAGCTGCACTGATAAATACAATGCCTGCAACTTGTTTCAATTTCATTATTTAAATTTTATTAGACATTTAGTAGGCACTGTACTTTGTCAAATGACGTGCCCAACGAATACCAAAGTAACACCTCGAAAGAACTTACGCTATTACCACCGGCTCAGTTTAACAAATAATTTACTAAGACCTTCGTAGATGGCAGTTCTCCAAATTTACAAAAGAAATTTTAGCAGGCAAAGACTGCCATTCGTTCAGACGGACCGCAAAAATTTCATCGTATCGGCTCCGTCAGCGTAATCTGTCAGGCCGGGAGACTGACTGCTGCCAAAAGGAAGGAAATTTCTTCCAACTACGCTTTGCAGGTTGTCTTTATCTGCCGGATCTAAGCAGGATTCCGGGTCTTTATAAAATGCATAGTGCAACACCGCAATCGGAGAAAAACAGGATTTATCTTCGAGCAATAGGAGGCAGTCGTTTGTCATGTAATACAGCTTGTTCAGAATGGCCAGCGACAGGCGGTAGTCAAAATTATTCTTATACTTATTGTGATCCGCCATCCACTCATATTTCCTGAAAGCCTGCAGCAGGGGCAGGAAATCATAATTTTCCGGAACAAGGATCTGTGTTACGTTGCGACAGCCCAATCCGAAATACTGAAACACATCATCGGCCAGTTTATCAAGTTCGTCTGCTGTTTCATTACCGGCCAGCAGGGCAATAGAGGTTCTGTTGCGTCGAATCAGGCTTGGATATTTTCCAAAATAATATTCGAAATACCTGGCTGAGTTGTTACTGCCCGTCGCGATATAGGCACCCATGTTGCGAAGCATGGATGCGGTTTGTAT
>Ga0066787_10000029_pt1 | contig 21620 bp, 22 predicted proteins | sample OrgsoiDNA2013047_FD_70942 | JGI IMG/M metagenome (GOLD analysis project Ga0066787, IMG submission 70942) | Permafrost soil microbial communities from the Arctic, to analyse light accelerated degradation of dissolved organic matter (DOM) -... | ecosystem: Environmental > Terrestrial > Soil >...
GAATCGTTCAGGTAGCTATTTTTTGCTTAGATATTCATTCATAGCTTTTTCCCAATCCTTTAGGCCAGAGGCAGAGAATTTCCCGGCAATATGGTGTGCAATTTCGTTTCCATCTGTATCCAGGCCGGTAATCGTGTAAGTTATGGATGCTTTAGTGTCGTTTTCTCCCGATGTTGTGCACTGAATGGTTAGATCTGTCAAACGATTTTGACTTATAGTCAGGTAATGGACCTGATGATTTATTTCATCGTATTTCAGTACCACCCAGGTCAGACTTAATTCACCATGAATATGACCCGGCGACTTAAAAATAAAACCTTCTTCCATTTTTTCGGACGCAGGGAAAACAGGAGTTGGGTTCCAGTCATCGGCCCACTTTTTTTCTTCGAAGGCGCCAAATAAGGGAAATACCTTATCAATATTGCCATGCAGGGTTATTTCAGATTTGCTTACATATTGTTCAGATTTAAAATCCTGACCTTGAACATTGGGATGAGCCTGACAGGCGATAGTCAAAGCTGCTAAAGAGGAGATTGCTAATTTTTTCATGTGACAAAATTACCTTCGAAATGGTAAGCACAATTATTGAAAATTGGGATTTTTAAACGAATGTAAATGACTGAATTGTCATCAAGAATGAGATGTCAGTAAAATTTGGAAGGGGATTGTCCATAGCGTCTTTTAAATAAGTTCGTAAAAGTACCCAGGCTCTCAAAGCCAACTAATTGACAAATTTCACCGATTGAAAAATTGCCTGATTTTAAAAGAACTAATGATTTTTCCAATTTTTTGTTGATAAGAAACTGATGTGGTGTTATCCCATACATATCTTTGAATACTTTTAAAAAGTGAAATTTATTTAAGCAAGCCACAATGGCAATTTGATCGATAGTCAAAGGCAATAAAGCATTCTCTTCCATGTACAACTTCGCTAGTGTTATTCTTCTATAAAGTTCTTCTCTTGTCGATTTTCTTTTTGCATTTATTTTCTCTATTTCAGGAATTGTCTCATGTCTTAATTTAAGAAATTCAACAACTAAATCTGATAACAAGCAGTCTGGATTAAATAGGTCATCCATGCCATTGGCCTTAATTGAATTGAAGCATCTTAATATTGCTGAGTTGAAAAAAAATGGAACCGAAGGCGTTCTGAATTCAGTGTTGTTGATCTCGAATGGCCTTTCCAAAAGCCTGTTGGTTGTTGACTGACAAGTGTTTGTGACTTCTGTGATAAAATTATTATTGAACAAAATCAGAAATGTGTCTGTTGGAAGATTGTGGCGGAAATTAATTTCCAGTTTGTCGCCAGGATTTAAAAAATAGAATGATTTGTCATTTGTTGAGATTTGCCGATCATTTAATAAATAAGCACCAGGGTTTCTAAAATTTGCAACTAATAAATGCGGCGTTGAGTGACTTGGATAAAAATATTTCTTACAAGTTGAGGCAAAAATTATAGTGTTTTCGACCCTGTTTGACGCGGAAACACTTGAATTATCAGGATTTGGTAAACTATATCCAATCATATTAATAAGTGGCAATATATTGAATATCCAATTTTTATGTTGTTTCTAAAAATAATAGTATCCCCTAACACTCGATCTGAATGAAAATGAGCAAATAGTCAATTTTCAATAAATTTCCCCTTCGATCAGGCCGTATGGGAGCTAAAAAGCCATAAAAAAAATAATGTATATCATTCAAATTTGAAGTTATTTGCAAGCTAGTTATTAAACATAGTGGCAAAAACAGATATTAACAGGACATTGGTAAGCACGGCGTGCACTGCATTCGTGTTGTGTTTGGCAATTCAGTCATTCGCCCAGGATCCGGATCCGGGCGATGGATTCCCGGCGATGACAAAAGCGATCATGAACAAGGAGTACAAAGGAATTGACGGGCTATTGATCGCACAAAACGGTAACATGCTGTATGAGAAATATTTTAATGGATTTGGGAAGGATTCGCTACACGACAGTAGATCTTCCTTTAAATCAATTACGAGCTTGCTCCTGGGTATCGCTATCGATCAGGGATTCGTCAGAAATGAAAATGAACCTGTTTACAAATTCTTTCCAGATAACAAAGGCATTGCAAACGATCCTGTCAAAAAGAAAATTACGATTAAAGATCTTTTGGAAATGCGTTCGGGATTCGATTGCAATGAGTGGACTGACGACGGACGCGATTGTGAGACCGAAATGTCAAAAACAAGAGATTGGGTGCAATTTTCCCTCGGCCTTCCTATGAAAAATGAGCCAGGGAAAGTATGGGCCTATACTTCCTGTGATCCAATGATCATCAGCGGTATCATAAGTCAGGCTGCTCATATGTCTGTTATGGAATTTGCCAGGAAATTTCTTTTTGATCCATTGGGTATATCCAACTACATATGGACAACAGACTCAGCAGGTCATGGTATGACGGCCGGTTCATTTTATATTCTGCCGACAGACATGCTAAAGATCGGACTGTTAGTTTTGAACAACGGTCAGTGGAACGGAAAACAAATTGTTTCTGCTAAATGGATAGAAAAAGCAACTACCGCAGCAATTCCCATTCCGGACAACTGGTCCTTTGTGAAAATATCCAGGTATTCGGAAGCCATTCCACAACAGGCATATTATGGTTATTATTGGTATAAGGAAACCGTGAAAATGAACTCCTGGCAGGAAGATGTTGTTTTAGCTTCCGGAAACGGCGGACAATATATAATGGTTATCAACCGGCTACATCTGGTTGTTGTTTTTACACAGAGTAATTATCAAAACTGGACGGCCAAGCGTGCATTTGAAATTCTGGCTAAGTACATCATTCCGCACTTCGAAAAATAGTGCCCTTCATTAAGTTAATGATCTTTCATTGCATCGTCTCCTTAATTCATCTCCCCACATGGACGCACAAGAATGTATCCGCCATTTTTGATGATCGGCGCTGACTGCGCGAGTTCTGCGGCCTGATCGGGCGATTCGGCTTTTATGATAATAAATCCGCCTTCTGTGGTATCTGGAAAATGATATTCCCGGATTCCATCCCCATCGATCCGTCTTCCGTCTGATTCCAGCGGATAACCCGTCTCCAAATGTCCCGCTTTGACAAGCTCAGACATCCACTTGCCCCAGGCCGCTCTGTGTTTTTCCTGTGCTTCTTTATCCACCTTGTCGAGATTACTATACCGGAGCGCCATATTTCCTCCGAAGAATGTCATCATGTATTTCTTCATATGGTTTTTGCATTATTGTCCGGCAAAAATAGTAAAAAGGAGAACTAGCATATCCTCAGTTATTTGGTTTACATTGCTTGCCCCGCCTATGTCAGCCTCCTCCTTTACCACTTTATCTGATGCATAATATGATCATTGTACAAATCGAACATGAAGTATCCAATTTCGAAGGTTGGAAAAAAGCCTTTGACAGCGATCCGATCGACAGAAAAAAAGCGGGTGTCAGGCGATATTCTATTTTTCACCTGCAGGAGAACCCCAATCATATAGTCATCGATCTTGAGTTTGATAATCTGCCGGATGCTGAAAATACCAGCAGCATGCTTAGGAAAATGTGGGGCCGTATCGACAAGACGCTGCTGATTAATCCTACTGTTCGAATCCTGCATCGGGTCGATCAACAGGAAATTCTATGATCACGCAAGCAAATAGTTAATCATGATTCAACATATCATCCTGTTTTTTTATGTCGTCATATATTCTTTTATCGCAAGCCAACCAATGTTCTACCTTTTAGGGCTGAGCCGGGCCGTAAAGGAAATGAAGCCTGCATCTTTTATTGATTTTAGAAATCTAGTGGATAACAGCCTGCAGTTTTCACTCAGACTGGTATACTACCTGGGATTGTTTCTCGGGATCGCCTGGTTTTATATTTCACTGAGAAGTGGACTATATTTTCTTATAATTACAGGATCAATATCTGTGGTAGCATTGTTGGTCGACGTCTTTATTTTGCTGAAAGGCAACAACCCCATCAATATGTCCATCCAGGGCTGGGAAGCCACGAAATATCCTCCAAACTGGGTAGAAGTAAAGAATAAATGGTTTATGTTCTATCGCAGACGCCAGGCTGCGTGCTTAATAGGATTTTTTAGTCTTATCATCGGAATCGTGTTTTTTTAGTTAATCAATAAAAAAATAATTATGGGAACTTCTTCAAAAATGAATGGCCTTTGTAAAGTTGTTTTACTGACCCTCTGCCTGATGGGTTTTTCTACTGTAGGAATTCGGGCGCAATCCATTATCGGAAAATGGAAACAGGTTTCGGCTAAGACCTATTGCACGCCCGATGCGGTCAAAAACTCTCACGGACATATGCAGGAAGTCATGGACATGCCAAAAGTGAATGCGGTCGACGAATTTAAATCCGACCATAGCCTTGTTGAAACAATTACAACAGGAACCTCAAGCACCAGTACGTCCGGAACCTGGAAAATGGTTGGCAAAACAGTGACCATCACCATAGCAGGGAGGCCGCCTATGGATGGGACCGTTTCAGATACCGGCAGCTCGCTGATCTATACGATCCAAATGCCGAAGACTGAACATCAGCAGGTTATAAAAAGAGAATGGACCTTCGAAAAAGTTTAATGTGCCTGCCTGGTATGGGCCGCTTTTTTTGCCGAAGCAGAACGACTTGCTGCAGTTCTTCTTTTCGCCGCAGACTTTGTCTGTTTCGACAATGCGGATTTAGACACGGTTGATGTCGGTTCTTTCTTTAGTGCACTCAGGCTGGCTCTTGATCTTTTCTCAGAAACCGGTTCATGCCTTTCACCTTTTTCAGATTCACGCTTGGCCGCGGTACGGGTCTTTTCGGAAGAGGTTCCCTTCTTTGGTTGTTTTAATTTAACACCGGCCCTCCGGGCTTCGGATAATCCGATGGCGATGGCCTGTTTGGCGGACCTGGCACCATGTTCCCCGCTTCGGATCTTTTCTATCTCGTCATGTACGAACTCGCCGGCTTGTGTGCTGGCAGATTTACCGGCTTTCTTATCTTTTTCTGCTTTATCGATGGTTGATTTGTCTGGCATACAAATGTTTTTTAAGTCAATTTGCAATTGATATGCCAGCCTGGCTAATTCGCTTTATGGGTAATCGGCGTAACTCCGGGAGACCCGTACCAGAAAATGGTTTCCAGATAATTGGGCAGCCGGGCATAGGCGCGATTCCGGCAATCAGCCATGATTGTTTGACCGTCGGCCGACAATACGCCGAAGTATTGAATGATCAGATCAGATGATTCGTTATAACCGGCGAAATAAAGTTTTGGGCCCCGCTGCTGATATCCTTCAATTAACAACTGGTCCTGTGTAGGGGGCGTATAGGTAATCACTTTTCCGCCCCGGGTATAGGTCATTTTATTTCCAGCGACAAATGAAATACCATTGATATCCGGAAACTCATACATGCCGGTAGTTGGCCCAGGATCGGTTATTTTATCCGTATTCCAGCTGCTCCCGTTAACATCAGGGATGCTGGCTGGATTTATTTGAAGCGTCACGGTATACTGAGCACTTTGCGGGGCGCTGCTGGTAGCGATCGATCCGCCCGTCAGTGTTTTGTGGTCGGGAAAAGTGATTACCTGCTCATCACCGGAGAGTGCATATTGGATCGTCACACTGGTCTGACCACCGGTTGCATTGTCTATTTTCGTTATTTTTCCAACGACACTATCGTTCTCTACGATGTCATTACCGATCAGCCAGGAAAAGAGCGCATACACGGAAACGGTAGTATCACTGTTGAAGCGCAGATAATAGGGCTGGGGATAGGTCTGACCATAGGTCTGTGCCACGCCGGTCCATTCGGTATTTGCAAAAAAGTTGCTGGAGCCCCCGGGATGAGTGCCCGATGTGTCTTTAATACTATCTTTTCCACAACCTGTCAGAAAGAGGATACCCATGGTCAGGCCAATATATACTATAAGTGGTTTCATGATGAAGTCCGGTTTTAAATAATGAATAGTGGTAAATTACAGCACGGAAAAAGCATATAAAAGGCAAAACGCCGAACGACATTTTAAATCGCCCAACGACAACTAAAACAATGGAAGTTCATCATCATCCGGATCTTCATCATAAAAAAAAGCACTTAAAAGAGTACCTTCTGGAATTCCTGATGATCTTTCTCGCCGTGACCATGGGATTTCTGGCTGAGAATATGCGTGAGCATATCACGGAGCGGTCAAAGGAAAAAGAATATATCCAGGGTTTCATCCGCAATGTGGAGGACGACACGGCAAACCTGCAGCGCATCATCAATTTTGATAACGTACAGGTGAAGGGTATCGACAGCTTTCTGCATCTGAGGCACGCCAATCTGAAACTGGATAGCAATCTCAAAACATTTTACGTTTTGGTCTTTCATACGTTTTATAATTCTGCTTCTTTTACCAGCAACAATGCCACTTTGCAGCAATTGAAAAGCACCGGCGATTACCGGCTTATTAAGAAAGAACATGTCGCAGACAGTCTTTCAAAATACGATACCGATATCCAGGATATGTCGAGCCAGACAAACTATTACAATGAGTATTTCAAGGAAATCCTGTCCAGACTGGACGCGATTACGGACATGTCCATTTACGGAGATTCTTTGTTCATGATAAATGGAAAATTCACCCCTAAACACATTCCGGGATTAGGTACGGATAGTAACCAGTTTCGCACTCTTTTTAATAAAGCATTTGACTTCAGGATCATTACCAGTTCCTATGCCAACAATATGCTGAAGCCCGAGTTGGAGAATGCTACCCGGCTGATCACTTTTCTTAAGAAAGAATACGATTTGGAAGATGAATAAATGATTAACTCAGAAAAATTAATAGTCAATGAATGTAGAGATCATCGATAAACCGCTCAGGTTGACTCTTTATGGATTTTCAGGTATCGCGATGAATAAGGATTATGCTGCAACTGCCTTTAAATTAATGGACCGGATGTGGCAGACAGTTAAATCAAACAACTTAAAAAATAAGGGTCTTAATATTTGGGTGTACGACCAAAATGAAAAGGTATTTGCGGGTGTGGAACTGAACGATATTCCAAATCAGGACACGGAACTGGAACAAAAAAGTATTATTCTTACGAAATATGCATACTACAAACATGTGGGTCCATATAGTCTGATAAAACAAGCCGGACAAAATATGACCGATGATATAAAAAAGAAAGGCTTTGAAACCAGTTTACCCTATATTGAAATATACGGACACTGGAATAAAGACGAGGCCAAGCTGGAGACCGAACTTTTTATGTACCTGAAATAGTTTTCTCGTCAGCTCGCGTTCTTCTCTCTTTCACCCAGCGAAAACCAGTTTCCCGAGTCGATAAACAGTGCTTCATAGGTCCCGCATTCGCGCCCTATTTGACAGGACCGATCTTTAATGGGTGACCAGCGTTACGCACCAGGTAATCTTTTGCTTCCCGAAAAACTTTTTGGCAAATCGTATTTACTGTCATAATATTTTCCCCTATGTTAGCGTGTACGTTTTGGATACCGGCGTTTTTTTCAATATAATCCAGGTAATGATCCAGGGTCTTTGCAAGGCCCATAAATGACACGGATGTTTTTAAATTGTGCGCAAAATGTGTTAGCTCAGGATAATTCGTTTTATCGAATGCTTCCTTCATAGCTTCCAGTTCATCAGGTACTTGTTGCAGGAATTGTTTTATCATACTTATTTCAAATTCGGTGTTTCCTCCAGAAACCTCTTTGAGATAGTCGAGATCAAGCAATTCCCCATCGCGAACCGAAATATTATTATTTTCATTTTTTAATTCCGCTCTTCCGCCGCCTGGATTTAGGATATCTTTCATGATTTTAAATAATTCTTTCTCCCGGACAGGTTTCGGAATATATTCATTCATACCATAACATAAACATTTCTCTCTTTCGCCTGTCATTGCATGGGCTGTCATTGCGATGATCGGGATATTCATCCCCAATTCATTTCGTATTTTCAAAGTGGTTGTATAACCATCCATCAGAGGCATCTGAATATCCATCAGAAGCATTCTGTAATCTCTTTGTTGCAATGCATCTAAGGCCTCTTTTCCATTATTTACAATATCGAAATCAAGATTCCAATAAGTTAGTAAATGTCTCATCAGATTTTGATTCATCACATTATCCTCTGCAACCAATATCTTTAACCGGGTATCGGCCAGGTTCATTTCACTGGTAGAATACAAATTCAGATCCTCATGCTCGGTGAATTCATGGGAGATGGCATAAGGAATAGAAAAAACAAATTCGGTGCCCTTATCTATTACACTGTTTACATGTATCGTTCCGTTTTGTAAATCAACCAATTGTTTAACAATAGACAAGCCCAGACCCGTGCCGCCATATTTACGGGTAGTGTCTTCATCTGCCTGCTGAAAGCGGTCAAATATTACTTCCAGTTTATGGGAAGCGATGCCTATCCCGGTATCTTTTACAGAAAACGAAATGTCAATATTTTCCTCCTTTTTTTTATCCGCCTCGACGGTTATCTCAATTTTTCCTCTATTCGTAAATTTTATGGCGTTGTTTACCAGGTTCACTAAAATTTGCGTTAAGCGTACCGCATCTCCTGTTAGTAAATCAGGTAGTGAATTTTCAATATTCACTATAAAATGAAGATCCTTTTGCTGAATTCTTGTAGCGAACATGGTTTTTACCGAATGAAGGAGTTCACGCAGACTGAAGGATTTCGATTCAATCCGCATCATGCCGGCTTCTATTTTGGAAAAATCAAGTATATCGTTAATGATTTCAAGCAGGCTTTCTCCTGAATTTTGAATGGAACGCACAAACTCTCTTGATTTCTCATTGAGAGGCTCTTTCTGCAATAAATTGGTAAAACCCAGGATTGCATTCATGGGCGTTCTGATTTCATGGCTCATATTAGCCATAAAGTTTTCCTTGATGACACCAGCCTCCCTTACTTTCTTTTCGGATACATTTAATTGTTCATATAGTTGCTGTTGACGTTTAGTACGTTTAGCGATGTACTCAAAAGTAAAAATGGATGCCAGCACAGCAGTAATCGCCAGGATAAACCCCCATTCCCTGGCCCTTTTCCCACTATTGTTTGCATCAATAGCGAGCTTTGTCAGATATTGTTGCCGGGGTTTGTTTAATAAATCAATCACATGCACAATATTCCCCATCACATAGGTTTGCCTCCTACTTTTATACGTGGCTATAGCAGCCGATTGTCCTTTCGAAAAGAGGGTGTCGAGAATGATATGTCCAAAACCCAGTTTTACTTCAACCAGTGAATCCAATTCCTTCACGAGTTTTTTTGTGCTATCGGTTAATACAAGGGGCCGCAATTCCGACATGATTTTTCTTACTTTTCCTTCATTGCCTTTTATATCCTTCAAAAAACTGGAGTCTTTACTGAAAACAGTCCGGTATATATGACTTTCAATAAATAGCATGTCCGTCTCCAGTTTCTGTGTTTCACCGATGATCTGGAACTCACGGATAAGGGATTCGTTTCCTTCTATAAGCTTATTGATATTGTTATTGGAATTGTACTGAAGAAAAACGATCAGCATGATAGTGGTAACAAAAATACCCAGTAAATAAAGAATGAATCTTTTGTTACGCATATGTCTCTGGTTAACAGGAGGGACCGGTGCAAAATTCCTGTAAAATTTGTTAACCGGCCTCAAATTTCATCCAATTGGAGCGATTTCACCCCAAAGATAATTGCTAACGCTTATCCGTCCTCTTATCGAATGGCTGATTAATATATTTCCTGAATAGGAAATTGATCAACATGATATTAGCAAATAATCCAACGACGTCAAGTATCACAAATTCGGATTTGCTATTCATATCTATCAGTCTCATAAGAAGATAAGAAAGACAAGCGTATAAACCCGTGGCGGTAAAAAATAGTATGGCAAATAGCTTTTTCATATTTTAAAAATTTCATCACTACAGTAAAGCTACGAGCATGGCAAAGCCTTACATAATGCCAATCGTTCAACGGGCAAAATCAGTAGTTGAACCGACAAATTTTATTAATTTTATCCTATGAATGCCTTGATTATCGATGACAACGAAATGGCCAGAATGATGCTTAGGCAATTGGCGGGCAGAATAGACGACCTGACGATTGTCGCTGAATGTTCGAGTGCGTATGAAGCTTACAACCTGCTTCTTTCCGAACCTGTAGATCTTCTTTTGCTCGATGTGGAAATGCCGGGCATGTCGGGATTGGAGCTAACCAAAAACTTGGCTAATAAGCGCCCCGTTATCATTTTTATCACTTCAAAAAAGGAATATGCGGCTGATGCTTTTGACCTGAATGTGGTGGATTATATCATAAAACCAGTATCAGGTTCCCGGTTTATCCAGGCTATCGATAAGGCAAGAGAAATATTGGATAGTAATAAAGAGGAAGTGAAATTCAGAGAAGAGGAATTTGTTTTTATTCGTGATTCCAATATTGTACGCAGACTGAAGCTGGATAGTATCTTGTTTGCAGAGGCGATGGGTGACTATGTTAAACTGTATACGCTTGAGAAATTTTATGCAATTCATACAACATTAAGAGCGGTTGAGGAAAGACTCCCCGCATCCAGGTTCCTAAGGGTGCACCGTTCCTATCTGGTGGCTATAAATAAAATTGACAGCATGGAAGCAGGTGCATTGATAATCAACCGCAAACCAGTGCCTGTGGCTGATGCCTACCGATCTGCCTTAAACAAGAGAATGAACATAATATAATTTCTTCATCGCCCAATTTGCTGATCGTGGTCACTTCCGGATTTTAGGAGATGAAACTATCCACGCGCAATTGACCACCGGAGCCCGGGCTTCGGTGGTCAATTGCGGTCATGCACTGAATCATCTGGTATAAAGTAACCACGAGAAAAAAGCCAAATTATTTCATGGTTGTGAAAAAACTAACTCCACCGGATAGTCCCACCATTAATACGATTGTCTTGTTGCCGTTTTTTAGCTCAACAAAATAATGACTGCTATTTTCGGGTGAATCTTTATAAAAAGGCAATTCCGAGTTATTTTCAATGTATGATTCATTATCACTGTTTGCGTTAAATCTGACAACTCTTACGACTGTATACTTTGGATATTCGCCTGCAATTTCCTTCTGCGCATTTGCAGGTAAATCGCGTAATGATCTATTGCGAAGGGTGCCAAGCAACTCGTTATTATTATCATAATAAGCTGTAGTTTTTCTGCCTTTCTGACTATAATTCACTTCGTCGAAGTCATTTGTTTTCTCAAAGTGAATATTCGTCGCGTCCGGAAAGTCTGCAGCAAACTGGTTTCTGGTAAATGCACTAACTGCGTTCTTATTTGCGTCGTTGTCATTCGTGTTATCCTGCGCATAAGCCACGGTAATGGCAGCAACCATTAAAATACCTGTTGTTAAAAAAAGCTTTTTCATAATCTGTGTTTAATTGTTTGTAAATATTTAGAATACAAAGCTATATTCAGCGGAAGTATTTTAAATGAACGAATCGTTCAATGGGCGATAAGTATAGCCGGATGAGGCTTGTCAGAAGTCAGAATAATCAGCTGGCCGCAGAAATATAATATCAGCATGCTGGACATTTTTTTGGTATTCCGGCAGTGCGGATAGATTTTTCCATTGGGCATCATCTGAAAATGCCTTCCAGTGTTTTTCACGTTCTTCCATGTTATCGAACGTCGTCATGTACATCAGATTGGGCATCCTGGATCCGGCTAGCACTTCGCTATAAAAAACAGCATTAAAGTGAAGGCGTTTAAAAATTCCTACTTCGTTACCATCATTAAACATTTTTACTTTATTCCGAAATATTTTTTCGGTGGCGCTTTCATAGCTGCGCAGTTCATAGACCCTTTCATTCTTTGCGGACCTTAGTTCAGGTAATTGCATCCCGGGAGCCATGGGAAAGGCATATAAGATGATCGTTTCAATCCGGGTATAAGGCGGTGTGGAAAAAACAGCGTTTATATACTCAGCGCCGACAGCCTGATAAGCTTTATCCTTTTGCAATATTTCATTTAATTGCCGGGCATCTTCTGCTGAATTGAACGGAATAAAGACATAGATCTTTTTATCAGAAACCGTATCATTGGCAAGTGATTTAAATACACCGGCGGAAACAATTTTCATTCGATGTAAGGCGGGCAATAATGCGTCAGAAAAATAATGATCGAGGACTTTTTCCTGCACACTATCTTTAAAATGATAAATACTCAGCGTGTAATATTGCCGCACTGGCGCAACGGCATAAACAAAATTGACAGACTGGATAAGTAAAAAAACGATAAACAAGCGAAATGTGACTTTGCAATTTTTCATGTGTGTGTTTTTTATTTATAACCTTAATTGTTTGTCAGAAAGAGATTTTTTATGAATTTCAAGTCAGCATGCCTTAAGCCTTAGGCCTTAGGCTCGTTAATACCTGTGTGCCGCTTCTTAATTCATCCGTAGCGATATTTACCAACTGATCACCTTCCTGCAAGGTTCCAAAGATTTCAACGTTTCCGTCACTTTCTCTGCCTCTTTTGACGGGAACCCATTCAGTTTTTCCGTTCTTAACCCGAATGACAAATACCTGTTTTGTATTTTCTGTTACACTGGATTCAGGAACAATAAATACCTGATCGGTGTTGGTCATGTTCAGGGACACTTGGGCGAACATGCCAGGTAATAATATTTTATCTTTGTTTGCTACATCCATTTGAAGTTGTTCGGTACGCAATTGTAAATCAAGACTACCCGCAACACGGCTGACGGTTGCAGTAAAATCTTTTCCGGGCAGCGTTTTTACCGAAAAATGAACAGTGTCTTCCAATTTAAAATACTCGGTTGCTGCTTCCGGAACGGCAATGACCAGTCTTAATTTGGCCTGCTCCTGTAAGGTCAGCAGTGGAATAACGGAGCCCGCGCCAGCGGGTCCTGCATAGGCGCCCGGGTATAAATTACTGGCGCTGATCACGCCGTCAAAAGGTGCCCGTACTTCCAGGTAACGATTTAAATTGTTTGATTCATTATAACTTGAACGGGCGGCCATCAGGTTGCTGCTATCTGAGTTCATTTTGGCATATGCGATTTCGAGATCGTTGGGAGAAATGGTTCCTGGTATTTTACTGGTTTGATACATTCTCTCATAAGTGGCCTTACTGGCCGTATAATAGGCTTTATTTGTCTGGATGAGTTGTGCAGCGGTGTTTGATGCATCCAACATTTCAGGGGCCTCCAGAACTACCAATAACTGATTCTTTTTTACAACAGATCCTACATCAACCAATAACTTCTTCACAAAACTATTCACTTTTGCGTAGAGGTCCACTGATTGAAACGGACGCAACTCACCAGGTATCGTCATATATGTTGTCAACTGTCCTTTGCTTAGAGAAAATGTTTGTACAGTTGTCTGTTCCGGCGCCTGTTTCACTGCTGCGTCCGCGTCGGCTCCGCAGGATGCTGCCATTATCCAAAGAAGAATCGGAGTGGCAAGAGAAATTATATATTTCATTTTATATATTTTTTTATGGTGCGATTTGTAAATGATTAAGATGATCAAAATAAAGACTACGATTATCATCCGGGTCAAGGGAAACAGAATGAACAGTTCGTTTTCTCTGGACCATAGAAAAGATAGTTGGCAGTATCAGCAGGGAAGCAATGGTTGACGCCAGTAGACCGCCGATCACGGCCTGACCCAGTGGCGCCGTTTGTCCGCCTGATTCTCCCAGACCCGTCGCCATGGGTATCATTCCGACAACCATGGAAATGCTCGTCATCAGGATCGGACGTAAACGAAGTCCTGCAGCCTGAATCCCCGCCTGAATGGAGTCGCTTCCTGCTTTTCTGATTTCTTCTGCATTGGTGACCAATAATATCGCATTGGATACGGAAACCCCGACCGACATGATAATACCCATGTATGATTCAAGGTTGAGGGTCGATCCACAGGCAAGCAACATCAGTAATGAACCTGCCAGCACAGCGGGGATAGTAGTAAGAACAGTAAAGGAAAGCGGGAATGACTGATAGTTGGCTGCCAGCATCAGCAGCAATACAACAACAGTGATGAGCAGTCCTGTTTGAAGGCTGCCCAGTGTTTGTGTCAACAATCCCACCTCTCCTCGGGTCTCTACTGAGATTCCGCGGGGAGGCGCATCGATTTCTTTCAGCGCTTTATTTACCGCAACGGCCGCCGTACCCAGGTCTTTCCCGTAGATATTTGCACCTATGGAAAGAAACCGTGTAGCACCCCGGCGATCATATTCACTGATCACATGATCCCTGGTTAATGTAGCTACGTCTCCCAATACGGGTCTGGGACTATTTTGCTTTAATGGTATAGCTGCCAGATCTTCCATACTTGACAATTCATTCTGTGGAACTTCTACCTGAACATTATAGGAATTGGCATTTGATTCATCCAGCCATAACATTTTTTGTATGTACCGGCTGGAAGAAGTAACTGATGTTAATGAGTTGGATACTTCAGTCATACTAAGTCCGAGTTGTTTTACTTTTTCCCGGTCGATATTGATGAGAATGGCCGGGTTTTTCAATTGTTCCTTTAATCCGATGTCCCGTAAATAGGGTATGTTTTGCATAGCGCTGATCACTTTTTGCGCATATGCCTCACTTTGATCCAGGTTCACACCCATAATAGCCACTTCGATGGGTGTTGCCGCACCCTGGCTCATAATCTTGTCGGTGAGGTCAATCGGTTCAAACGATAAACTGACATCGGGCATCTCCTGATGCATAGCCTTGCGATAGCTTTCCTCCAGTTCGTCCGTATTTTTTATTTTGTATGATGGTTTGAGCGCCACCTGCAAAAGGATTTCGTTGGAACTGCTTGTAAATAATATGATGGGCAGCGTAGCGAAATTTGAAGGCTGTGTTCCGAGAAAAGCAGAGGTAATTTCAACATTTTGTTTTCCAACCATTTTATATAATACATCCTCCGCTTGTAACAAAGTGGATTCCGTATACTCCAGTCTTGAACCCTGCGGAGCTCTGAGACGCACCTGGAACTGTCCATTATTTGCAGCTGGCAGAATTGTTTTTCCGATCGATTTGGCAGCAAGGACTGTTAAACCAATTGCAAGAAGGAAATATCCGGTAACAATAAGTTTGTTCCGTTTAGATTCTTTCCCGAGCAATTTCAGGAATCGCTGTTTAAATCTGTCAAAACCACCGGACGTTTTTGTGGATGCCGCTTCCAATTTTTTATGATCTAAATCCTTTAATACCCAATTTGATAAAACCGGCACCAGGGTTTGCGACAAAAGAAATGCGGTGATCATCGAAAATCCTACCGCCATGGACAGAGGCAGAAACATGCCCTGTGGAACGCCCGTCATCAGTAAAGCGGGAGCGAATACGGCCAGTGTGCTTAGAAGAATCAATAATTTAGGAAGGGCAATTTCATGACAGGCATCCGCAACTGCTCTTGCTTTTGTCTTTCCCATTTCCATATGGCGATGTATATTCTCAACCGTTACCGTGGATTCATCCACCAGAACACCAATGGCCAACGCAAGACCGCCCAGTGTCATAATATTAATGGTTTGCCCGAAAGCTTTCAGCAGCAGTGTACTGGCGATAATGGAAATGGGAATATTGACAAGCACGATCAAAACACTTCTTGGATCTCTCAGGAACAACAGCACCATTAATCCGGTCAGGAACGCTCCAATGACACCTTCATGAATCAAACTGTTCACGGCATTAATGACATAGACCGACTGATCGAATTCAAAATTTAATTGCACGTCTTCCGGAAGTAGGGATTGCATAGAAGGAATGGCTTTCTTCAAATCCTGTACTACGGACCATGTAGAGGCACCCGCCGTTTTTACGATGGGTATGTAAATAGATTTTTTACCATTCACATAAGCAAAACCGGTTGTAATATCTGCGCCGTCCTCAACTTTTGCCACATCCCTTAAATAAACCGTAGCTCCATTTTGATACAGCAAAGGAATATTACCGAAGTCAGGAATCTTTTGAAGCACTGTATTGACGGGCGTCAGATATGAGGTATTACCCATATTAACAATACCCGCCGCGGAAATATGACTATTGTCCTGAACTGCATCAGTTATCTGCTGCGGACTAATATTATGACTGCGCATCAGATCGGGATCTATACTGATTAAAACGGTTCTTACATTTCCACCCACGGGAGGAATGGCCGCAAGTCCAGGTATTCTGGAAAAACTGGGCCTTACCCATACATTGGCCAGATCCGCCAGTTCAGTGACGCTGCGTTTGGGACTACTCAATGCCAATTGCCCTACCGGAAGTGTGGACGCATCAAACCGGATTATAAAAGGCGGTGGGGTTGCCGGTGGCATTTGATTAAATGCCCGGTTGGAAAGAGCCGTGACTTCTGCTGCAGCCTGCGCCATATCGGTGCCTTCATAAAAGCTGAGTTTCAACAAACTCAAACCCTGAATATTGTTTGTTTCAATCGATTTCAGTCCATCTGTATACAAAAAGATATTCTGGTAATTGGTGGCTATGAATCCCTCCATTTGCTGCGGGGATAATCCGCCGTAGGGCTGGGCCACATATAAAGTAGGAATATTCAGATTCGGAAAAATATCAATGTTAATCGTTCTGACTGCCATGATACCGAACAAGACAAGCCCGGAGACCAACACAATCACCGCGACCGGTTTACGTAATGCAGTTGTTATAAGGTTCATTCGATTTAATTTAGAATTGTAATAAAAACAAACTGCTGTCTCCTGCAGAGACTGCTTTATACAGCAGTGCTTGCCACACTGCACTGCAGGCGACATTACTGGCTGCTTCAGCCTGGTTCAGAAAGAATAATGTCTGTGTGACATCAACGATATTGGTCAGGCCGTTTTCGTATAATGCCTTTTTTTGATTGTAGGCATCCTCCGCTGATTTCAATTGGATCGGCACTTCCCTGTATTTTGCAAGCGCATTACTGATTTGTTGATTAGCAAATTTCAACTGGTCCGTATATTTAATTTCTGCCTGGTTATAGTCATCCTTATAAGCAGCCGAAATGAAACGCTGGCTAAGGACCTTTGACTTTACCCTGGTTAAGTCTGTTATATTCCATGTAACCCCGACACCCAGAAGATAATTGGCTCTCACTGGATTGACCCCGTCAAAAAAATTAGTCGAATAGTCTTTCGGATCGGAAGTAAAACTGCTGCCGAATCCTGAACCCCGTTCCTGTCCTACGGCGAAAAAACTGAACCTGGGGAGGGCCGTTTTTTGAAGATAAGTAGCTGTCAGGTCGCTGTTGATTATCCTGCTGTCCAGGTAACGCAAAACAGGGTGCAGTTGCCTGTTTATATCGTTCTGCTCAGGAATACTTGCTGGAAGCTTTATAATAAAACTTGTATCGAGTATGTAAAACTGCTGCTTTACGCCCATTTCTTTTGACAGCTCAATGGTCTGGCTTTGCTCAAAATTTTCCGCATCGATCAGCGACATTCTGGCTGTCGAAAGTTCTGCATTGGCTATGGAACTGTCAACACCCGGAGTAAGGCCATTTATCGTTCTTGCCAGGATAATATCCCTTAGCCGGCTGATCCGTTCCACATTGTCCTGCATAACCATTCGCAGGCGTTGTGCCGTCAGCACGTTCAGATATAAACCGATCACCGTGGTCTCCACGTCAAATTTTGTCTGTCGCAGGTCTGCCCTGTCCTGTTCATATTGACCCCTTGTGGCATTTACAAATGCTCTTTGCAAGCCAAAGGAAAAAACATTCATATTTATATTTAGATTGTATAATGCTCCGTAACTGGCATTCATATTTTGTGAAGCGTTGGTGGATGCTGAAATGGCTGTAATACCGGGCAAACCAGAACCAAGCCCGTTCACTCCATTTAATGTTCCATAGGCAGTTTGAGCAGCTAAAATGATATCGGGCAGAGCGACTTTTTTGGCTGCCTGAACGGCTTCAGCAGATGACCTGGTATAGTTGACTTTCGATTGAATCAGATAGTTTGCTGACGCGATTTCCATTGCATCGGTCATAGTCAACAACTTGTCAGGATTTTGGGCGGCAGCAGGCACCTGACAGAACAGAATAATAGATATCGGCCAGATCCATAAGTATTTTTTCTTTTTCGTTTTCATTTTTAAAGCGGCAAATGAATTTTAAAATAGTCTCTATACAGATTCTCCCTGACATGAAAATATTCTTCAGAAGGAGGGATTGAATATTCCAGGTTTTTGAGAAATGCAGGCTGTTTCATCTTGTTTGTTTTTTACTGTTGATGTAAACCTACCGTATGAAACAGGAGAGAAAATTTACAAATCGCTCAATGGGCAATAAGTATAGACGAGAGCGCTTTAAGGAGACCACGAAATGAGGTGTTTAAATTTTCCCGCCGGGATCTATCGGCAATCGTTCGGCAGGCAAGATCAGTAGCTGGAATGAGCACCCTCCCGACTCAACGACTGATTTCGCCCGTTCAACGACTTGCACTATTTCCCGGCTAATGTTCTTTTTAGTTTTGTCTTCAATAAATTATTAAACTCACTTTTCATGAAAAAAATAAACATTTACGGCGTTCTGGTCCTGGTGATCATAGCCGCAAGCAGTTTTAAATTTGCTTACCGCTATCCTCCGAAATCAGCGCTGAAGCTGCCGGGCGGATTTCAGGTTCAGGTGATCGCAGATAGCCTGGGAGCGGCAAGACATCTGGCAGTTACAGGAAACGGTCTCATATATGTCAAACTTGCAAAACTGAAAAATGGTAAGGGAATTATTGTTCTCCGGGACCTGAAAGGAGATGGAAGTGCATACAAAAAAACCGGATTTGGAAATTACATCGGTACGGGTATCTATATAAAGGATGGCTGGCTCTATGCTTCTTCCAATACGGATATTTATCGATACCGCCTGAATGAAAAAGGGGAAGTGATTGATACGGCTCATGCAGAAAAAATTGTGACCGGATTATTAGATCGTCATGAACATAATTCCAAATCCATCGTGCTTGACAATAATGGATTCCTGTATGTGAATGTTGGCGCTTATTCGAACGCCTGTCAGCTGCAGGATCGTGCTCAAGGTTCTCCGGGAATCAGCCCATGTCCGATATTGGATTCTGCTGCCGGGATCTGGCAGTTCAGGACCGATAAAGACGGTCAGACTTACGGCGATGGGGTACACTATGCAACCGGTCTGCGAAATGTGGTTGGTCTGGACTGGAATAATGATATGGATCAGCTTTTTGTAATGCAACATGGCAGGGACCAGCTTTTTCAACTCGATCCGAAACTATATGATGCGAAACAGGGTGCGGAATTACCGGCAGAGACCATGTATGCACTTCGTAATGGAGATAATGCAGGCTGGCCCTATGTTTACTATGATCAGTTTCAAAAGAAAAAAATTGTATCTCCGGAATACGGAGGAGATGGACGGAAAACCGGAGGTGAAAATGCTATAGACCCTGTTGCCGCTTACCCGGGACATATGGCACCCGATGGATTGGTTTTTTATACCGGAACCATGTTTCCGGAAAAGTATCGTCATGGCGCATTTATCGCATTTCACGGATCATGGAACAGGGCTCCGGAAAAACAAAAAGGATATTTCGTGGTTTTCCAGCCATTTAAAAACGGCAAACCGGATGGTAACTGGGAAGTCTTCGCAGATAATTTCGCGGGATCAGATAATATCAGCTCTCCCGGACAGGCATTACACAGGCCCTGCGGACTTGCTCAGGGCCCCGACGGTGCGCTATATGTTTCCGACGACGCAAAAGGAACCATTTACAGGATTACTTACGATGCCAGATAAATCTTAAAAAATTGCCATAAAAATCATATCCATGAAAAACAAGTTAAGGGTGGTTATCATGATGCTCGGTGCAGGGGTGGTTTGCGGGAACACATGGCCCACCCCGGCCGAAGCAACATTGAGTGGCCCGGGACCCGGCACCGCACAGCGTGGACAGAAAATTTATCAACAGACATGTCTCGCCTGTCATCAGGCAGATGCGGGCGGTGTACCCGGTATGACTCCCCCTCTTCAAAAAAGTCCGTATGTGCAGGGACCGTCTGTTAAACTGATAGGCATTGTTCTGAATGGTCTTAATGATGGTGTGGAGATTGACGGAGAAAGTTATTCGAATCCAATGCCCCCTTTCGGTGCGGCTTTGAAAGATCAGGAAATAGCAGATGTCCTGACTTATCTGCGAAATCATTTTGGAAATAAAGCAGGACCCATAAATGTCAAACAGGTCAGCCAGATCAGACTTGGACTGAAAAAATAATCCAGGGAAGTAAAAAAATAGTTCATTTAAAAAATTAATATTATGCAACACAGACAATTGGGTAGTACAGATGTAAAAGTATCCGCCATCACGTTCGGTTCATGGGCAATCGGAGGATGGATGTGGGGAGGAGCTGTAAAAAAGGATGCACTGGAAGCCATTGCTGCATCTTATGATTATGGGGTAACTTCCATTGATACGGCACCCATATATGGACAGGGACGAAGTGAAGAAATTGTTGGAAAAGCACTCCGCAGCCTGCCACGTGATAAGGTTCAGATACTGACCAAATTCGGAATGCGCTGGGATGAAAAAAAAGGGACGCTTGACTTTAAGAGCACCGACAATGCAGGCCATCCAATAGATATTTACAGATATGCCGGCAAAGAAAGTGTTATAAAAGAATGTGAAGACAGTCTCCGTCGTTTGGGCACGGATTATATTGATCTTTACCAGCTTCACTGGCCCGATCTGACAACGCCTATTTCAGAAACAATGGAAGCCCTGACGCAATTACTCAAAGATGGAAAGATCCGGGCTGCCGGTGTATGTAATTATTCTGCGGCGCAAATGGTTGAAGCGGAAGAGAGCATCAATCTTGCTTCCAACCAGGTTCCTTACAGTATGGTAGAAAGATCGATCGAGGAAGAACTCATACCTTATTGTTATAATAATAATAAGTCAATCATCGCGTACAGTCCCCTGCAACGAGGATTACTGACAGGTAAGATCCGGCCTGACCATAAATTCGCACCGGGAGATCACCGTCCAACGACTCCATTTTTTAAACCTGAAAACATACAGCGCGTCAACATGTTCCTAGACAGATTGAAGCCGCTCGCAAGATTGAAAGGTGCGCTCCTGTCCCAACTCGTAATCCGCTGGACCATTGAACAACCCGGCATTACGATTGCACTCGTAGGAGCAAGAAATAGAGAGCAGGCAATACAAAATGCAAAAGCAGCTTATATCGATCTTTCCCAAGATGAAATCGAGATGATCGACAACGAAGTAGAGCAGTTGCAACTGGCGGACTATGAATTCACGGTTTAATTTTGTAACTCATAAAACATAACCCATGAAAGTTGGCTGGATAGGTCTCGGAAATATGGGCAGCACGATGTCACAACGTTTGATAAATGCAGGTTTTCCCATAACAGTGTACAATCGTACCAAGACGAAGGAAGAGGCTTTGAAGCTGATGGGAGCCACCGTTTCATCTTCTCCCCGATTATTAATGGAACAAACGGATGTTATCATCATCATGGTTACGGATGATCAGGCCATCAGGGAAATTTTTACCGGAAATGACGGACTGCTCGGTACAAAAGCAAACGGGAAAATTATCATT
>Ga0066787_10000030_pt1 | contig 21603 bp, 16 predicted proteins | sample OrgsoiDNA2013047_FD_70942 | JGI IMG/M metagenome (GOLD analysis project Ga0066787, IMG submission 70942) | Permafrost soil microbial communities from the Arctic, to analyse light accelerated degradation of dissolved organic matter (DOM) -... | ecosystem: Environmental > Terrestrial > Soil >...
TCCTATGAAAAACCATTGTAAAAATAATAAAACAATTCTATTAAACAAGAACCCCTAAGGGTATTTTGAAAATAATTATCAACAGTATAAGGTTCAGATCGTTATACAGTATAGTAAAAATACGCGCATTCCAGATTTGGGAATCCCTTACATGAAAAAAGCCATCCGCTTTGGCGAATGGCTTTTAAAATATTTAAAGGGAACGACTAGTAAGACCAGAGGTCCTGCTCGTAGTTGAAGATCTTTTCTTTGATATCATCGCCTTCCAGAAGACCCAGGATCGGATCTTTTATGTAAGCACTGATAAAGTTATCACCAGGGTTATCTATCGTTGATTTGATAATCCTGCTTGAGAACATGCGGCTTTCAAAAAGTTCTTCCCAGCTCATACGCGCTCCAAAGTTTTTACCATTGTATGCTTCGTATTTGGCGAGGAATGGTCTCAGATCGGGATAATAAACCCAGAATATCGGCAATACGGCCCTGAAGGATCCGTCAGCATTTAAGATCGTTTTCTCCGGAGCAATTCCGAGAATACGAACATACATCCTGGAAGATTCTTTATCGAATACCCACTCTTCCTTGATTTCATATCTTTCTACCTGGTCAGGATTGAAATCTTCCTGGATCGTCGTGTCTTTTGTAAGACCTTTTGATCCGTCGGGGTCCTGCGTCATATCAGGTATCTGAATGGTATGAGGTTTACCTACCATGCTTTCGGCAATCTGGCGGAAAGTCATTGGTGTTGTGAAACGGTCATCGATGGTGGCATCAAAGGCAGTCACATCACCACTATGGATCAGGTTGAGCAGAATACTTATGAAACGTTGGTTACCGTTATCTTCAGAAGCTTTGTAAACGAAAGGAAGATTCATTTTTTCATGAACGTCCACTTCGCGCCAGACACGCTGGCGGTAAACGGCATCGTCTTCCCGGATATGCTCATAAGCAAGCGGAGTACGATCCTTAACCAATTGTAATTCGATAGATGCATCGTTCCGAAGCGATTTACGTGGCGTATCCAGTTTGATATCCGCAATAAACTCCTGTACAGGCTTTACGGTATCTTTCGGAGGTACGACAGCCGTATTGGCGGCGCTATTTTTACTGGTATTCGTTTTTTTCTTGGCAGTTGACCTCTTCGTCTTTTTCCTGGCTGCAGGAGCCTGGGCCTGAACAGTACCCAATGCCATAGCAATGACTACTGAGAGGAGGGACAATCTGATAAATCGCTTCTTCATGTTCTAAAATTTATCTTTACGATGACAAAACAGATCCGCCACTACATCGTGGCGGATCTTAGTAATATTTTATTTAAGGCTAAAGACCATGGGTGCTATTTCCCGCTGTTTCCCGTCAGGTCCAATTACACGGATCTGATCGAAAAATATGTGGGTTCCCGGAGTTGCCCGGCCTACGATGCCGGCTGCATTACCTGACCATCTGTTACTGCCTTCAACACTGGCTTCAGTGTAACCGGATATTCCGCCACCTTCAGCTCCGATCTTATAACTTACCACTTTAAAAGGCGCTTCGAAGTCAGAATCTTCCAGACGGGCGATCAGACCACCGATGGCTTTGAATTCGGCAGAAGAAATTGAACCACCTTTTTTGGATCCGATGAAACCAGCCGGTAAGGGCAGATTCTTTACACGGATCGGGAATTCGAAATTCTTTCCTGCTGCATTCACTACGATCTTGGACATGCCTGGTGTAGTAGCACGGGCAATATAATGATCACCTGCTGTTTTAGAAATAGAAGCACCCGGGCTTTCAAAGCTGATGTGTACTTTTTCTGCTCCGACAGAACCACCGGAGATGGTCATCGGGTTATCTACCCCGATGTATACCACGTTCATTTTTTCCAGGAAGATAGAGGCGCCTGAAGGCATACCTACTGTATACTTAACGACTTTCGGAATCGTAGCTATTGTTCCGTCAGGTTTTGTATAGGCAATATTTACTGTGATTTCATGTGAACCTGCACCTTGTACTTTTGCTTTGTAGTCAGCCACCCCATCAGCGTTTAAAGTCTGATGTACGCCGCCGATTGTAATATCAGGTTTTGCAGCTGCGCTGAATGCACCGATACCGGCCTGAATTTCCAGTTCATCACCGGGCATCAGGTAAGTCGCATTCGTTCCGGCAAACGCCTCGAACTGATTATACACTACTTTTACTGATCCGATTTGTTTGTAGCAATAATCCACCATCTGTGATTCAGAATTCTTTACGTCATTCTGGAATTTACTCAGAATGGTTATCGCTGCAATCGTGGGCGTCATGTGAAAATAATTGGTCACCCAATCTTTTACAGAATCGTTGGATTTTGCTGCACCTGTCTGTGATACGGGAACAGTTAGATCCAGGGGAAGCTGGTTTTCAAAATCAGCCTGTGCTTTGGCAACTTCTTTCTGCAAGATTGGATTTTTTGCAATATCAGGCGCATTGGGATTTAAAACTGCAATCATCTCCTTTTTGTATTCTGCGAGAGAATCAAATAATATTTTTCCCTTGCCATCCTTGTCAAAAACACGGGTGGCTGCATCCAGATTGGCATCATTGAATTTTTCTTTGCCCTCTTTATCTATTTCAAACTGGGATTCAAGTTTAAGCAGGTGTTTCATTCCGTCGATGGTATTATACATCGCTAAAGAAATACTCTGAAGCTGCCTTGCTTTAGGGGCCCAGATTTGTGCATTCTCTTTTGTTTGCGGATCATTCAGTGCTTTATCAAAGGCACTATAGGTAAGATTATTCTTATCAGTAACCACCGTGTTGGATGTGGTAATACTGTGGTTCACGGTCTTGAAGGCATTCAGAATTTCAGCTGATACATTCAGTGCCAGCAATGCTGTAAGCACCAAATACATCATATTGATCATCTTCTGCCTGGGCTCTTTAGGTAAGGACATGAGCGGGAGAATTTAATGTGTTAACAATGGTTTTTCAGGTTTTTAGTCCCGATAATGAATATTGGATTACTGTCTACCTTGCATTGCGCTCAGCATATTACCATATACATGGTTCAGGTTACCCAGGTTCTTTGCAAGTAAAGCAACCTGTTCCTGTGTTTTCTTCGCATCAGCGATACTACCGTTCATAGCTTCAGATGCCTGAGCCAGGTTAGAGTAGAAGCTGTTCATTGCTTTCAAATGATTATTGCTATCCTGCAGTTCCAGTTCGTACAGTGCATTCAGTGAACCCAGATTCTTGGTCAATACCTGAACCTGTCCGTGAAACTGTTTTGTGCTTTCAGCAGCACTGTTAAAGGTAGTAATGGTTGCAGTAGCGCCCTGGTAGGCAGTTTTCATACCGTCCAATGCAATCGCTGCTTCTTTTGTTTTATTTGTATAATCAGTTGTTGCCGCAAGCGCGCCTGATACATCACTGATTTTTTCTACTGTTGATCCGAATTTTTTAAAACCATCGCTTAAACGAGCCAGGTTGGTCGGAGTGATGTCAGCTTCCTGCATCATCTTATCCATCTGTTGCAGAGATGGATTGCCTGAACCTGCGCCAGCCAATTTTGGAAGGGCTTCTGCCAGTGCATGCATTTCACCACCGGGAGGCGGTAAGAACGCATATATGATAAAGATCAATGATTCTGTAAGAAGTCCTGCAGTAAGGAAGAAGTCAGCCAACCGTTGGTGGGTGATTTTCTGCCATGCACCAAAGATTACGACGGCTGCACCGACACAGACGACGATATTGACGAGCTTTTCAGTAGATTTTGAAACTCCGGCTGACATAGTTTTAAATTTTAAGTTTTTTAATAGGTTTTGTAAGGGTCGCGGAAACAAGTTTCCGGCTGATTGCTATTGAATCAAAACGTTGTTTATTTTAAAAAATTTTATTTAATCTAATAAATCTCCACTATCTCTTGGCCAGGGTTGCCGGCAAATCGATCACGCAACGGAATCCGATGTATGATTTTGCAGTATCCTGATACTCGTAAGTCCTGGTGCTGGTTTGCAGGAAATAGCCTACATCTTTCCAGCTGCCGCCACGGATCACTTTACGTTTCATACGCGGAGGATCTGAATCCTTGGCATTGTAACGGATGTCCGGGTTCATGTCGTGCTGGAAGTTATAAGCTCCTTCATAATATACAGAGGAAGTCCATTCTGCTACATTACCTGCCATGCAATACAGACCAAAGTCATTAGGCCAGTAAGCATCGGCACGCGCAGTATAAAATGCACCATCTTCAGGATAGTTACCGCGACCTGGTTTAAAGTTTGCCAGGAGACAGCCTTTCTTATTTCTCAGGTAGTAGTTTCCCCAGGGAAACATTGATTGTGAACGTCCGCCGCGGGCTGCATATTCCCACTCAGCTTCTGTAGGTAAACGGAAGGGGCTTTCATTTGCTCTCTTCGTCTTATCCAGGAAAGAATTCAGGTATTCTGTTCTCCACTCGCAAAACACAGTCGCCTGGTTCCAGTTTACACCAACTACCGGATAATTTCCGAAAGCCGGGTGGGAGAAATATCTTTTGGTCATCGGCTCATTATAAGAATAAGAGAAGTCGCGAACCCACACCAGTGTGTCGGGGTAGATCTTGACGTCTTTCTTTTCTATGAACTGTGAACGCATCTTACCTTCATTGGCTTTTTTAGCTGCCTCTTTCAGGTTAAATGTTTCTGAATGATAAATAAGTTTGGAAGGATCTATTTCCTTCTTACCGAAAAGACGGTTTTCAGGAGCCAGGATCAGTACATTGATTTTTTCGATAGTGGCTTTATCTCCCCATTTGATGGTCTGCGCCTTTTTCCAGTCAATCTGGAATTTTCCGTCCACTTCCTTGCCATATTGCATCAGGACAGCTGCGGTTGAGTCACGCACCCAGTTTACAAACTGGCGATATTCATTATTGGTAATTTCAGTCGCGTCCATCCAGAATCCGTTGATGGATACCTGCTTGTTACGGGCTGTGTAAGCGTAATTGACGTCTTCGTCACTTGGTCCCATGTGGAATGTTCCGGGTGGGATGTAAACCATTCCGGGCGGTTTACTCAGATTGTACTTGCTCGCGGGGGCAACGCCATGTAATTGTCCGTCGTCCGGAAGTCCCTTGGACTTACCCAGTTTACTACAACTTGACACGGCCAGCGCTGCACCAAGTGTCAACAGAATGGACAGGTTTTTCATTTTCATTTTTATTAAAGGGTATTGGACAAAAATAATCTTTCGAGAATATCTCCTAAGAATATCTTCCATCGCAAGTATAAAATTTATTTTTTAGAAGTCAAAGTTTTGCCAATAGATTTATTAACGGTGGAAAGGTCTGCCTTATTGTAATTTACTGCCCTTTTAGCGGGTTTTTTAAGAGTTTTTTAGGAGAACAATAAGCTCAGCTACTTCTGTTACAGGCTGTTGGCAGGAATAATCCCTGCAAAGAAAAAATTGGGGCATTCCCAGAACCGGTTTGTTTCTCAAAAGTGGAAAGTCTCGGGGGGGTACAGAAGTCTTTTGAAAAACCCGGTTTGGGACACTCTTCGCCAGAAATTCACGATGCTTTTGTTCCGAAGGCGTGCCCGCCAGCACAATCTCATATAGTTGATACGCAAAGGCATTTATCAAAGTTGCCCAAATGCCAAAAGATCCCGGATACCTGATGATAACTTCTTTCAGACCGCTGGTATTGCCGATAGCCCGCTGTTTCCATTCCCCGATATCATATATAGTCCCCAGGTATAACAAATTTGCTGCCATAACTGAATTCCCGGAAGGCGTGGCTCCGTCATAAACTTCCCGTTTCCTGACGATGACATCGTCCTGCCGATCATGGGTATAGTAGAAATAACCCGTTTCTTCTTCGCCAAAATGCGCCATCACCCACGTTGTCAGCGTTTTTGCGCGGTCAAGGTATGAACCGTCTCCGGTTACTTCCTGCAACTGGATATAGGCTTCGATCAGGAAGGCATAGTCATCCAGGAAACCAGGGATCATTGCCTTTCCTTCTTTATAACTATGATAAAAACGGAAAATCGCCTCCCCAGTCATGTTTTCTTCCAGGAAACGCATGTTCTCTACAGCCAGTACCCGGTATTTTTCATCTCCCAGGGCCGCGAATGCCTTGCAGCAGGCCGTTATCATCAGTGCATTCCAGCCACACAGGATTTTATCATCCAACTGAGGTCTTATACGCCGGGACCTGTACTCCAGCAGCTTTTTTTTCCAGTGCGCTTCTTTTTCTTCGGGGACCGGTATTTCGGGATTCCGGATCCGGAGTATATTTTTGCCCTCCCAGTTACCCCCGTCAGTTACATCATAGTAAGAACAAAATGATTCCGCATCCGGTCCCAGAATAGCTCTTATTTCCTTTTTTTGCCATATATAGTATTTGCCCTCCTCCCCCTCGCTATCTGCATCCAAAGCAGAAAAAAAACCGCCTTTCTCCGACATGAGCTCTTTTTGCACAAAATCCAGCGTTTCCATCACCGCTTTCCGGTAGGCGGACTTACCCGTCATTTGAAATGCTTCACTTAATGCCATGATCAAGAGAGCATTATCGTATAACATTTTCTCAAAATGCGGGGCTAGCCATTCAGAATCTGTTGAATACCGGGCAAATCCCCCGCCCAGCTGGTCATAAATGCCTCCATATATCATTTTATCAAGGGATAGACCGGCGTGGGTGAGTGCTTCCGGATCACTTGTATAATAATAGTATTGTAACAGAAACCGGATTGAGAATGTCTGGGGGAATTTCGGGGCCGGACCGAATCCACCATCCACCCGGTCGGCCGTTTTCATCAACTGATCATAAATCCGGGTAAGGTCCTCCCTACCAAATGTCTCCATTCCGCCCGGTGAGCCAATTGAAAAACCGGCGCCTGCAATATGATGGGTCAGGTTCCTGGCCTGCTCTTCGATTTCCGGGCGCTTTTCCCGAAACGCCGTGGATATACTTTCAAGAACTGCCTTCCAGGAAGGCCTGTTATGCAAATTTACCGGAGGGAAATAGGTTCCTCCGTAAAATGGTTTTCCTTCCGGAGTAAGAAAAACGTTGAGTGGCCAGCCTCCGTTGCCGGCAATTGCCTGCACAGCATCCATGTAAATATGATCCAGGTCGGGTCTTTCCTCCCGGTCAATCTTGATATTTATAAAATGCCTGTTCATGAGGACGGCAGTGTCCGGATCCTCAAAACTCTCCCTTTCCATCACATGACACCAATGACATGCGGAGTACCCAATGCTCACGAGCATGGGTTTATCTTCTTCCCTGGCTTTCTGAATGGCTTCATCTCCCCACGGATACCAGTCTACCGGGTTACCGGCATGTTGAAGGAGATACGGACTTGATTCTTTAGAAAGTCGGTTTGGCAATTTGGAAGATTGAAAATAAAAAAAGGCCTGGTATACCAAGCCTCCAATAACATTGCGAACTATAAAAAGTTCTTCATCTGGAAATTATCAAATTGGTTTTCAATTTTTCAAATTCTCTTCTTTGCTGCCAAATATTTTTCCAGTGCCGACACCATCGAAGGAGCAGCCGGTTCAGGTGCCTTGATTTCCAGCACGAGACCCGCATCCATAGCAGCTTTGCCGGTATTGGTGCCAAATGCGCCGATCAATGTGCCATTCTGTTTAAACTGCGGAAAACTATCAAATAAACTCTTGACACCGCTGGGGGTGAAAAAACAAATAATGTCAAAAGCATCCGGACTAAATGTTGCACGGATATCATTGCTGATCGTCCGGTACATATAAGGAGTAGCGAATTCGCAGTGATTACTTTTCAGCCAGTTCACGATCTCATTGTCCTGCTGAAATTCCGATGTGGGATAAAGAAATTTTTCGTTTTCCTTATGTTTGTTTACCACATCGAGCATGCTTTTATTGGTGCCGTCTGCTCCGTAAAACACTTTCCGCTTCCGGTAGAGTATAAACTTCTGTAAATAAAGCGCCACAGCCTCCGTTATACAGAAATACTTCGTGTCCTGGGAAATACTGATTTTCATCTCGTCGGCCGTCCGGAAGAAATGATCAATCGCATGGCGGCTGGTAAAAATAACGGCTGAATAGTTACCGATTTCTACCTTCTGTCGCCTGAAATCTTTTGAAGGGATGCCTTCCAGCCTGATAAAAGGCAAAAAAGACATTTCTACCTCATGCCGCCTGGCGAGGTCAAAATACGGCGACTTATCAGATTCCGGCCGGGGTTGGGTGATTAAAATTTTTTTTACTGCAGTCTCAGACATCTCGGCAATATCCTTTTTATCCCTATTTTTAATCAAAATATAATTGTATTAGAAAATGGCGTTTGCAAAATTAATAAGCTTTTTCCAAATAACTAACTAACACTTTGTAAATCAATAGCAGAGGCGCGATTTCGAAAGCGCAAAGGTATAGAAAAAAGTGTAATCCACTGATTTTTATTTCTTTGTGCAAAGCGGAATAGGAGGCAATAAAACGATATACGTAAAACAAACAAATCATGATGATTGAAATGGTAATCGCAATTTCAGTCACAACAGGCCCGGCAAAGGATATCAGCACCAGGAAAGGAAGTAAAAAAATACCAATGATCTTATTGGTCATGAATACGATAAACAGGTAGGTTTCAGCCACCCGGGGAATATTAAAGATCCAACCTGTTACCTTTAGTATCATAAATTTGAATAGGTATAAAACCGCCAGCATCCCTGTACTGTACAGGAAATTCAGCCAGAAACGATCAGGACTGCCGTAGTGATAAAAGCGAAGCAGGAATGCGCAATACAGACCTCCTGAAAATATAAACAGGTTATTGAGTAACAATGAAGGGAACGGGGATAACAGTACTTGTTCGCGAATTTGTTGCTGGCGCATAGATGCCCTGAAAAACAATGTCAGCAGATTTCCAAGGTATTTTCCGAAAAACAGTTTGACGATCGCAAAATAAAACAACATCCCCACCAGCAGATAAAACATACCGTCGTAGGTTTCCGGTTCATACCGTTCGGCCCTGACATGGACGGGATTGCCCATTAAATTAAAATATTCCTGCGATCCCATCAGGTTTGCCCGGTCAAGCGGCAGATGGCTGAAATCTGCTGGTTTTCTTGCGCTGAAACGGAGAGTGTCTGTATGAAAAACCTCCACCGTATCCACCGGTGCCATGACCGGTTTATGGATCACGTGCCTTACTTGCACCGAATCGTTCAAAACCGGTTTTATGGACGCAGTATCCGGCAACCGGCTCGAGTCTGCGGTCGACTGTGACCTGGCCAGGTTTATCTGAAACAGAATAAATAAAAACAGCGCAGCTCGTTTTGCCAAGGGATCAATGGTTATTGGTATACATCCGGATTTTCTGCAATCTCCGGTAATCCGAAAGAACTGCAAAGTTTGTGATTCAACGTGGATCTTCTAAAAAAAGTTTACATATCCCAGGTGAATCTTTGCTTGTCTGAATTGAAAAGGATCACTGCCCGTTTTCCCGATGGCATACGACATATTAAAAATGCCTGCTTTGGTTTCGAAAGCCAGCCCAAGTCCGATACCTAAGTAAATATTGCTCATCGCATATCCGGGCACATCGTTTTTTGCCCAGCCTCCGTCGATGAAACTGAAAAGAAATGAATTCATGCCAATCAGATAACGATATTCCAGGCTTCCGACGGTATATTCAGAAGCAACGATACTCTCTTCATCAAAACCTCTTAACAACCGGTAACCACCAATCTGAAATAATTCATTCCTGTAAATCTTCGGGCTCTGGTACCAGGCTGCATTGAACCCAAACCGTACAGTAGATGCACGACTCAGCGGGAAATAATGTGCACCGGAAATATTCAGCCGGAACTGGTAAGATGAGGTTTGCACCGTATCATAGAGCGTGTTGTAATCAAAAGACGGATCACTCTGATCTTTCAGCTGGATGATCTCACTGTTCTTTTTTATTTTTTTTGTTCCGGCAGAACCCATAAAATAAAATTCATTACCGCGAATCGCATTGAACCTGTAATTGGTATTATTAAATTCAAAAGTAGCACCGAGGTTCAGTGAACTCACGTCTGCGACTTCGGGAAGTTGGCGCGTCGCGATGACCAGCGCGGTATCGACGGTCAATACCGAAGTCCCGGTAGTCTGAATAAATACAGATGCTTTTTTATTGGTTGAAGTATTAATCTGAATTCCCAGCAATCCGTCTGTATTGATGTAGGAGGAATCTTTCTTATACAGGGAAAAAGCAAGATTGATTCCATATGGCGAATGAAATAAATAAGGCTGCACAAAGTTTATATTTAACCGCGGTGACTGCTGTTGCAACTGCTGCCAGTCCAGACCCATACTTTCACCGTTTCCAAAAGGATTTCTCAACACAACAGTGGCCTGACCGGTTACCAGCAACTTGCCACTTTCCAGCTGATTGTTGTTTGGCAGTAAACCAACCAGTACGTCGATCTGACTGCTCTTTTTGGGCTTCAGGTATAAATTTAATACGGAACCCGTGCCCAGCATATTGATATTCCAGGGCCTGTCTTCCTGAACAAACGGCAATTCCAGTATTCGCCGGCTGATCATCAACAGCCGGTCTTTCCTATAAATACTTCCTTCCGGAATACCAAGATATCGCTCCATGAAATCAACAGTAATTTTTGCTGTTCCGTTTATACGGATACTGTCAATTTTATACAGCGGACCTTTTTCAACAGTCAGCAATGCGTTAATTGCGCCGTTTTCGATTGAAACACTGTCCAGAAAAATTTTGGCAAAAGGATACCCGTTATTTTCGAGATAGTTTAGCAGGATGAATTCCTCCGCCTGCAGCTGTTCCACCGTAGCGGGCTTACCAACAATTTTTTTTATATTCCAGCCGGCGGTATTCAGCAGGGCGGCGTCAGCTTGCTTTGTCCGGATAAGCGACCACGTGTAACGATCTCCGATATATATCTCCAAAAAAGCTGAGGCGGAATCCATTTTTATACTATCGATGGATGCTGCCGTAAATCCCTTATTTCTCAGCAAATCAGTAAGTCCGTAAATATATTCCGTGCATACAGCCCTGTCTTTAAATGAAGTTGGAATGCCCAGCGAAGCTGCCCTGAGTACGGAGTCCGGTGAACTCAGTTTTATATGTAGTGCGTATTGCGCGCGAACAGGTTGTAAGAATCCAAACAACGGAAGAAGGATGAATCCATATAATCTTAATTTTGCCATTCGCTCAAAACTCATTCGTAATTCCATAAAATTAGCCAATACAATGGCAGCCATCTATATTCACGTTCCTTTTTGCCGGCAGGCCTGTCACTATTGTAATTTTCACTTCTCGACCAACCTTGCGTTGCAGAACGATTTTATAGCTGCTTTATTGAAAGAAATAGAATGGAGAGCCGATTATCTGAACGGAGAACCGATCGAAACCATTTACTTTGGTGGCGGCACTCCATCTCTCCTGCCGGTTTCTGCCATCGCAGAAATTGTTGAATTCATAAATAGCCGGTTCACGATAAGCCAGGATCCTGAAATTACCCTAGAACTGAATCCGGATGATATGTCCGCGGATCTCTTAACCGGCTGGAAACTGGCCGGTATCAACCGCTTGAGTATCGGGGTCCAGTCATTTTTTACGGATGACCTCTTATGGATGAACCGAACCCATGATGCAGATCAGGCCATCCGCGCCATCAGCCAGGTAAGATCTGCGGGTTTTGACAATTACAGCCTGGATCTGATTTATGGACTATCCGGCCTAACCGATGAAAAATGGGGAAAAAATCTTCAGAGGGCTATTACACTCCATCCCGCCCACATATCCTGTTATGCGCTGACCGTCGAACCAAAAACGGCGTTGTATAAAATGATAGAACTGAAAAAAACACCGGACGTGGACCCCGAAAAGCAGGCAAGGCAGTTTCTGACCGCTATCCGGGAACTAGAGGCAGCGGGTTTTGAACATTATGAGATTTCGAGTTTCGCTCAACCGGGAAAAAGGAGCCGTCACAACAGTTCATACTGGCAATCGAAAAAATATCTGGGTCTGGGCCCCTCGGCGCATTCATTTGATGGCACCACCCGGCAATGGAATATTGCCAATAATGCGCTTTATATCAAAGCGATTTTTAGTGGCGGTCCGCTTTTTGAGTTCGAAAGCCTTAGCCCAAAGGACGTTTTGAATGAATATATCATGACTTCTCTGCGGACGATGGAGGGTCTGGACCTGGAGCATGTCGCGAATCATTTTGGAAAAGAAAAAGAGAGTTTGCTGGAAAATAATGCAGCGATATATATCCGGGCAAATCAGATGGAACGCAGCCGGGGGAAATTAGTCCTGACAAAAAATGGTAAACTGTTCGCAGACGGCATCGCTGCTGCTTTATTCTTCGATTGAACCGTCCCCGTGTTGATGGAAACGTTCACGCAGGTATTTCAGCAGCTGGCCTACTGAAAGAATTCCAACCATCATTAATATGGCTGTAAATCCAAAACCCTGGTAAGAAAACGGTGTCATGATCTATTTGTTTAAAAAATCAGACCAACAAATCCTCCATTCGTTTAAAACCTTCCCGGACATTAACATTTTGCCAGAGAATTTTATAAATGGTATCTGCGATCGGCATGTCTGCACCGAGCTGTTGATTAATCCGGTATAGGCATTGACTGGCATTGTATCCTTCGGCAACCATATTCAATTCCAGTTTCGCCGCATTGACCGAATATCCCTTGCCGATCATACTTCCAAAAGTCCGGTTCCTGCTGAATAAAGAATAACAGGTAACCAGCAGGTCACCCAGGTATACGGATGCAGCATAGTTGGCACTCTTCTTTTCAGGTACGGCTCCCACCGCATCATGGATGCCTACTTCAATATGGCTGATTCCTGCTTTCAACAGGAAACCCGCCATTTCATCCGCACAATTCGCTATAAATACGCTCAGAAAATTGTCGCCGTATTCAAGACCATGCGCCATGCCCGCACCCAGCGCATATATATTTTTCAGCACCGCGGCATACTGAACGCCATATATATCACTATTCGTAATCGTGTTCAGATAGTCCGTCGAGAAGTTAGACGCAATTTCCAGCGTTTCGGTAACAGAAATCCCGGAAAAAGTTAAATAAGATAATTTTTCGGCCGCCACTTCCTCCGCATGGCAGGGGCCCATCACAGTAAAATATCCTGAAGGATCAAAATGGAACTTCTGGCTGAGATAGTCATTGAGTAAAAGATTTCTGCCCGGCAGAATGCCCTTTACTGCTGAAAGAATTTGTTTCCCCTGAAAAATGTCCGTTGGCAAATCATCAAAGATTTGTTCGATATAGGCCGAAGGAACTGCAACAACCAGGCATTCGGACTCCCGGATCATTTTTTCCAGGTGATTGGTCACATGTAGTCGATGTGTATCAAAATAAACAGAACTAAGGTATAACGGATTATGATTCTTTTTTTTGAGATGGTCGCTGATGACCGGATTTCGTATCCACCAGTTCAGCGATTGTTTATTGTCTGTCAGGATTTTTACCAGGGCCGTGCCCCAACTTCCACTTCCTATGATCCCAAATCGCATTGAATCCCGCATTTCGGTGAATAAATACCCGGCACAGGATTATTTCTTCGCTTCGAACAATTTGTCTTTATCAACCACCATCACCTTTGTGCCATTGTTCAATATTTTGCTGACGGTTCCATAAGGCCCTGTAACAACTTCTTCTCCCTGATTCAGTCCTGACACAATTTCAATGTTATTGATATCCTGCACGTCAGTTTTCACACTAACCTGTTTGACCGATTTGTCGGGTTGTAACAGGAACACCACTTCATCCAGGTCACCAGTAGTCGAAGCCGTTTTTACGTCCCCGTTGGCATCTTCCACTGGTTTTTTGTCTTTAGCTGCCGCCGTACTGCCCGCCACTTTTTCCCTTGTCGTTACTGCATTGATCGGCACAGAAAGTACATCCTTGTGTGTAGTTGTCTGGATATCCGCATTGGCTGTCATACCGGGACGGAAAACAAGACTCTTGGGTCTCTTATTATCCATCAGATCCTGATAGCTGGCAGGATCCAGTCGGATATGCACTTTATAATTGGTTACGTCATTGGTGCTGGAGCCTGCTGTTGCTGCAGCCGACGCAACGATGCTACTGGCGATCTGTGTAACAATCCCTTTAAATTTCCGGTTATTGTATGCATCCACTTCCACGATCGCCGAGTCGCCCAGATGCACTTTCGGAATATCATTTTCACCCACGTCAACGATGGCTTCAATCTTACTCATATCCGCCACCCGCATCATTTCTGTACCTGCCATCATGGAATTCCCCACCACGCGTTCGCCTTTTTTTACGCTGAGCAGGGAAACCACTCCGCTTAATGGTGATGTAATCGTGGTGCGGCTCACATTTTCCGCCTGTATCGCAAGGTTGGCTTTTGCACTGGAAACCGCTGCTAAATTACTGTGCACATTTTGCAGTGCAGCATTATAGCTGGCCTCCGCTGTTCTGAGTCCGGTGGTTGCTGTTTCAAATTCCGAAAGAGAAATTACTTTTTGTGCGAGCAGCGTTTTCTGACGATCATACTGTGCCTGGGCCGCATCCATGGTCGCTTTCAGACCCGGCAACTGTGCATTCGAATTCTCCACCATCGCCTCCTGCTGGTTTACCTGCGCGGCTGCCTGGTTGCGTTGGTTGGAATAAATATCTGCATAAATCTTTGCAAGCTGCTGCCCTTTTCTAACGCTGTCGCCTTCCTGCACATTCAGCTCGACGATCTCCCCCGAGATATCAGAACTCATTTTTACTTCTATCTCCGGATAAATCTTTCCGCTGGCTGTGACCGTTTCAGTTATGGTATGCTTGCCAACTTTTTCCACCGATACTTTAATTCCCTCTTCCTTCCCGATAACTCCTTTCACTTTTAAAATCACGAGAACGAGAATAATCACCAGCAGACTTGCAATGAACCAGATCAGCTTCTTACTCATACAAAGATTGTTGTAAAGGTTTTTTATAATTTAATGCCCAGTCCTTTATAATATTCCAGCACTTTCATCCGGAAAACATAATCGTATTGGGCAATCAGTACGTTGATACGGGCCGTAAATAAATTATTCTGATTGGTTAAATAATCAATCGTATTCAGCATACCGATATTGTACCGCTTGGTTGACAGGTCGAATGATTTTTCTGCAACAACTACGGCCTTTTGATTTGCTCCAAATTTTTCAAGGGAAGCGACCGCATTATAATAAGCCTGATAAACTCCCTGCTTCAGTGTAAGCAGGTCGTTATCTTTTGTCAGCTTGGCCGTAATTACATTCAGCTGGGCTTTTTTATAATTTATCCGGGCAGTGTTTCCACTGAAAATGGGAATGTTTAACTGTAAACCTACCTGCTGACCAAAATTATTGCTCAACTGATCGCCATATCCCTGAAATGCTTTATAGAACGGCTGGCTACTGTATACCGGTGTTGGATTTGGTAAGAATACCTGATATTGGGTACCCCCGTTCAATGCATAACCACCGGTATTCGTTTGGACGGACAAGAAGTCTACATGCCGCAGGTCGTTAAAAAAATTATCTCCCAACGCGCCATAAGCCGACAGAGTCGGATACAAACGCCCCCTGCTGTAATCCACATTTTTCTGTGCCGAGGTAATGCGCAGATCGTTCATTTTCTGTTGCGGAAAGGTTCCTACGGCGATCGAATAAACGATATCCGGCTGAAGTGAAGCAATCGGCTCCACAGGAATGGTTTCGACGGGCGGCGTATCCAGGTCAAACGGGGCAGCGGCATCGAGGTTAAGAATGGCTTTTAGCTGAAGGTTGTTGATGTCGTAGGTTTCCTGTGCCGTAATAACGGAAGCGGTATCGGTGGCAAACTGTACTTCTAGTTCAGCAGCATTTAACTCAGGCACGGATCCCGCGTCAACGAGTTTGCGCGTATTTTCAAGCTGGTGTTCAGTCAGCATGAGTTTCGTTTTTGCCAGTGTCACCTGTTCCTTCGACAATAATGCCTGCAGATAAGCCGCCGCGACATTCAGTGTAACATCATTTTTGATTTTGTCGATGTTCACGACCTGTGCTTCATAGTTATACCGGCTCGACTCTGCGGCCCGGCGCAACGCAAACCAGTTAAACAATGTAATATTTGCCTGCAGGTTATAAAACTGGGAAATACCCTGTGTATTTGTATAAATATTGGTTGTCTGATCGATGGATCGGCCAAAGTTTAATCCAAGAGCGGTCGTTGCATTCAGAGTACCCAACTGATTCCCTCTTGCCTGATCGTAGGTAAGCTTAAAGGTTCTGGAATCGATATCTGCCTGTTTGATGGAAATATTATTGGCTAAGGCGAATTCCACACATCGGCGCAGATCCCATTTATCCTGGGCGGAAACATAAGAAAATGAAATGAGCGCGGATAGGAATAAGGTTGAAATCTTGGTCATTCTCATGAAACAATTTTAAGGAGGGTCGTCCGCTGGCTCCTGATTTAGGGAATGCGGTCAGAATTATTGCTAAAATAAAGAATCCCTCCCCATTCCCAATCAAAAAAAACCTAAAATGAAGTTAGAATGATGAGCGGAATGACTGGTCCAGGTCCTGGATCAGGTATCCCGGAGATTCCAGACCAATATATATCCTAAGCAACCGGTGTTCCTGATTTCGCGGATCAAATTCACGGTCATCTATAGTGGAACAGCGTGGCAAAATTAAAGATTCGTGACCACCCCAACTAACTGCCATCATAATATGTTTCAGATTTTCGCAAAAACTGACAATTTGCTTTCTGGTGTCTGCCCTCACGAAAAAACTGATCAGCCCGCAGGCACTTTTCATCTGTTTCCTGGCCAGATCATATTGAGGGAAAGATTCGTCGTGTGGAAATAACACGGATTCGACCTGTTCATGTTTCTTCAGATATTGAAGTATTTCCCAGGTGGTCGCTGTAATTCGTCGCAAACGGGTTTCAAGGGTTCTCAAACCCCTGATCAGCAGCCAGGCATTGAAGGGCTGAATGCCGCTGCCGACCGCCATATATTCGCAATCAAATATCTTTTTCATCATCTCGCGACTACCGGTCAGGATTCCACCCAGAGTATCGCTATGGCCGCCTATATATTTTGTGGCTGTCTGCATGCTGATGTCGATGCCCATCGATATGGGTTTCTGATAAATCGGCGTACAATATGAATTATCGACTAATGTAATAAGCTGATATTGTTTCGCGAAGGCGGCAACCTTTTCAATATCCTGGAGCACGAAGTTCCAGGAATTGGGGCTCTCGAGGTAAATAAAGCGGCTGTTTGGTCGCCTCGTATGTTCAAATTGTACAATCTCCGTTCCGTCAATATACGTTGTCTCAACACCGAATCGGGAGAAGATCAAATCGAACATCCGTTTAACAGCGGTATAAGGATTTTTTACTGAAATGATATGATCCCCGCTTTTTACATTAGCAAGGACGGCTACGAAAATGGCCGCGGCGCCACTGTTGAAAACAAGGCAATCCTCTGCTTCATCCAGCGCGGCCAGTTTTTTTCTGAGGATATCAACAGTTGGATTCAGACCCCTGCTGTATATATAGCCGGAATATTCATCGGCAAATAGCTTTTTCAGTTCCTCTACCGTGTTCACCCTGAAATTGCTTGTCTGCATGATGGGCGGCGTTACGGCATTAAAATAAGCCGACCGGTCTTCCCCGAGTTCATTCAGTATAAAAGAAAGATCCATGTCTGCATCCATTTTTTGTATATGTGGATCTGAAAATAATCAATTTTAATCTCAATGCCTTTTTTAAGCCTCAGACCTCCAATGAATTCCCACTATTCGGGTATTTGCAAGGGCTGTTTTGGATGCTACTTTGCCATGGATGGGATTCCGAAACCCATGCATGTTGCGAAGAGTAGGATGTATATTAAAAATTATTCCAAATGAAAACAAGAGCGAATGGCGTATTGCCCATAGAACCGGGAGACGCGCCAATGAATAGTGGAACGGCCATTGTTGCGGATGATAATTTGTGGTATTGGATCGGCCGAGGTGCCGGGTGGATCGGCAAACTGTTTACAAATTCAACGCGCAACGTATATAATGATCGTACACTGATCAATGCAGCCTGAATCAAGCCTGTTCAATGAAAACAAGAGACTTCGCAGGAAGTCTCTTTTCTATTTTCCCGAACTCATTTATTAAGGTATAGCATGCGGCTTTAGACTTTCTGTTTTTTCCGGGAAAGAAAAAATATCAGCATAAAAAAGCCCATAACGGCGAGTGCAGTAAGCGCAGTCCCCGGTGTCGCCACCGCAATGCTGATGGCAACAAAAGTATATGCGGATATAAAAATAATGGGAAGCACCGGGTACAGTTTCATCTGGTATATTTCTGCTCCCTCCGGTCGAACTTTCTGCTTTCTGAGTTTGAATATGGTGCCGGCTGACGCTGCCATTCCGAAACAATCGAGAAAGATGGTAAAACTCAGGATTTTGTCAAATGCCTTCATCCAGAAAACAACCAGCACACAAACCGTCGCAAAGGCAGTCAGGGAGGTAAACAAAACACCATTTGACGCCGTACGCCTTGAAAATATTTTTGGCAACACCCCATCTTCTGCCATGGCATACATCACCCGGGGATTACTCATCAGTAAAACATTCACATACGCCAATACGGATAAGAAAAGTAATACCGAAAGTATATTGCCGGCTGCTGCTCCGAACACATGGGCAGCCATCACTGACGCAATCCCCCGTGTATTTCTCAACTGATCAAGCCCGATCACCCGTACATATGCATAGTTGATGCTGAGGTACAGCACAATAATGATAAATATGCCCATAAAAATTCCCCTCGGAATATTCCTTCCGGGTCTTTCAATATCGGAACCGAAATTAATGGTCTGCTGATAACCGCCATATGTAAATGAAACCGCAATGAGGCCCGTCCCGAATCCTTTCAGATAACTGAGCCAGCCGGGAAAAACGGTGTGGTGCAAAACAACAGTCTTCGAAGAATCTGCAAAAAACAACGGCGTTATCAAAAGCACGATCAGGGAAATTTTAATAATCGTCAGCACATTCTGTGTACGTGCACTCATTTTGAGCCCGAGCAGATTAACGCCGTAAAAAAGGATAATTGAGAAGAGTGCGATTGCAATCTCCCGGACCTGCAGAGCCTCCGCGTTGGTAACAGAGGGAAAAAGCACACCCGAGATATATTCCGCACCGATCAGCGCCACCCCGGCCAGGGAAGCGGCATTAGAAATCAGGATGATGCAATTAATCGCAAATGCAATGGATGGATGGTAACCGTAGGAAAATACTTTGTAGTATCCGCCCGTCACCGGAAGCCTGGATCCGATTTCCGCATACGTCAATGCACCGCAGAGCGCAATCAGTCCGCCGGCAATCCAGGTAAAGAAGAATAAAAAACTGTCGGGTACATGCATCGCCACATTTGCCGGCGTCCTGAAAATACCCATGCCGATCACGAGACTTACCACGATCATCGTGCAATCAAACACACCGAGTTTATCATTTTTCGCCATAGATAAATTTAATTGCCACCCGCACAACCGAAACAAACTATAACCAGGTTAAGATAATGAATTATTCTTTTCTACTTTTGATGAGGAATAAATCGAAGGAATGAAAAAATGGATATGCGGAACGCTCATGGTGGTTTCGATGGCCTCAAGAGGACAGGACAGTACGCGGGTAGAAGACACTGTTGACAGAAAATCACTACAGGAGGTCGTTATTCAGGCTTATGAACAAAACCGCAGGCTGTCGGATGTACCCATAGCGGTAGGAGTCATAACCCCTGGCGAATTGAACCGGTACAATAAGATGAGCATCGTTTCTGCTATGAACAGCGTACCGGGTGTGCGTATGGAAGAAAGATCGCCGGGCAGTTACCGGCTGAGTTTTCGGGGCAGCACACTTCGGTCACCCTTTGGCGTTAGAAATGTAAAAGTCTATATCGATGGCATTCCCTTTACCGATCCGGGAGGTAATACGTACCTGACTCAGCTCGCGCCTTTTGACATGTATTCTCTGGAACTCATTAAAGGACCTGCCGGAAGCCTTTATGGAGCAGCAACCGGTGGCGCCTTGCTTATAAAATCAAAGCCGGATAACTGGCTGCCGGGTTTTACCGCGGAATTTAGTCACGGATCATTCAATACCGATATAATCAATGCACAGGTGCGGACCGGAAATGAGAATGCCGGCAATATTATTAATTATTCTCACCAGGGCTCCGACGGATACCGGGATCATACAAAACTGCGCAGGGATATCGTGACATGGGAATCCATACTGAAAAATAACAGCCGTCAGACCCTCAGTACCTATGCATCGTATGGTGACCTCTATTATCAGACACCGGGCGCTTTGACCATCACTGAATATCGTGCGAATCCAGCACAATCACGGCCTGCCGTGGGCGCCACCCCTTCTGCCGACCAGGTTCAGGCCGCTATTTATCAGAAAACATTTCTGGCCGCCATTTCGAACACTTATCATTTCAGCTCCACATTTCAGAACACGACGAATTTTTATGGCGCCTATACAAATTATCTGAACCCGACTTTCAGAAACTATGAATTCCGAAGCGAACCTCATTTCGGCGGAAGGACTATTTTTAACTATACCACTGATCTTTTACATCTGAGCTTCGGCGGTGAAGCACAAAAAGGATTTTTTCAGACTCAGGATTATGGCAACAAACTGGGAGCGCCTGATACCCTTCAAACCAATGATAACATCAATACCTGGACATATACATTTTTTGCCCAGGCGGATCTGTTTTTCGGAGACGGATGGCAGGCTTCCGCAGGCCTGAGTTATAACGATGCTTTCGTTGGTATCGACCGGATCTCTGTTCCTGGTTTCGTACCCAGGAATAAATCATTCAACAATGAACTCGCCCCCCGCTTCGCCATTTCAAAAAAAATAACGCCTGACATTTTATTATACGCCAGCCTGTCAAAAGGATTTTCTCCTCCCGCTGTTTCTGAAGTGCTTCCTTCCACGGGAAGTATCAATACAGATCTCAAACCGGAACACGGGATCAGTTACGAAACCGGATTGAAAACAAGTTTTTTCAACCGGCGCCTATACCTTGAAGTGATCGGATTTTATTTTGAATTGCAACAGGCGATTGTGGTCCGCAAGGATTCCAGCAACGCGGACTATTATACGAATGCCGGATCCACCACGCAGAAAGGAATTGAATCGCAATTGTCTTACCAGCTGCTGCCCTATGCGTATGGGCTGATAAACAGCGCCCGCATCTGGGCTTCATACACGCTGGATAATTTCACGTACGGAGATTTTAAAAAAGATGCCATTGACTATGATGGCAAACACCTGCCCGGTGTAGCCAACAATACATTTACCGGCGGCGTGGACTTAAACAGCAGACCGGGCATCTTCCTCCACCTGACTTATTATTACAGTGATAAAATGCCTTTGGACGACGCCAATGCATCTTATGCAGGATCCTATCAGTTATTCGGCGGAAGGATCGGCTACGCAACAAAAATGCAGAAAATAAACCTGACACTGTACACCGGGGTCGATAATGCCTTTAACGCAAAATACAGCCTGGGTAATGATATCAATGCCGCGGCCGGCAGATTTTATAACGCCGCACCGACCGCCAACTA
>Ga0066787_10000031_pt1 | contig 21526 bp, 22 predicted proteins | sample OrgsoiDNA2013047_FD_70942 | JGI IMG/M metagenome (GOLD analysis project Ga0066787, IMG submission 70942) | Permafrost soil microbial communities from the Arctic, to analyse light accelerated degradation of dissolved organic matter (DOM) -... | ecosystem: Environmental > Terrestrial > Soil >...
TTGCACTGAAGGTCCTCCCTGCTGATCTCTGTTAGAAGATCTTCCAGGTTATCGAAATAGGTAGGATTTTCAATATCCTTTTTCCTGAATTGTATAATCTTCAACTTTTCGTCTTTTTTTGATCCTTCCAGCGCCCTTTGAACGGAATCTTCATCTTCATGTTTCATCGATTTCTTTGAAAAAACACCAAGCATTACCCATGCATCCTTCCTCACCTGAGTAAAAACGGTATCGATATGCATATAATCCCTTTTTTTTGGAATCTTGATGACCGTTATTTTCTTGACAATACTTTTTTCGAACAATAGTTTTATAGCCTGATGAGCAGCCTCCATCGTAGTCCTCTCACTAACACCAATCAGCAGATGATCCCTGGTGACGACCATCACATCGCCGCCTTCAAGTGTAACTTTCCGGTCATCAGATTCCTTTGGTAATAAAAAATGGTGATATCCATCATTGAGTTCAAGAATATTTTCCTGGCAGGATTTGAAAATCGGGTGATTGAAAAAAATATATTTTGCGATGAGCGCTTCCCGGGTACGGGCTTTTTTGGCGGGCTTATTTAGTAAAACGTATTCATTGATCACAATACCGATATCGCGCGTAAATATAAAGTTGGGTATAGGCGCAAAAAGCATGCGGCCGCTTTCGAGCGTTCCTGTTATAAATGTTTTTGCCAGTGCTATAGGATGCAGCTCCAGCAACTCTTTTTGTGTATCGTAGGAACAATTCTCTATGGCACAAACGGAAGCCGCCAGTTTGAGTCTGATTTCCAGATCCTCCAGAATTTCAGCCAGGAGCCACTGGAGTTCGATTACTTTGTCTGACCGGAAAAAATCTTTGTGCTCTGGTTTGTAAAAATTCCTTTTGTTTATCTCGGCATCGATGTGGCTGAGTTTTCCCAGAATCAAATCAGGGTCCAGGAAATACAATAGCAGTTTTGTATAGAAATCATATTCCTTTCTCCGGATCGTTTCCAGGTGCACTATGTCCTCAAAAAGCCAGTCCTGCGCCTTAGAGGGAACAACTTTTCCCAAACCACTGTCAGGGCTGTGTACAAGAAGACGCCTCAGCCGACCGACTTCAGAGGTTACTTTTATAATGGCATCATGTTTACCCATATCATCTTTTCAAAGAGCTAAAGGTAACTAAACCCCTTTCGCGTTCAAAACCTAACAGTTGTTAGTTTTTAATCTGAATTCTGTTAATTTTACACAGACTATCATTTATTATATGGATTTTTCTTTAACTGAAGAACAACTGGCCATACAACAAGCGGCTCGTGATTTTGCGAGACATGAATGTTTACCGGGTGTGATTGAGCGCGATGACAAACAGCAACTGCCCCGCGAACAATTGCTAAAACTGGCTGATCTGGGGTTTATGGGTATGATGGTTGATTCGGAATATGGTGGTGCCGGAATGGATACCGTCAGTTACGTGCTTGCGATGGAAGAAATCAGTAAGATAGACGCCAGTGTGTCGGTAGCGATGAGCGTAAACAACTCCCTGGTTTGCTGGGGACTGCAGGCTTACGGGTCATCGCATCAGAAGAATACATTTCTCCGTCATCTGGCTTCGGGTAAAAAGGACGGCGAACTTTATATCGGTGCTTTTCTGTTAAGCGAGCCGGAAGCGGGCAGTGATGCAACGTCACAAAAGACGACTGCGTTAGATAAAGGAAACTATTATATAGTAAATGGAATGAAAAACTGGATCACCAATGGAAATTCTGCATCGGTTTATTTGGTGATGGCCCAGACCGATGCAGGAAAGGGAAGCAGAGGCATCAATGCATTTATAATTGAAAAGAATACACCCGGTGTGCTGGTAGGAGCAAAAGAAAATAAACTGGGTATCCGGGGAAGTGATACACATAGCATTAGTTTTACCGACGTCGTCGTACCAAAAGAAAACCGGATCGGAGAAGATGGTTTTGGATTTCAGTTTGCGATGAAGACTTTATCCGGCGGACGGATCGGCATAGCCTCACAGGCGCTTGGAATAGCATCCGGTGCATATGAATTGTCGGTGCGATATGCAAAAGAAAGAAAAGCTTTCGGAACAGAAATTAAGAATCATCAGATCATACAGTTCAAACTGGCCGATATGGCCACACGCATAGAAGCGTCCAGGTTACTTTGCCTTAAGGCTGCCAGAGAAAAAGACAGCGGCGTGGATTATTCGATCAGTTCTTCAATGGCCAAGGTTTTTGCCAGTGAAACTGCCATGTGGACAACGACCGAAGCCGTTCAGATTCATGGAGGTTATGGTTTCGTAAAAGAGTACCATGTGGAACGATTGATGCGGGATGCAAAAATCACGCAAATTTATGAAGGTACCAGTGAAGTACAGCGCATCGTGATTTCCAGAAATATTTTAAAATGATTTGAATGCAGGCAGAACCGTATCTGAAAATAATGGACATCCTGCGCCCTGCCGGGGTTCAATTACTGGCGGTTTCGAAAACAAAAACGATTGACGATATACAGTTTCTGTATAATCTCGGTCAGCGCGATTTCGGAGAAAATTATGTGCAGGAACTGGTTGAAAAACAAGCGGCTCTCCCTAAAGATATCCGCTGGCATTTCATCGGACACCTGCAGACCAATAAGATAAAGTATATTATGCCCTTTGTTTACACGATTCAGTCAGTAGAAAGTCTGAAGTTATTACTTGAAATTGACAAACAGGCAGCTAAAAACGAGCGAACTGTTCGTTGCCTTCTTCAAATATTTATAGCCCGTGAGGAAACCAAATTTGGGATGAATGAAGAAGAACTGAATTCGTTGATACGAATGGTAAAGGAAAACAGGCAGGAAGGGAAATTCAAACACTCGCTCATCGCGGGATGCATGGGCATGGCGACGCTGACCGAAGATAAAACGCAGATCCGTACAGAATTTAAACAGCTCCGGGCGGTCTTTGAAAAATTAAAAATGAATTTTGATTCTGATCCGGTAGATACGCTCAGTATGGGCATGAGTAACGACTACTCAATTGCTATCGAAACTGGCTCAAACATGGTTCGCATCGGAAGCCTGTTATTTGGCAAGCGAACCGATACCCGTAAATAGCCCGCTTTTATTTAATTTTGCTCTCTGATATTATTATTTTTATGGCAGAAATACAAGCGGAAGAAAAATCATTGAATTTTCTGGAAGAAATTGTGGAAGAAGATCTGAAGAGTGGAAAATACAAAACCATTCTCACACGCTTCCCCCCCGAACCAAATGGACATTTACATATCGGCCACGCAAAATCCATCTGTCTGAACTTCGGACTGGCAATGAAATATGGTGGCAAGACCAATCTGCGTTTTGACGACACCAATCCTGCAAAAGAAGAGACGGAATATGTAGACAGTATTATTGAAGATGTAAAATGGCTGGGATACATTCCCGAAAAAATTCTCTATGCGTCTGATTATTTTGAAACTCTGTATCAGTTCGCTGTGAAGCTGATTGAAAAAGAACTGGCCTACGTCGATGACAGTAGTAGCGAGGAGATTGCTTCCCAAAAAGGAACACCCACCGAGCCTGGGGCAACAAATAAGTACAGAACCAGGACTGTTTCAGAAAACCTCGTACTGTTTAACGAAATGCGGGCCGGAAAATATAAGGACGGTGAAAAAGTTTTAAGAGCAAAGGTTGACATGGCTTCGCCAAATATGCAAATGCGAGATCCGATTATGTACCGGATCAAAAAAGTACCACATCATCGTACTGGTGAGAACTGGTGTATCTATCCGATGTATGATTTTGCACATGGTCAAAGTGATTCTATCGAAAATATCACTCATTCCATTTGCACCCTGGAATTCGTTACCCACAGGCCACTATACGACTGGTTCATCGAAAAACTTGTGATTTTTCCATCCAGGCAATATGAATTTGCCCGGCTCAATCTCACATTCACGGTGATGAGTAAACGCAAGTTACTCCAGCTTGTGGAAGAAAAATACGTTCATTCCTGGGACGATCCCCGGATGCCGACCATTTCAGGTCTTCGCAGGCGCGGTTACACACCAGAAAGCATTCGAAATTTCACGGATCGGATTGGAGTGCAGAAAAGAGATAACCTAATTGACGTGTCTCTGCTTGAATTCTGTTTGCGGGAGGACCTGAATAAAACTGCGATGCGGAAAATGGTTGTTTTTGATCCTCTCAAAGTTGTTATTACCAATTTCCCGGATAAGATAGAAATGATGACCACAGAAAATTATCCGGAAGGTGGCGAAAAGACTGGTAACCGGGAAGTCCCGTTCAGTCGTGAATTGTATATTGAGCACGAGGATTTTATGGAGAATCCACCCAAAAAATTCTTCAGGCTTGCTCCGGGAAAAATCGTGCGATTAAAAAGCGCCTATATTATTCAGTGTGATGAAGTCATAAAGGATAACGAGGGTAAAATTGTTGAATTGCGTTGTTCTTATTTACCAGAAAGTAAAAGCGGTACCGATGTATCCGGTCTCAAAGTTCAGGGAACTTTACATTGGGTCAGTCAAGCGTCGGCCATTCCGATAGAGTTGCGGTTGTATGAACGCCTTTTTAAGGTGGAAAATCCCGCTATGGAAGAAGGCGATTTTAAAGATTATATCAATCCGGATTCGCTTGAAGTCATCTCTGTCGCTTATGCAGAACCGTCACTGGCAAATGCCACAGTAGAGGACAGATATCAGTTTCTACGAAAGGGATATTTTTGTCTGGATAAGGAAAGCAGTCAACAAAAACCCGTCTTTAACAGAGCGGTCAGTTTAAAAGATACCTGGGCCCGGGAAAATAAAAAACCCTGACTGGCTACCCGGGTCGTCGCTAAATATTAAATTGCGTTCATGAAGCAATACCTGGATTTACTGAGGCATGTGACCGAGGTTGGAATTCAAAAAAGTGACCGGACAGGTACAGGAACCAGGAGTTGTTTTGGATATCAGATGCGCTTTGATTTGCAAGTGGGATTTCCTATAGTGACAACCAAAAAACTCCATCTGAAAAGTATCATTTACGAACTGCTTTGGTTCTTAAAGGGTGAAACCAATGTCGGGTACCTAAAGGAGCATGGGGTCCGGATTTGGGATGAATGGGCCGATGAATCCGGAGAGCTTGGACCGGTATACGGAAAACAATGGAGAAGCTGGGGAGGAGCCGACGGGAAACATGTAGACCAGATCAGCGACCTCATTGATCAGCTCAAAACAAATCCCGATAGCCGGCGTATGATCGTCAGCGCGTGGAACGTGGCCGAACTTCCTGAGATGGCGCTTATGCCCTGTCACGTATTATTTCAATTTTATACAACTCCGCCTGAAAAATCCGGGGGACGTCGTACCCTAAGCTGCCAGCTCTATCAGCGCAGCGCGGATGTATTTCTCGGCGTTCCTTTTAATATTGCGTCGTACGCCCTGTTAACATGTATGATTGCTCAGGTAACAGATATGAACCCTGGTGAATTCATTCACAGTTTCGGAGATGTACACTTATACAATAATCACCATGAGCAAGCCGCACTGCAATTGACCAGGACGCCAAATCCTCTGCCGAAATTGAAATTGAACCCGGATATAAAAAACATTTTTGGATTTGGATATGAAGATTTCACTTTGGAAAATTATCATGCACATGCATCCATCAAGGCACAGGTTGCCGTCTAAATTAGTTCTTCATGAAGTTATCCATCATAGTGGCAGCATCAGAAAATAATGCCATCGGGAAAAATAACCAGATGTTGTGGAATCTTCCGGAAGATATGCGATTTTTTAAAAATACCACCTGGGGCTTGCCACTGATCATGGGCAGAAAAACATACGAGGCATTGGGAAATAAGCCGCTTGCGGGAAGGTTTAACATTGTGATCAGCCGCCAGCCTGGTTACAAGGCAGGAAACCAGGAAGTTCGGGAAGCAGATAGTTTGCTGAAGGCGATTGAACTGGCCAAAAAAATGGATGCCAAAGAAGTCTTTATTGGCGGAGGCGGTCAAATATATAAAGAATCTATTTTATTGTGCGACACCATTTATATGACCCGGGTTTTTACCACACTGGATGGAGATGCCTTTTTTCCAGAGATTCCACAAAATATTTTCCACCAGACCCATTCCAAAAAAGTTCCGGCAGATGATAAACATGCCTATGCAATGGACTTTCAAATCTGGACTAAAATAAAAGCAATACCGGACCATACCGGTTAGTGCCATGTATTCCAAACCCCGACTCGCTTTTAAATGGATTCAGTACTTTATAAGGGCTTCTAATAGCAGGGGTCATGGCGTTCATTCCCCATTCGTGTTTGAATTTGTAAGGGAAGTTCTTAACGATCAAAAGTCCTATTACGCATATGAAAAAATTGAAAATATAAAAAAAAATCTACTACAGGATGAGCGAAGGGTAGCCGTACAAGATTTTGGCGCCGGCTCAAATCAAAACAAGGACGCCACGAAAAAAATATCGGATATCGCTGCCGGTTCATTGTCATCCCAAAAATTCGGAAGGCTACTGTTTCGCCTTGTTAATTATTACCGCGCAGGAACAATGGTGGAAATGGGCAGTTCTCTGGGAATATCCACAGCTTACCTGGCATGTGCAAATCCATTATCACGTGTCTTTACGATGGAGGGATCTCCTGAAATAGCCGATTTCGCCAAAAAAATATTTCACCAGCTGGGACTCAGCAATATTACACAGGTAACGGGTAAATTTGAAGAAGAGATGGGCAATCTGATCGCTTCAATTCCACCGGCTGACTTGGTTTTCATAGACGGAAATCACCGGAAGAAACCCGTGCTGGATTATTTTGAGGGATTCCTGGAAAAAATGTCTCCCGCTTCAATGATCGTTATACATGATATTCATTGGAGTTTCGAAATGGAAGAGGCCTGGGTCGTGATTCAAAACCATCCACGCGTCAAAATGAGTATTGATATTTTTTCTGCGGGACTGATTTTTTTCCGGGAAGAATTCAGAGTTAAACAAAAATTTACAATTAGGTTTTGAATTCTCTCATACGATAAATAAAGTTCTTGGCAGACAATTTACCGGCAGAACTTCTCAGATCGCTCAGCAAAATGGATCATTTTGATCCCGAGGCTTTCATATCTGTTCACGATTCAGGGAAGCAGGTTTCATCTGTGCATCTGAATCCCGGTAAACTGATGTTACAGGAAGACCGGTGGCCAGGTGAAATCACTGAACCGCCATTTGATATTTCCGCCAGGGTCCCCTGGGCACCTGACGCGTATTATCTTTCAATCCGCCCTTCTTTTACGCTGGATCCCCTGTTCCATGCAGGAACATATTATGTACAGGAGGCATCGGGAATGTTTCTGGCATTTGCGCTCGGACAAATCACGGAACAACAACAAAAATTACGAGTGCTGGATTTATGTGCCGCTCCTGGTGGGAAATCCACACTTATTCAGTCCCTTATTTCCTCAGAATCCCTTCTGATAAGCAATGAAGTAATAAAAACCCGCGTACCGGTCCTATATCAAAATATGACAAAATGGGGCAGGTCAAATGGGATTATATCCAATAATGATCCAGCCCATTTTAAAAAGCTATCCGGGTTTTTCGATGTTATGCTCGTTGATGCACCGTGCAGCGGGAGCGGGTTATTCAGAAAGGATCCCGAAGCGGCAAAAACCTGGAGTCCCGATGTAGTCAGGCTCTGCAGTCAGCGTCAGCAGCGTATCCTTGCTGATGCGTGGGACTGCCTTTCAGAGGATGGTTACCTGATTTATTGTACCTGCTCGTATTCCAAAGAAGAGAATGAAGATATTCTTGATATGATATTCCAGGAATTTCCCTGTATTTCGATCCCGTTGTCACCAGATCCGGAATGGAATATTATTGAAACATTCTCTGATTATGCAGGGGCACACGGTTATCGGTTTTACCCTGATAAACTTTTGGGCGAGGGCTTTTTTTTGGCCGTCATTCAAAAGAAACAAGCAGTCGCTTCGAAACATCCGAATAAAAGGAATCGGTCATCGGGGCGCATTTCTAAAACAGCTGAAGCGCAAATAAGCAATTGGGCGAATATGGAATCTGTACATTATGTTATGATTGGTGAATCTGTTCATGCCATGCCAGTTGGATTGGCAAATGATTTCGATTTCCTCAAAAACAACCTGTATTTGAAAAAAGCCGGCATACGGGTTGGGAAGTCCGGCCAAAACGAATGGGTTCCTGATCACGAACTTGCATTGGCTGATATTTTGAAGGATGATATTTCATCCATTGATTTAACAAAAAGAGACGCCCTTCATTTCTTGAGAGGTGAACTTATCGAAATGCATGCGAGCGGCAGGGGGTGGCGGATTACCCGTTTCCAGGAGCAATGTTTGGGATGGGTGAAATTACTCGGTGGCAGAATGAATAATTACTATCCTAAATCCTGGAGAATCAGGCAATAGACCATTTTTTAATATTTCATTTGCAAGATTAATCAGCATCTTTGCGTTTATCCATAAATACCTGACATGAAAAACAGGATAGCCTTTTTGATTTGTCTGATTTTTGCTCTTACAGCGGGTTATTCGCAAAATACCCAGCTTTCCATCGAAGGAACCAGCGGAAAATTTTACCTGATTCACAAGGTAGTTGCAAAGGAAAACTGGTATAGTATCGGTCGTTTATTTAACCTGGGCCCACGTGATATTGCGGGATTTAACAATATGAATTTCGATAAGCCGCTGGAAGTGGCTACCCCTCTCAACATTCCCCTTACTGCAGCCAATTTTGATCAAAAACTAATCAAGTCCGACGGTGAATCCTTGATACCGATATACCATTTGGTGGCAGAAAGGGAATGGATGTTCAAAATCAGTTCGATTTACAATGATGTGCCGGTTACAAGTCTAGAAAAATGGAACAAAATCAAAAGAGATGACGTCAAACCGGGCGTCGTGTTAATTGTCGGGTTTCTTAAGGTAAAAACCGATCTTTCACCGCTTGCCATGGGCATATCTTCAAATCCTGTTACTGTTGCAACCAATTCCGATATAGCCAGCAAAACTGCAAAACCAGCCGATGTTGTCACACAGCCTGTAAATAAGCCGGCTGTGACGAATCCGCCAGGCGCCTATACACAAAATCCTGTGAAACCAACGGTCGTCACATCCACTTCCAATACGATCGCTTTAACACCAGTATCGACTGCCGGCGAACGCATCAACAACTACGCAGTTACTCATAGTAACGGAGGCTTTTTCAGCGTTGACTACGCAGGGAGCGGGAAATCTGCCAGCGGCCTGGCCGGGACTTTTAAAAGTACCAGCGGATGGAGTGATGGAAAATATTATGCATTAATGAATGGTATAGCGGTCGGAATGATCATTCGAGTTACCGGGGCAAACGGAAAAACAATCTATGCAAAGGTGCTTGGACAGCTTCCCGAAATGAAAGAAAGCAGTGGGTTGCTTATTCGCGTCAGCAACGCGGCTTCAGCAGAACTCGGTCTTGGTGAGGGCAAATTCCAGGTAGACGTCAAATATTAACAATAACCCGCTATTTTATTTCATGTGGATAAAAATATGATCGGCACCGGTAATTTTTTTATTTGGAGAATCTAAAGTACCGTGATCTGTGTAAAAAGCGGTAACGACAAAAAGACCGTGACGGATGTTTGTTGCCGGTTTATTTAATGGTAAGATACCCTGCAACCCGATAAAATAATTGAGTCCCGGTTCATCAGCATATTTCAGAATCCATTTTACCATTCGTCCGGCTACAGTTTCCGTAAGTTCCGGGTGAGAAGGCATCGCTTCTTTACCCCATACTCCCGTTGATCCTTTCATAATATGATGTGTCAGCTGGTCCTGGTTTTTACCGGTCTTCAGATATCGTTTGCAGATATCCAGAAAGGAAGGACCGGCCAGTTTATTTTTAACTCCATGGCAACTAAAACAATTCGAAACGATCATCAAATTCATCCCTGCAGTGTCACTATATTCTTTTTGTTTTGCATAGGAGTATGCTTTTGCACTACTCTCAACATATTTTAGCCTGACCATTACTTCGGCTGATTGAATTTCCTGGTATTTTGAATCTCCGTCTTCTGCATCGGTTACTTCTACAGAATAGGGGATAAGTGTATTCCAGCCGGAAGTAAAATTTCTTTCCGGCTGAATGAATTTGACTCTGGGCGGGTGATCCGGTACTTGTGAGATAAATAAGACAGGCCATAAAAATATTCCAGGTAACAGCGCTTTAATCATGTAATTTATTTGACCGGGAAAATCAGGCGGCATTTATTTCTCCGGCAACCCTTTTGGCTGACCGGATACAGGATTCCATTCCGCGACTAAGATTGTCAGCATATGTTCCCACAAAATAAATCCGCCCTTCCGGTTTTAAAATCTGCGGCCAGAATTTTCGCATCTGACCAATTGGAAAAGGAATCATCTCGCAGGTCGGTGTAAACCCGTCCTTTGACCAATCCTTCGTTAATGCCTGAACAATGGTATCTCTTTTTCCGGGATATAATTTTCTGAAAGCAGCTAACACTCTTTGGGGTGACAAACCGGAGGGTCCATAGGCTACGATGACAACTCTTTCAGTTTCCACTTCATCGGCCGTTTGCCAGGTGGCCTGTATATCCGGATCGTCAAATTCCAAGTTGATACTTTTTAATCCGTCTTCCAGCCAGAATTTGGAACTTGCTTCGAAAATATAATGCGGATGAGAAGTGTAGGAAAGGTTGTCAACGACAAACTGTTTTTCTGAAGAGAGGATCGGAGTTACCTGGATTTTTTTAAAAACAGGCATGGAAATCGCATTGACCAGGAAATCGGCGGTCATTTGTTTTTCTTCATCATACCCAAATTCCTTATATTTTATGGAAACGGAATCGGCACCCTGATTTATCGACAGTAGTGAAGTACCCAGTCTGATGCGGCCTCCAAGTCTTTTTGCAAATGCATTCGTTATTTCCTGGTTTCCTCCTTTTAAACGGAAAGTATTTCCCTCCGAACGCGGTATGCCGCGGAAATCCATCACAGCGAACCGCCATACTTTGTAAAGGGCTGATGTGTTTTTTCCTCCAAGCCATTCCAGAGCCGATTCAGAAGCGCCTTGCTTTTTATAGAGATCTGCAATGGAAACAAGATCCAGGTCATCCAGGCCTGATCCAAAAGGCTGCAAAGGATCTTTTATTTTAGAGATGTAGTCCTGCAAGTAAAAAGATTCCAATGCCCACCAGGGATTGTGAGACAGCATTTGCACTTCTTTGTCGTTAAATCCGAGAAATTTTAAAATAGAAGGATCCCGGAGCTGATCCGCGGAATAAAATTTACCCCTGATCATACTCAACCCATCGTTGCCCTGGCGGTATGGAAGCACCGGAAGGTTAAATTCATTAGCGTATTCAAAAAATCTTTCATAACCGGGATCCGTGATGTGGTCCGCGCCATAATCAGCATATAAACCGTCTGAAAGACCATCCCTTCCCGTGAATACATGGCCTCCATGACGACCACTGGCTTCCAAAATTACCACGGTATGGCCAGCTTTCATCAATTCATAGGCACAACAAAGCCCACTGATACCGGCACCGGCTATGATAATTTTTTTTGGAGAAATACTTTTGTGAACGAACGGTGTATTGAATGAGCCCGGGAAATCAGGCTGTGTTTTTAACATCGCCGGGACGGACAACGTCGTTCCCACTCCGGCTAAAAGTGCATTGCGAATAAATTCCCTTCTCTTTAAATCATCCATTTATTTCTTTTCAGGGCCACCTCCGTCTTCCGGCTTTTTACAGCGGGTGGGCAATCTCTTATATGCCTCCGGGTCTGCTGCCACATCATCTGCATCGTAACCGATATTCGCAATCGCTGTTTTAATATTCTCGATAGTTGTCCTATCCCAGAGATAAGTCACTTTACAAGTCTTTCTTTTGAAATCAACCGTTGCTTTGAGTACGCCGTCTTCACGGGTCAGGTATTTTTCTATTCTGTCTTTACATTCCTCACATTGAACCGTAGGAAGGCTGATGGTAGCCGTTTCTGCCGATCCTTTACGCACTGGCTGCTGACCATAGCTAAAAGCAAAACAACCCAATATCAACGACAGGCACAAAATATTTTTCATACAATCTTGTTTAAATTCAAAAATACGAAACCGCTTTCCAGTTTGCAGGGTCTTCCCTCCATTTAACAAGTGTTTCAAGTTGAACTGCGCTCACCGTGCCCTTTTCAATAGCGAGACCTATAAGGGTCAGATAATCTGTAAGAGATCTGGTTTTAACGCCTTCGGTAGCAAATGCCTTTGCAGCCTCATCAAAACCATAGTTAAAAATAGATACTAATCCGGCGATATGCAAACCGGCCGCTCTGAGAGCATACACAACTGAGAGACTGCTTTTCCCGGTCGAAATCAGGTCCTCAATCACCACCACCTGTTTTCCTCTCTCATAAAATCCCTCGATCTGGTTTCCCATGCCATAATCTTTGGGTTTGGAGCGAACATAAATAAAGGGAAGTTTAAGCTGGTCTGCGGCCATGGCACCCCAGGCAATTCCCGCAGTTGCCACTCCGGCAAGGTATTCTGCATCCGGGAATTCTTCGAAGATCTGGTTGCACATTTCTGATTTAATGAATTCACGGATATGGGGAAAGGAAAGAGTTTTCCTGTTATCACAATAGATCGGACTTTTCCATCCCGACGCCCAGGTAAAAGGCGTTTCCAGGTTCAGCCTGATCGCCTGGATTTCCAGGAGTTTCTCAGCAACTGCTTTTTCATTTGTCATGTGGTGAAGGTAAAAAAAACCATTTGTTTCTTTCGTTGTCCGGAGCAGCTTTATCTTTATATCCGTCATGAAAGAACAAAACGACGTTTTTATACTGGCAGGCGGGGGTTTGGTTGAGAATGAAAGGGGGGAAATCCTTTTTATGTTTAGAAAAGGCAAATGGGATCTGCCCAAGGGGAAGCTCGATCCTGGCGAAAGCCTGGAGGCATGTGCACTTCGGGAAGTGGAAGAGGAAACGGGTGTTGGCCGGCTCGAGTTGAAACATTTTCTATTGGTAACTGAACACGAATATGTAGAGAGCGGATTGCATATTCTGAAAGAGACCCATTGGTATCTGATGAAAGCAGACAGTCATCAAGAGCTTATGCCTCAAACTGAAGAGGATATTACCGAATTGCGTTGGATTGGTCCAACCGATTTTAACATCGTTCAGCGAAATACCTATCCGGCGATACTGGATGTGATGAAAGCGGCGGCAAAAATCTGATTTATTATTTCCCCTTGTTTTTTTTGACATACACTGTCAACCGGCTGGCACAAACCAATTTCTCATTTTTATCGATAATTTTGATCTCCCAGACATGCGATGAAAAACCAAGATGCAGAGGAATGGCTGTAGCAACTACGATTCCATCCCGAACGCTGCGAATGTGATTGGCATTGATTTCCACCCCAACACAATAAAATTGTTCATGATCCACTACCATGACAGAGGCAACACTGCCTACAGTTTCAGCGAGGGTTACCGACGCGCCGCCGTGCAATAATCCATAGGCCTGACGCGTACGATTGTCCACGGGCATAATAGCTTTTATATAATTTTCGCCAATCTCGGTGAATTTTATGCCAATTAATTCGTTCATCGTATTAGCAGCAAACTGGTTCAGTTTATCAATATCCCAGTCTTTTTTAAACCAGATTGACATACATATTTTTTTTTGTTGATCCGTTGCAAATCTTACGCTCACGGCGCATTTTTACTTTTTACTTTTAAGGAATCAGCCACCACTTTAGGTAAAAACTGGGTCACATCCCCGCCGTTGCGGAGAACATCGCGCACCAGGGTAGATGCTACGGATGTATATTGAGGAAGGCAGGTTAGAAAAACAGTTTCAATCTGAAAATCCAGGCTCCTGTTCATATCAGCAATTGCTTTTTCATATTCGAAGTCGTTCACATAACGGATCCCGCGGATGATATAATGAGCACCCACTTCCTGGCAACATTTAATAGTAAGTCCATCATATAAAACAGCATCCACTCCCGGGTTATCCTTATATATTTCTTTTATCCATGCAATCCTTTGTTCTTCTGTGAACATTGGCAGTTTGTTTACATTCCGGCCTATCCCGATCACTACTTTATCAAATAATCCCAGTGACCGGCTGATAATATCAAGATGACCGATGGTAATCGGATCAAATGTACCTGGGAAGAGTGCGATCCGCTGCATACAATTTTTTGAAAGGTTTATAGATTTGACGCCTTGCCAGCCAGTAAATAAAGAACCGCCATCCGGATAGCCACGCCATTTTCAACTTGTTGCAAGATGATGGATTGTTTGCTGTCTGCCGCATCGCTGTCCAATTCCACACCTCTGTTAATAGGGCCAGGATGCATGATCACAATTTCCCTGGAAAGACTGTCCAGTAATTTCCTGTTGATGCCATACGCGAGACTATATTCACGAAGGGATGAAAACAAAACCTGGTTTTGCCTTTCCAGTTGAATCCGGAGCACATTGGCGACATCACACCATTCCAACGCTTTCCGGAGATTATATTCCACCGGAATCCCAAATGCTTCCGTAATATGAATCGGTATAAGGGTGGGAGGGCCCGCCACCATTACTTCAGCGCCCATTTTTTTTAAAAGGTAAATATTACTGAGCGCCACCCGGGAATGCATGATATCCCCTACGATAACCACTTTTTTCCCCTCGAGAGTACCGAGTTTTTCCCTTATGGAGAATGCATCCAGCAAAGCCTGTGTGGGATGTTCATTAATTCCGTCACCCGCATTGATAATGGCGGCGGGTATATGTTTGGCCAGGAAATGAGGCGCCCCGCTGGCACCATGCCGCATGACGACCATATCCACCTTCATGGAAAGAATATTGTTAACCGTATCCAATAAACTCTCACCTTTCGAAATGGAGGAACCGGATGCTGTAAAATTTACCGTATCTGCAGAAAGCCTTTTTTCAGCCAGTTCAAAAGATATCCGCGTTCGTGTAGAATTTTCGTAAAATAAGTTAACGATAGTTACATCCCGCAGAGTGGGAACTTTTTTTATGGGTCTTTGAAGAACTTCTTTAAACTGGGTGGCTGTATCTAAAATAGTTTGGATGTCGGACGCTAGTAAATCTCGAATGCCAAGAAGGTGTTTGGTACTGAGTTGCATTAAAAGGCAAAGTTATATTTTCGGTTCCATCCGTCAAAACCTTTTCTGAGCGTTTGGCACAATGCCCATTAACGTACGCAATTTTCAATTTTACAATAGCACTACTTCCTCAGTTCCATCTCTCTCTTTCCATAAAACTTTTACTTTCTGGGTGATTATAGTATCTATGGAACGACCTGCATAGTCAGCCTGAATCGGAACCTCCCGGCTGAAACGACGATCAATCAATATACAGAGCTCCACTTTAGCCGGCCTGCCGAATGCAAGCAGGGCATCCATGGCTGCACGAACGGTTCTTCCGGTATACAACACGTCATCTACAAGTATCACCGTCTTGTTTTCAATGTTAAAAGGAATGTCGGTCTGGTTGAGGGTATGTAGACCCAGCCTGATATCATCGCGATAAAATGTAATATCGAGTTTTCCGTATTTGATTTTTTCGGGGTTTATCTGCTGATTGATCTGCTGCACGATCCGGTCAGAAAAAAAAATCCCCCGGGGTTGTATCCCTATGATCACCAGATTGTCAAACCGCAGATGGTTCTCCAGAAGTTGGTGGCTCAATCGCTGGATGGTAATACCAAGTTCTTTTTCTGTTAGTATTGTCTTCAATCAGAATGTTTTTATAAAAATAGATAAAGAAGATCAGGCTTCCTCTAAAAAAGGATACTCATGCCCGGTAGGCGGGTCAAAAGTTTCTTTAATCGTGCGTGCACTTAACCAGCGATAAAGATTTAACATGGATCCAGCCTTATCGTTCGTCCCGCTGCCCCTGGCGCCTCCAAAGGGTTGCTGGCCAACCACTGCACCAGTGGGCTTATCATTGATATAAAAATTGCCTGCTGCATGCCTGAGTTTTTCCGTTGCCATTTCGATGGCTGACCGGTTTGTGGAAATGATTGAACCCGTCAACGCATACCCGGAAGTGGAATCCACCAGGTTTATCGCTTTCTCAAATGTACTTTCATCATAGACGAAAATCGTCAGCACAGGTCCGAATATTTCTTCCTTCAGTGTAACATATTCGGGATCTGTCGTTTCAATGACGGTTGGTTGAATAAAGTACCCTTTTGTTTTGTCCGTTTTCCCACCCGCTAAAATTTTCGCTTTCGGGTCTGAGGCTGCCCGTTCAATATATCCTTTGATTTTATCAAAACTTCTTTCGTCAATGACCGCATTAATGAAATTGGTGAAATCCTCCACCGGTCCCATTTTCATGGATTGAAGAACCTGTACAAGTTTTTCTTTTATGACAGGCGCCAGGTTTGAAGGCAGATAGGCTCTGGAGGCAGCGGAACATTTCTGACCCTGAAATTCAAAGGCACCTCTCGCCAACGCGGTGACCACTACGTCCACGTCAGCATCTTTATGCACCAGTACAAAATCCTTTCCACCTGTTTCACCAACAATGCGTGGATAGGATCTGTATTTCCCGATATTTTCGCCGATGGTTTTCCAAATGCTGTTAAATATAGCCGTTGATCCGGTGAAATGAATTCCTGCGAATTCGTGGTGACTGAAACATATTTCGCCTAATTCAGGGCCATCGGCATACACAAGGTTAATAACGCCATCAGGTAAACCGGCTTCCAGTAATATCTTCATGAATATATATGCGCTAAAAATCTGGGTATCGGCAGGCTTCCAGACAACAACGTTTCCGCATAGCGCAGCTGAAGTGGGTAGGTTTCCTCCGATGGCCGTAAAATTAAAGGGCGTTATGGCAAGTACAAACCCTTCCAGTGAACGGTATTCTATTCGATTGTGTATCCCTGGAGAACTAATGGGTTGCTGCCTGTATATTTCACTTAGGTAATGTACATTAAATCTGAGAAAGTCAATTAGTTCGCATGCGCTATCAATTTCAGCCTGGTAAGCGTTTTTGCTTTGGCCGAGCATGGTCGAGGCATTCATAGTACTTCTGTATTTACCAGCCAGTAAATCCGCCGCCTTCAGAAAAATAGCAGCCCGATTTTCCCAGTTCATGGATTCCCAGGAATTTTTGGATTTCAGTGCTGAATCTATTGCCTGGTGAATATGATTTTTATCTGACCTGTGAAAATATCCCAGAGTATGTGCGTGTTCGTGAGGCGCGGACATTCTGACCCTGTTTCCGGAACGAATTTCTTTTCCGTCGACAAAAGCGGGAATATCATGTTCGACCGATTTCAAATCCGCAAGGGCCTTCTTTAATAGTCTTTTTTCTAAAGAGCCGGGAGCGTAAGATTTCACCGGTTCGTTTACAGGAAGGGGATAGTTGAAGTAGCCAAGATTCATAATACAAATTTGGAAATTATTACGCCGTTTCTTTCTCACTCATCAGGTACGCCTTTATAAATCCATCGAGTTCACCATCCATCACAGGTTGAATATTCCCTGTTTCGAAACCCGTCCTGTGGTCTTTAATCATCTTGTATGGATGAAAAACATAGGAGCGGATCTGAGATCCCCATTCGATTTTTTTCTTGCTGGCATTGTTGGCATTTTTAACGGCCTCTCTTTTGCGCATTTCTTCTTCATACAAACGGCTCTTCAGCATGGCCATGGCCTTTTCACGATTTTCGCCCTGCGTGCGGGCTTGCTGGCATTCCACAACTATACCACTCGGTTTATGTGTAAGACGAACGGCAGTTTCAACCTTATTTACATTCTGTCCGCCGGCACCGCCGCTCCTGAAAAATGCCCATTCTATATCTGCCGGGTTCACCTCAATTTCTATCCGGTCATCAATGAGTGGATAGACATATACGGAAGCAAAAGAAGTATGACGCCTTGCATTACTATCAAATGGTGAAATACGAACAAGCCTGTGAACACCGCTTTCAGCTTTTAGAAATCCAAAGGCAAAAGGACCGTCAAACTGGAGCGTAACACTCTTCACGCCGGCGCCCTCTCCTTCCTGGAAGTCAAGTTCTGAAACAGTCCAACCTTGTTTTTCGCCGTACATGCGATACATACGCATTAGCATTTCAGCCCAGTCCTGGCTCTCGGTACCACCTGCCCCGGAATTAATTTGTAAAACGGCCGGCAGCTCATCCTCCGGCTCGTTGAGAGTTGATTTAAATTCTGCCTCGTCAATCAGTTCCAGCGCTTTCTGATAAGCCTGGCGTGTTTCTTCTTCAGAAGCTTCACCTGCCTTCCAGAATTCCATCAGCACAGCAAAATCCTCGACGGCTGTTTCGACCGCCTGGTATAGTTTCAGCCAGTACTCGTTTACTTTAATATTTTTGAGTATGGCAGTGGCGCGCTCGTTATCCTCCCAGAAGCCTGAACTGCCGGTTAACTGTCTTTCCTCATTAATTTTGATCTGTCGATTCCCGACGTCAAAGAAACCTCCTCAGTCCACTCAGCCGGGACCTCATATCGATTAGCTTTTCCTGTGTCATAGGGACGCAAGTTAAAGATTCATTTACAAATGCAGGATCGGCTTAATCCAAATAAAAACCCCTCCATTTTTATGGAGGGGCCTTTAACAAAAGCCATTTTAAAGTCTGCTATGTTCGCTCTTCTGTTGATTTCCTGTCTCAAACCATTTTTTTAGTTCATCTTTTGTTTTCCCTGTTTTCGTCTGCAGACGACCAAGCAATTCATCTTCTTTGCCTTCCTCATACCTCAGATCATCTTCTGTCAGATTGCCATAGACTTGTTTTAATTTACCTTTCACTGTATTCCATGTTCCTTTAACAATTAAATTGTCCATAACATTAAATTTATAGTGCATTGGATTCAATCTTCATGCCAGCACAAACCAGCATGCGCAATTTAACAACAGGGAAAAGTTATGATTATAGATTTCCGATCTGACACGGTCACAAAACCCACACCGGGGATGATGGAAGCCATGATGCAGGCTGAAGTGGGGGACGATGTTTTCAGGGAAGACCCGACCATTAATCGACTGGAAAAAACAATGGCTGCATTGTTTAATATGGAATCAGGGTTGTATTGTTCAAGTGGAACGATGTCGAATCAGGTGGCTATTGCAAGCCACACGAGACCCGGTGATGAAGTAATTTGTGAACAGGAGTCCCACGTGTATTACTATGAAGGAGGCGGCATAGCTTTTAATGCCGGCTGCCAGACGAAAACCCTGCAAGGTGACCGGGGAAGAATAAAGGCCGACCAGGTTTTGAAATCTATCAATGCAAACGACGTACACAAAGCCCGAACCTCATTGGTTTGCCTGGAAAATACTTCGAACCGCGGTGGAGGCAGTTGCTATGAGCTGAATGAAATAAAGAAAATCAGACAGGTTTGTGATGAAAAACAACTCGTCCTGCACCTGGACGGCGCCCGGTTATTCAATGCACTGGTGGCGAAAAATGAAAAACCAGCAGATTACGGATATCAGTTTCACAGTATCTCTTTCTGTTTTAACAAAGGATTGGGTTGCCCGACAGGTAGTATGTTGCTCGGAACGGAAAAATTTATAAACCAAGCCAGAAGAGTTCGGAAAGTTTTCGGAGGTGGCATCCGGCAGGGGGGATTCCAGGCAGCCACGGCTTTGTATGCAATGGAACATCATATTGACCGGCTGGCAATAGACCATGATCATGCGAAGCAAATCGGAAAGGCATTGCAAATCCATCCCATGGTGAAAATGGTTCTGCCCGTCGAAACTAATCTGATTATTTTTGAGTTAAATAACAGTGAAGACTCCAGACGATTCATTTCGTTTATGAAAGAAAAAGATATTCTTCTGCTCCCGATTTCAGAAAGCCGGCTGCGGATTGTTACTCACCTTGATATTAACGCCGCGATGGTCGACAAATTTATCGGTATTCTTCCCGTATGGCAGTAAACCGATTCAGATAATATACCATTTGGAATTTTCGTCTTTCGCATAAGAAAGACCATTGCTCATCACGTGCACTTCCCGAAGATGATCCGTATCCTTTACAAGATGCTTCTCATAGACCCGTATTCCGTTGTTTTCACGACTCAGATAAATAATAAGCGCAGTAATTGACGGAGAAACATCCTGTAATAACATTTCATCATTTTCCCTTACAAAAGCCTGACTCATAAAAGATGTTTTATAAATATGAATTCAATCGTCACTCAATAACAACATTCAAATCGTAATTTTGTTAACAAACAAAAAGCCAACCCCATTTATGTTTCCAAATATTTCCCCGGTAGAAACAACGGCCTGGAAAAAATTGCAGGCAGACCAGCAGTTTATGAAAGGAATTCAGATGAGAAACCTGTTTAGCGAGGACAGGGAAAGATTTAACCGCTACTCCATTATTTTTGGCGATATCCTGTTTGACTTTTCAAAAAACCTCATAAATGCGGAAACTTTTTCGCACTTATTTGAACTGGCATCAGAATGCCAGGTCGGAACTGCTATAAACGCCATGTTTTCCGGGGAAAAAATCAACCAAACTGAAAACCGGTCGGTTTTGCATACAGCTTTGAGAAATTTTTCCGGGGAACCCGTTTACTCTGACGGAAATGATGTTATGCCTGATGTGATGCATGAACTGGAACATATGAAAGGATTTTGCCAAAAGATTCATTCCGGTGAATGGCGCGGTTACAGTGGCAAGCCCATACGGAATATAGTCAATATCGGAATAGGCGGGAGTGATCTCGGCCCGGTGATGGTTACCGAGGCATTAAAACATTACTGGATCGACGGTATGCAGGCATTTTTTGTTTCTAATGTTGATGCAACCCATATCGTGGAAACATTAAAAAAGATTAACCCGGAAGAAACCCTGTTCCTGATCGCTTCAAAAACATTTACTACACAGGAAACCATGACCAACGCCTTCAGTGCAAGGGAATGGTTCCTGAAATCTGCCGGTGATGCCGCGTATGTTGCAAAACATTTTGTCGCCCTGTCAACCAATGAAGCCGAAGTGGTAAAATTCGGAATAGACCGGTCCAATATGTTTGTGTTCTGGGATTGGGTAGGAGGAAGATATTCCCTTTGGAGTGCCATCGGACTCTCCATAGCACTCATGATAGGGTTTCCTCGTTTCGAAGAAATGCTCCAGGGGGGCCATGCAGCCGACAAACATTTCAAAAACACATCTTTTGAAAAGAATATTCCGGTTATCATGGCCCTGCTTGGTATCTGGTATAGGAATTTTTTTGGTTCGCAAACCGAGGCCATACTGGCTTATGATCAGTATATGCATCGCTTTGCAGCCTATTTTCAACAAGGAAATATGGAGAGTAACGGGAAATCGGTTGACCGGAACGGAATCCCGGTTACGTACTCTACCGGTCCTGTAGTCTGGGGAGAACCTGGAACCAACGGCCAGCACGCATTTTACCAATTGATTCATCAAGGAACCGTACTGATCCCCTGCGATTTTATTGCCCCCGCAATCAGTCACAACCCTTTGGGTGACCACCATGCTAAA
>Ga0066787_10000032_pt1 | contig 21518 bp, 21 predicted proteins | sample OrgsoiDNA2013047_FD_70942 | JGI IMG/M metagenome (GOLD analysis project Ga0066787, IMG submission 70942) | Permafrost soil microbial communities from the Arctic, to analyse light accelerated degradation of dissolved organic matter (DOM) -... | ecosystem: Environmental > Terrestrial > Soil >...
AATAATTTTGGAGAAAGCGGATTCATTCTCGCAGGAATCAGGGAAAGCGGAACTGTTATTGCCCGGAATATTCAGGATATTTTAAAAGAAATAACAGAACTGCCAACGGAATTAATTACTGTAGTTCTGGATAAAAAAAATCCAAAAGACGTGTCGGTCAATCGGCAACTGGACTTTCGGAATCAGGTGATCATATTGATTGACGACGTCTCGAACAGCGGTAAAACACTTCTTTATGGCACCAAACCCTTTCTGGATTCGAATCCCAAAAAAATACAAACCCTGGTATTGGTTGAAAGAAGTTATAATACGTTCCCAGTAAAACCCGACTATGTGGGCTTATCTGTCGCTACTACTTTACAGGAGCATATTTATGTGGAAATAGAGGGGGGCCGGGTGAAAGGAGCCTGGCTGGAATAAGCCCCGAAAATGATTCCCTTTTTCGCCTGAAACCCTCTTGATTTCATTACCTTTGGAGCCTTATAAAAGCCTGGGTTTTACAGGATTTAAAAAATTATGGAAGAGAATCTCATACCGGAGGAAACGCAGGATAATAACCGTATCGTCCCCATCAACATCGAAGAACAAATGAAAATGGCCTACATAGATTATTCTATGTCGGTTATCGTAAGCAGGGCGCTGCCTGACGTAAGGGATGGACTGAAACCGGTTCATCGGCGCATACTGTACGGGATGAATGAATTGGGCAGTAACAGCAACAAGCCCTTTAAGAAATCGGCCCGTATCGTGGGAGAAGTGATGGGGAAATACCATCCACACGGGGACGCTGCCATTTATCATACGATGGTCAGAATGGCGCAGGAATGGAGTATCCGGTATATGCTGATTGACAAACAGGGAAACTTCGGCAGCCAGGACGGAGATGGTCCGGCGGCGATGCGGTATACGGAAGCCCGGTTACACCGGCTGGCGGAAGCGATGCTGGAGGATATTGACAAAGAAACAGTCGACTTTCAGCCGAATTTTGACGAGTCACTGACGGAACCAACCATATTGCCTTCCCGTTTTCCGCAGTTACTGATCAATGGCGCCAGCGGTATTGCAGTAGGAATGGCCACGAATATTCTTCCTCATAACCTGTCGGAATCGATAGACGGTTGTATCGCCTATATTGACAAAAGAGATATTACGGTTGACGAACTCATGCAATACGTAAAGGCTCCTGATTTTCCAACAGGCGGTGTGATATTTGGTATGGAAGGTGTGAAAGCTGCCATGCATACCGGACGCGGTAGGGTAGTGCTTCGCGGGAAACTTCATGTGGATACAAAAACAAACGGACGCGAACAGATTATCGTGACGGAAACACCGTACCAGGTAAATGTCGACGGAGTTTGTGACCGAATCGGACAGCTTGTAAATGAAAAAACGATTGACGGCATTACAGGGGTAAATAATGAATCAAACGAAAAAGAAGGCATACGGATCGCCATAGACTTGCGTCGTGATGCAGTGGCCAATGTGGTGATCAACCAGTTGTATAAACACACGGAATTACAGACTTCATATGGTATCAATAATGTGGCGCTTGTAAAGGGACGTCCGCGTACATTGAACCTGAGGGAAATTATTTCGGAATTCGTTGAATTCCGTCACGAAGTTATCGTTCGTCGTACCCAGTTTGAATTACGGGAAGCGGAAAAACGGGCGCATATACTTCAGGGTTACCTGATCGGACTGGATCACCTGGATGAAGTCATATCGCTCATCCGGTCGTCTGCGACACCAGACCTCGCCAGGGAAAACCTGATGAATGCGGGATGGGGACTTACGGAAATTCAGGCCAAAGCCATTCTCGAACTCCGCCTGCAGCGGCTGACCGGAATGGAAAGAGATAAGATCCGCAACGAATTTGATGAACTCCAGAAACAGATTACTTTTCTGAAGGATCTGCTTCAGGATGAAAGCAAGAGATTTGCCCTGATACGAAAAGAACTGCTCGAGATAAAAGAGAAATTCGGAGACGCGCGTAAAACGGAAATCACGTACCTCGATGATGAAATGCAGATCAAGGATCTGATCAAAGAAGAAGACGTTGTCATTACCATATCGCATAATGGTTATATAAAAAGAACATCTGCCACTGAATACCGTCAGCAACGTCGTGGCGGCAGGGGATTGAGTGGTGGAAAGGCACGCGTGGAAGACTATATCGAGCATCTTTTCGTAGCCAGTACACATCATACACTACTTTTCTTTACTGAAAAAGGAAGATGTTTCTGGCTCAATGTTTACCAGATTCCTGAAGGCGACCGCGTTAGCAAGGGCAGAGCCATTCAAAACCTGATTCAGATACCCCTGGACGATAAAGTAAAAGCGATCATTGATGTAAAGGATATCAAAGACAATGAATTCCTGAACAGCCATTTTATAGTGCTATGTACGAAACAGGGTGTGATTAAGAAGACTTTGCTGGAGGATTTCAGCCGGCCGAGGCAAAGCGGTGTGAATGCCATTACGATCCTGGAAAATGATCAGCTTCTTACAGCACGGTTAACAGACGGCAATTGCGAAATCATGATGTCAGTCAAATCAGGGCGTGCCATCCGTTTTCCTGAGGGAAATGTACGCCCTACCGGTAGAGGCGCCATCGGCGTGAGCGGCATCGAAGTAGACGACAATCTGGACGAAGTGATTGGCATGATATGTGTCAACAAGGACGATAAATCCAAAACCGTATTGGTTGTCAGCGAAAACGGTTTTGGAAAACGCACGTTGATTGATGAATACCGCGTCACGAACCGTGGAGGCAAGGGAATCAAAACCATCCAGGTCACAGAAAAAACCGGAAAGCTTGTTGGCATATTGGATGTTACCGAAAAAGAAGATCTAATGATTACCTGCAAATCGGGTATTACAATCCGCATGCCGGTGAATGGAATCAGTGAACTGGGTCGCGCCACACAAGGTGTAAAATTGATCCGCCTGGATGAAGGAGATGGTATCGCTGCCATAACCCAGTTGGATGAGGAATCCACGATCGAGGAAGTAAAAGAGGGGGAAGGCCCGGTTTTGGATATATTGCCTCCTGAACCAGATTCAGAATAACGTCATCAGAAAACTTCAAATAAAATAATCTCATGAAACGGATGCTTTTAAGCCTTTTTATGGCTGTTATTTGTTCCGGATTGTTTGCTCAATCTGTAGACAAAGCAAAGGAATTACTCAAGGCAAATAATCTTCAGGGAGCAAAAGATGAAATCGACAAAGTGTTGTTGGTAGATAAAAACCAGAAGAATGCAGAAGCCTGGTATACCAAAGTGAAAGTATACAATGCAATTGCGGTAAATGATCAGTTAAAGACGCAGAATCCGGACGCGTTGATACAGTCTCTGGACGCATTAAAAAAATATACGCAACTCGATGATAAGAAGCTGGCGTCATTAACATTGGATCAGTATAAGCCGATTAATGAAATTTACCAGGGCTTGTTCCAGGCAGGAGCAGCAAGTTATAATTCCCAGAAATATCCCGACGCACTGGTAGATTTTCGCGGAGCGATTGCAGCCATCGCTTTTATGTTCAAACAGGGTTGGATAAAACAGAGTATGGACACGACCGCGACCCTGTATGCCGGTATCTCCGCTGAAAAATCGGACAAACGCGACGAGGCTGTCATCTATTATAAAACGATTGCAGATTCAGGGATTACAAAAATCGGCGGAAATGATATGGCCGAAATTTATAAATGGCTGGCTGATTACTACATCCGAAAAGGCGATAAAGAAACGGGCGCTAAATATACCGCACTCGGTCAGTCGAAGTATCCGAATGACATTTTTTATGATGAGCTTCAGTTGGATAACCTGAGAAAAAACGGACCCAAAGATTCGTTGTTTGCTAAATATGAACAGATCAACAAGCAGCATCCTGACAGCGGTATTTATTTCTTTAATTATGGATTGGAACTATACCAGTACGCGACGGATACCAGCACCGGAAAACGGGTTGCAAATTCAGATGAACTCATTCACAAGGCACAGGATAAGTTACTGACCAGTGTGAAACTAACGCCCAACTATCCGCAGGCGTATCTCGTTCTCGGGCAAATTGCGTACAACGATGGAGTCGAGTTTCAGGTTCTGGGAAAACCAAAAGGAAATACCAATGCTGAAGAATTGAAAAAAAGACAGGACTACCGGGCGCAGTCAGTAAAAAAATTCGACGAAGCGATCCCGTATCTTGAAAAAGTTGATCAGCTGCTGGGAATCCAGCCTAAATTAAAGAAGGCGGATAAAGTTGCGTTGAGAGATGCATATGATATGCTGATAACAATCTATGAGTCCAAGAAGGACAAACCTAAAATTGATGCGTGGACTGACAAATATAATAATGTAGACAAAGTCCATTGATCTTATACCGGGAATCCATGCAGCTCACTCGTGCGTTGCATGGATTTTTTATTTAGCGAAGGGCAAAATGCAGATTGGCATTTACGACCAGTTGCCGTTGGTTAAAAGCATACGCCGGTTCAATACCTATACCGATCACGCGGGTTAACGGAACGATATATCTGAAACCCGTCTGAAATTCAAAATATGAAAGGTTTGCAATACCGGGAGAGGCTACCAAGAATAAATGATTGGTTAGTTTATATTGACCCTTGAGATAAAAACTCATGAATGCCTGGTTCTGGGGAGCGGCGGTCTTTGATTTTGTATAGTTGTTGTTCGCCCAGACCATACTGGTACCCAGGAAATAACTAAATTTTCCCGCATCCTTGTTCCAGGTACCTGCTTCCACTCCAAAACCCATTCCATGGCCTGTCTGAAAGGCCTGGTATACCGTAATGGAAGGAAAAGAGGGAATTGAACAGAGATTGCAGTTCTGGCTTTTTAACGCGCTGAACGGAACAAATGACATTATAACAATTAACAGTAAACCGGTTCCGGTTTTAAACTTACGGGATGTGAACAATGATATCCCGATGGTGGTGGAAGTTTTCATTCTGATCAATTTAAAAGAGGTCGTTTACGGGACGAACGGCGGTCTTTTTGAGGAGAGGATCAGAAATCTGTTGTTGCCAGGATATACTATTTGTGAATCAAAGGATGATGGGGAGAGATAAATATAGTCAGCGTTTTCCGGTTTTAAAAGCGTTTTCTATTTTTTTTCCAAAACTACTGTTTTGGGAAACTGTACTAAATTGGGAAAATACCCGTTTTTAAGGGGGATAGCGTTACAGGATCTGTTCAAAACTACTGCATTGTCGAATACCGGGCCGGTTAATCCAAACAACAAATTCAGATTTAAGCCGCAATTATCCGGCCTGCGTTTCTGTGCTGTGCTTTTTGTGGTTGTTTATCATTTCTCGGTTTTTTTAATAGGTCTCAAAGAATGGCGCTACGACCTTGGATCGTTTATCGTTTTCTTTTTTGTTTTGAGCAGCTACCTGATTACCCGCATTTTACTGGATGCCAAACAAAAGGCGATCGCCAAAGATATGCCGGTCTGGAAAGTCGCTGTCGCCTTCCTGACCCGCAGAACACTGCGCATTTTCCCTGCCTGTTATCTGTATCTGTTTGTGCTGATGTTGTTTCCCCTGGAGGGGCAGGACCTCCGCCAACACCCGGCTTTTTATTTTGGCTACCTGTATAATGTCAGGATTTTTCTTACCCATAGCTGGGGGCCATATGCAGTTCATTTATGGACGCTGGCGGTGGAAGAACAATTCTATATTATATGGCCGTGGATCATTTTATTTATTCCAAACAGATTCCTGCCAAAAGTATTCGGTTTAATGATATTGTCTGCAATCGCCTTCCGTGTTACTATGCTCACAGTCGCTCCGCAAATACCGCAATTTCCCATGCTGGTTTTGACGCCGGCCTGTCTGGATTCTTTTGGTGCCGGAGCTTTACTCGCTTATTTTCATTTCATCGGAAAGCAAAATAACCATTGGTTAAAATGGGCGTCCCTGGCGGCAATTCCTTTTTGGATATTGCTGATCATTACGAATCACCACCGTGGCTTCATAGGGATGGACAGGGTATTTATTTCTTTTTTTTCTGTTTTGGTCATAGATATTGCAAACCGGGGTTATACAGGAATTGCCAAAGTATTTTTGGAAAACCGCGTTGTACAATATCTTTCAAAAATCAGCTATGGGATTTATCTGTACCACCTGATCGCAGCACTGTTCTTCTGGAAATCATTTGCCGTGCTTCAGCGTGTTTTGAGCGCAAAAGGATATGATCTGTCCGCATTGGGTAAAACACTCGCGTCTCCGTATATCAGTTTTTGGATTTATTTCATACTCGCCATAGGATGCGCAACCATCTCCTGGTATTGCTTGGAGCAACCTTTCAATAATTTCAAGAAGTTATTCGATTATGTGATACCCAAAAAGAAAGAGGTCGATGCGAAAGACAGTCTACCTGAAAAAATTAATGGGCCTGTATAGCCATTTCTTTTCCCTTTGCATTTTATAACCGATGAGGATTTTAATTTTAATTTTCAGCCAATACAGGAACGTAATATGGCTGAAATGCATATTCATGGCACGTTTTGATTGTTCAAGCGCTATGTAGGGACGACCATACATATGGTATATTTTATCTGAAGTATATGAAAAATAGTGCGCCAGGTGTTTTTTTGTAAATCTTTTTACCCGGGCCCGTTCATTTTCGGGAAGAAATTCCTGGATCATATCAACTACTTTCAAAACATCCGTGATAGATTGTCCCGAAAGAAAATAGCGGCTTGTAATGTTGCTTTGATGAACCCGGTATAAGGCAAGTTTCTTTGGGCTATGGGCGACGGGATAGTTCGCAGCAATACGTACCCACATTTCCCAGTCTTCGCCATAGTGTACACCATAAAAACTTCCCAGTTTTTCATAGACCGGTCTCTTGACGACCATAGCAGGAGGTTGAATAAGCTGGGCACGCGCGATTTCACTAAGCCAGTTTTTCAGAACACCCGGTTCGTACAACAACTCCTTATTATCATAGAGCCGTTGATTTTGTTCGTCAACAAAAGTGAAGCCGGTAAATGCGGCCCCGGCCTCAGGGAAAGTTTTGAAAACTTTTTGGATTTCTAAATAGAAGCCCTGCTTTACCCTGTCATCTCCATGCAATAAGTGAATATAATGACCCGTCGAACGATTCAGGCAGGTTTCGAAATTGCGCAGGCTTCCGACATTGTTTGGCTGACGGAAATAGCCGATCCGTCCTTTCCCAATTTTTCGTACCAGTGCTTCTACATCGGTATCTGTACTGCAGTCGTCAACCACTTCGATCTGCATATATTCTTCACCGGGATCCTGTTCCAATACGGAGCGTAAATTCTCAATAAGATACTGGCTGCAATTGTAAGTCGGTATCATCACAGACCACAAGGGTCTGTCTACAAATTCCGGTACAGGGTCTATAACCGGCGGACTCTGGGGAATACGTTCATTCATTAGAATAGACTTATCTGTCTTCATGGGTCAGGCTCTTGATTCAACTCTATGGGGAAAGAAGGCCTGACAACCCCCGCCCATTTGCCGCCCAGGTCATCGGAATCCTGATAATCTTCCACATCAAAAGACAGGCAGGAGTCTAAATAAAAGAGCCGGGCCGTTGAATTTCTAACGAAAGCAAGAGAGATATAGTACAAACCGTCGTTGAAAAAATTCCCGGGTATGCTGGATTCTCCTTTCACGACACCGTTTTTAAACCGGTAATTTTTTGATGCAAGCTCGAAGATCAATTCCCCGGCATTGTTAAAAACCTGGAGGTTTACCATCAGATCGCCGGGCTCTTCCTGCTTATATATGAATTCAAACAGTACGGTCATTCCGGTCCTTACATCGATCACCTGTTCGTGGTTTATATAATCGGGAACCAGTTCCACTTTTTTTACACGGATATATTCATTTCCCGGAAGATTAGATTGTACCGTGTAATCGGTTCCCAGGAACTGGTCACGGTTTCTCTTTGTATAACTGGTCAGCACAGATTCTGTTTCTCCGGAAACAATGATTTTCCCTTTGTCAAGCACCAGTGCGCGGTCACAGACATTCCGCAGCGTTTGAATGCTATGACTTACAAATAGAATTGTTTTTCCTTCTTCTTTGGAAATGGATTTAATTTTTGCCTGGCATTTTTGTTGAAATTCTACGTCTCCCACAGCCAGTACTTCATCAATTACCAGAATTTCAGGATCCAGATGTGCTGCAACGGCAAATGCGAGTCGCACATACATACCGCTGGAATATCTTTTTATCGGTGTATCGAGAAACCTGGAAACTCCCGAAAACTCAATGATCTCATCGAATTTCCGGTCAATTTCTTTTTTCTTCATGCCCATAATATGGCCGTTCAGATAAATATTCTCACGGCCCGTTAATTCACTGTGAAAGCCGGTACCTACTTCCAGCAGACTGGCAATACGTCCGTTTCCGAAAATTCTGCCGGATGTCGGCAAAGTGATCCTGGAAATGATTTTGAGCAAGGTGGACTTGCCCGCCCCGTTTTTTCCAATGAGTCCCAGCACTTCGCCCTGGAACACGTCAAAGCTGATATCCCGAAGTGCCCAGATATGCCGGCTGCTTTCCGGATCTGGTAATTCCTCTTGTTTTGATTTCCCTGACCACCAGTTACTCAGATCCTCCTGCAGGGACCGGGATCCTAACACGCCAAGCCTGTAGTATTTGGAAATATTTTTTGCCTCGATCAGTTTTTTTGCCATGATTTAAATTACATCCATGATTTGTATTTCCCTTTTATTGAAGAGAATGGTACCAGTCATCAGGATGATAAAAGTTGTGAGCATTCCCAATAATAAATACAGCAGCGGAAGGGGGTGGGGTTTAAAAATGATGACCGGAAAATCTCAATCACAGGGGTTAGCGGATTTAACCAGAACAGGAATTTATATTTTCCTGAAATCAGGGAGGCAGGATAAACAACAGGTGCTGCAAACATAAAAAGACGAAGCATGAATTGCATGATATTATCCAGGTCACGGTATTTTGCGGTGAGCACGCTGATGATCAATCCGCAACCCAGCGCGAAACAAGCCGTTAATCCTATGATGACGGGAATCAATAAAATCTGCCAGCTGAAATGTATGGTAGTTCCGCTCCATGCATAAAATGAACAGACAACCAGGAAGAGAAGAAGCTGTATGGAAATGCGGAATGAATGGAATAAGATACTGCTTATCGGAACGATAATACGGGGAAAATAGACCTTATTAAATATATATGCGTTGTTCTGGAATGTATTCATGGTAGTTGTAATACAATCCGCATAAAAAGTCCAGATAATGATCCCGGGAAGATAAAACAGGAGGGCCGGGATACCATCTGTTGAAATATTTGCAACCCGGTGGAAAATAATGAAATAAACAAGCGTGGTGAAGAGGGGTTGTAAAAAAACCCAGATCGGGCCCAGGATCGTTTGCTGATAACTCGCTATGATATCACGGCGAACAAAACGGAAAACGAGATCCTTATATTGAAATACCTCACGGAGATTGAAACGGAACCAGGCCCGGTGAGCCGATATCTCCCATTGCCAGCCTGAGGTCTTATCCATACAGGCGAAAATAACGGTTAATTATTAATTGTGAATGGTAAATGCCTTTAAGACAGGCCATGTACATTTGAATCATTAACAATTAGCCGTTAATACTCAGATTTTCCAAAGATTTTATTTTTGCAAGAAGTGTTTCCGACTCAAAAGGTTTGGCAATGAAAAAGTCAGCTCCCGCATCGTAAGCTTTCTTTTCTGCGTCGGGAAGGCCGGACATAATATGTACTGGCGTGTTTTTCAAATAACTGTTTTTTATTTCCCGGCATACATCCAATCCATTCCCATGTTCCAGTTTTATATCAAGCAGAACCAGATCGGGTTGCAACAACCCAATGGTTTTTAAAATTTCATCCGCGTCTGTTAGCGGACAAATTTTGCAATGATAAGCCTGAAGGAGGAACCTGAGACCATGTAACAGATCCAGGTCATCTTCAACGATCATTATTTTTAACATGAGGAAAGATTCTAATTATATAATACTTATAAGATGCCAAAAAGGTTGCGATCCATATAAATTACAGGGCATATCCTGGGTATTTATATCCACATTTCCGCCCCTTTTATTTTCCCAAAACCGGAATATTTTATTCGTTCACCAGCTCGTCGAGTTTCTCATCGCTGATATTGTCGTCATCCCTGGAAAACGTATTTTCGGTTTTTTCGAAAGCATTGGAAGATCCGACATGGGTATTGTCTGTCTTTTTCTTAACGGGCTTTTTGCTTTTTTCTATTTCTTTCTTACTTTTTCCTTTTGAATCATCCATGTATCTATTGATTCATTTGTATAATTCCGACATCTGTAGGTTGACCATCTACTACCAATATATCCTGTTTAAAACTATCTTTATAAGGTGGTCTGGCTTCTACCATAAGGATATAATTGCCCGGTTTTACATTGGTGATCATAAAATTTCCCTGAATAACAGGAGCATTCAAAGTGTCTGCTTTTGAAATCAGCCATGCCCGGAGCGCTGCATCCGGCGGAGACACGGATCCCTTTACAGGACTGTTCCAGTAGACATGAAAAGCAGTACACATACAAATAGCCAATCCTATAAGAATCAATACCCATGGAGACGATCTGGTGTGGTGAATGGTCATACTCATATCAAATAGCAATAACTATTCCCCTTATTCTTTTAATTTGAAAACCCCATTTGGTGAATAGTCTAAATATTGGAATAGCAGGTGCAGGCATATCCGGGCTCGTCGCCGGTATTGAAATTCAACGTGCCGGACATGCTGTTTCCATATTCGAATCCAGGTCCCGCACGGGCGGAAGAATACAGACTCTGCAGGTTAACGGACTCGTAGTGGAAACAGGGCCGGAATTTATACATGGGAAGCTGAAAGAAACGATTGACCTGTTAAAAAAATACAAAATATTCTTCGAACCGGTTGATGGTAAAATGTATACCGCCCGGGATGGTCAATTGACCGAAACCTATGAAATGGCTCCGGGTTGGGACAAGCTGTTGGATAAAATGAAATCGCTGGAATCAGATCTGCCATTTTTGGAATTCCTGAACAGGTATTTTCCGGAGGAGCGCTTTATGCAACTCCGGAAATCTGCAATTCGGTTTGCCGAAGGATTTGACTTGGCCGATGTTCAGACAGCCAGTACGCAAGCGCTTATTTTAGAATGGGAACATGATGAAGAAGAACAGTATCACATACCCGCCGGTTATGAAACACTGATCCGGGCGCTGGAAAATGAATTCACAGGAATGGGCGGTAAAATATTCTTAAATCACCAGATTGAAAGCATTTACTGGGATCCGGAGATCCGTATAAATATAAAAGGGAACCATACTTTCTTTGTGGATAAGCTGGTTGTCACTCTGCCGATAAGTGTTCTGAACCGGGAAGCGCCTGTGAAAGAATCGATTATTTTTTATCCTGCTCTTAAAGAAAAACAGAAAGCATTTGAAGAGATCGGATTTGGCACTGTAACAAAAATTGTCATGATCTGGCATGCTGAATTTTGGAAAACCATGGCTCCGGATGCACAGTTTATTCTGTCTGACTGTTTCTTTCCAACCTGGTGGACCCAATATCCGTCGGACATTCCCATGTTGACGGGCTGGCTTGGAGGAAGCAGGGCATTGGAGTCTGCCGGGAGGCCGGATTCATTTTTTTTCGAAATGGCAATAGAAAGCCTGGCCTCCATATTTTTCTTGTCAGCGGATCAGATAAAAAATTACCTGAAAGACTACAGAATATTCAATTGGAAAAATGAACCCGGAAGCCGGGGAGCCTATAGCTATTCGCGGGTTGGATTCCGAAACAGCAAGACTGTTTATAGGGAGCCGGTGCAAAACAGGATCTATTTTGCTGGTGAAGCCTGTTATGACGGAGCTCATCCCGGCACGGTGGAGGCAGCGGTCATAAGCGGCCTCGTAACTGCGGGAAATTTTATAAAAGATCTTTCATAAGAATGTGCAAAACAAACCGGATTCTGTGGATAATATTTCCGAAAAAATCTAATCCAGTTTGTACATTCATAAATCAAGAAACCCCCTATGCTATCAGTAGAAACTTCAGCACCCTCAGATAAAGGATTTGTAAGCACCGTCCACGTATTAAAAAACGGAGAAATTATTTATTCATTTCAGGATTTTCTAAAAATAGAGAACCGCTTTTCATGGGTGGATAGAAAATACCTGGTTGGGAAAATCCTTGAATTGCAAAGGAAAACGGACGATCGCAGGAGATCTTTCCTGGTCATTTATGAAGAGGGCAACCAGATCCGCGAATATGTCAATATGGATCAGACTTTTAAGCCGCTTCCTTATTGCTGAGCCTCGCCATCAGTTTCTTCATCTTCTTCTTCAATCAGATCATCATCGAGGTCTTTTCCAAAGAGATCTTTGTCCATGCCTTTTTCCTCAAGAAGTGTTCCTTCATTGTCCTTTTCATCAAGGCTGAGACTGTTTATCGGCAGGTCAATGTCGTAAGACGGATCAAAACTATCCCGTAAAAGTTGTTTTTCCAGCGGGCTTACATTCGCGTCTTCGAGTTCGTTGTCTTCCAGCACATCGTCGCCTTCCTCATCGGCAGAAGAAATAGTTGTATCGCCCGGACGCAGGGCATCATTTTTTCCTGAACGTCTGGCGCCGGGAATATCCTTCAATTCAGGAAGGTTCAATATCGCTTCATCCGGTTTCAGTTTTTCCTGGTCCTCAGGCGAATCTGTAATGTCTGTGTGCAGGTATTCTTTGCTGGTCATATTCATTCTTTACCTTGTATATGTAAAATTTCGTGCCAGTATATTCTCCGGTAAATCGGTGGCATCATAATTTAACGGGTTTAGAAAAATCGATTCATGAAAAAAATACTCATTATTTCTTTTTCAGCGTTACTGTTTATTGTCAGTTCCTGTCATAACAAGGCAAACACGGCACCACAAGCCAGTGGCTCGCCGGATTCAGCCGCAAATAATGGAGTCATCCCTCCATCGGCGGCCCCGGGTAATGCCACAAATTCTTCATTGGCAGATACTGCATATAAAAACAAAGACTCCGTTAAGGGGAAATAGCTCCGGGCATAAGCCTTTTGAGCAGTTCCAGGCAGGCACGGCTGTTATGATAGGGGCATTTCCATATTCCGATCTTATCCTGGTTGGCCATTTTCTTGTTTTCGCTGTCAACACCCCAAAGCCATTCACCCTGGGTCTTGTCAAGTTGATAATGCTTTACAAATTGCCAGGTGTCAAGCAAGGCATTCTTGTAGCCTGGATCGTTCGTCAGTTGCCAGGCATTACAAAAACCAACCAGCGCCTCGGCCTGTGGCCACCAATGCTTTTCCCGTATGAGGGCCATTTTTTTATTATCATACTCATACCATAAACCACCATCCTTATCCAGACCTTCCATCGCTGCGCGAATGATCAAAAGCGCATTTTTCTTTGCAGTGTTTATGGAATCCGCATCACCCGTTGATTCGGAGCAGGCCTGCAGCAACCAGGAAGCTTCCATATCGTGACCATAAGAAATAGTGTTTTCGGCCACCTGCCAGTCATCGCTGAAAAAAAGTCCAAGATGAAAATTTTTCTTATGAATGATTTTACGGTCAAAGATGTCAAGTAAGCCGGTGATGTCATTCTTAAGTTTTACGGCTGGATATATTTCATACAGATTGGCGTATGCCTCTACTACGTGCAGATGGGTATTCATTGTTTTGGAAGAATTCTCATCCTTTCTGCTGAGCCTTTTATCTTCCAGAAATCCCCAGTCCCGCTCAAACGCATCCGTATAGCCACCGTGAACGTGATCTCGGCTATATTTTTCAACAAGCTGGTACCATTCAAAACACAATTCCAACGCATGCCCGTTTCGGGTTGCTTTATAATATTCACTCATTCCGTATATCCCAAACGCCTGAGCATAGATTTGCTTATGGCCATCCAGCATCCTGCCGTTGTGATCTACAGACCAGTAAAGACCCCCAAATTCAGGATCCGTGAAAAACATCCGGATATAGTCATACGCCCTTGTCGCAATATCAAGGTAAAGGGGATTGTGATTAAAATTATAAGCTGCTGAAAAAGTCCAGAGGATCCTCGCATTGAGTACAGAGCCCTTGGGCGATTGAAATACTATTTTATTGTTCTCATCTATCTGACCAACAAAACCGCCGGATTCATGATCGATGGAAAACCGCTCCCAGTAGTGCAGAATGTTGTCGAGTTCGTCGTGTATTTCGGCGTATAAAGTATCATTCATGTAACCCGCTTAGACTTTAATCTTTTTTTCCAGTTTCAGGTTCTTGTCGATGAGCAGGTTGACCTGTACAACTGACTGTACGGATGTGAATCCATCGGCCGGAGTATGCATGGCGTAGTCCAGTAGTTTTTCAACACTGCTTACGGCTACATGGATACGCGTATCGGATGTGGCATAGTAAATATATACCGTCCCGTTCTCATCGGCAATCCAGCCATTGGAAAAAGCCACATTTGAAACATCTCCGATCCTTTCTTCGCCTTCAGGAGCCAGGAAATATCCGGCTGGTTTAAATATCTGCTTGGAAGGATCCCGGAGATCCGTAACAAAAATATAAAGCACATATCGAAGCCCGGCAGCCGTATTTCTGACACCATGGGCCAGATGAAGCCAGCCGGCGGAGGTTTTGATCGGCGCGGGACCCTGACCGTTTTTCAATTCATACACGGTATGATATATTTTCCGGTCCATGATGGATTCATGAGTGATGACCGCCTCTTCCATGTTCTCTGCAAGACCGAAACCAATGCCGCCCCCTTTCCCGGCATCGATAAAATTATCCTGCGGCCTGGTATAAAAAGCGTATTTGCCTTTCACGAATTCAGGATGCAATACCACATTTCTTTGTTGGGTCGAAGGGGTGACCAGGTTTTTTAATCTTTCCCAGGTAACCAGGTCCTTTGTACGGGCAATGCCACACTGGGCAACGGCGGCGGACTGATCCCCGTCGGGAGCCGCTGGATCGCGCATTTCAGTACAGAATAATCCGTAGATCCATCCGTCTTCATGTGCTGTCAGCCGGATATCATAGAAATTTGTTTCCTGGTTATTCAAAGCCGGCATAGTGACCGGTCTTTTCCAAAACCGGAACTGATCAATACCGTTGTTACTTTCTGCTATGGCAAAAAATGATTTCCGGTCGACACCTTCCACGCGCGCAACAAGCAGGAATTTGTTTTTCCATTTGATGGCACCAGGATTTAATACAGCATTGATGCCAAACCGTTCCAGGAGAAATGGATTTGTTTTTTCGTTCAGGTCATATCTCCACGAAAGCGGGATGTGGTCGGATGTTAAAACGGGATATTTATAGCGGTCATAAGCGCCCACTCTGTTCAGTTTCACTTTTTTATTTTTCCGTTCAATAATATGTTGCTGGTGTTCTATTAGTTCTTCCTTCCGTTCACAAAATATTTTTTTCATAACGTGCTTCGTTTTTAATTCTCCAGCCTGGACCACCAGGTTTTTTTAAGGATTATAATAATGATGGTTAATATCGCAACCGTAATCAGCAATGGCGCCTTCATCCACAATACCAGGTACATTGGCAGAATCGTCAGGCAGCATTGGGCGATGATGCCAATGACTACGTTAAACATGTCCAGGCCAAAACGACCGTTGGGTTGAAATGCTGGATTTTCCTTCTGCACCAATAACTGTATGGGTTTCCAGAATCCCCAGGGCCTCACGGTTGTATAGAATTTTTTAAGTGTTTCCGTATCTGTGGGCGCTGCAGTAAATGTTCCTATGATGCAACCCGCTATAGATATTAAGAAAAGGAGGGGCCATTTATACAATGGGAGGCCGGGGAATATATAGGGGAAAATCAGAGCCGCCGCTATGCCCGCTGCCATGCCCCAGAAGAATCCATTGGCATTAAACCGCCACCAATACCACTTGAACATATTGGCGGCAATATAACCGCCGTAAAGGGCTCCTACGATCCATTGCAGTACACTGTTCACATTCTTCACAAAAAACCCAAGCAGGATACTCAGTAAAACAACGGCTATACCGACCGCATAATTACGCCGGATGATCTGGCGGTTTGTAGCTTTGGGATTGACATATTTTATATAGATGTCGTTCACCACATAGGCCTGGGCCGCATTGAGCGTTCCCGAAAATGTACTCATAAAAGCACCCAGCAATCCGGTGAACAACAAACCCATAATACCCGCAGGAATAAATTGTATGATAGCCGCCGGAAGTATTTTCTCAAAATCAGTAATCATTCCGACACCTGTGGGAGAAGGAGAGGAGAGATCCAGCTGATGATAGTTTAACAATGCCAGCACAGTTAACCCGATAATCAGTGAATAACGAAGTGGCAACAACACAATGGAAACAAAGCCTGTCATTTTAGAGGCTTCCCTGGGAGAACGGGTTGACAGGATTTTCTGCATATCGTAATTGGGTGCTGGACCTGCCAGGCTTGCAAACACTCCCTTAAAGAGCATCATCATAAAAAAAAATCCGAAAGGGCTGAACCCGTCTTCCTCAATTTTTTTATTCGCATCTGCGATAATCGCCGACCAGTCAAGTCCCAGGTGTTTACCAAAAAACGGATTATGCCACCCGGCCGGCACGTGAAGCGCATGCCCCTGTAAATGAATGACAGCGATAATACCCACGGCAACACAAGCCACCGACAGTATGATGTATTTGATCAGATCGCCGATAACAATGCTGTGCATGCCACCGATCACAGAATAAAATGTGGCGAACAGCGTAAAAACAATGCCATATATATGCGGTACATAGGCTGGTGAAACATGGAAGGGGATATACGGCGCCACCGAACTCCAGGGAATAAAAATTTCCATGAATTTGCCGAGACCTACAAAACCATAGGCCAGGAAACCGAAACAACCCAGCAATGCGAAAACAACCACGCTGATATGAGATGCATTTACTTTCCGATCGGATCCGAAGCGTGTCGCCAGCCATTCTGCGCCTGTTGTCGCATTGGATCTCCTCAACCACTTCGACAAGTACATCATCAGAAATACCTGATTAAAAACCGGCCAGAGCCAGGGTATCCAGATACTCTTCATCCCATAAATAAAACAAAGGGCCACCATCCACATGGTCCCGCTGATATCAAACATGTCAGAGGCATCACTCAGACCCAGCAGATACCAGGGAAGGGATTTTCCGCCCATCAGGTAACTCTCTTTATTTTGCCTGGCTTTTTTTCGCAGCACCCATCCGATCGTAACCATGGATCCCAGATACAGGAGAACAATGCTGATATCGAGCCAGGTTAATTTCATTCTCGTGTTGGTCTTAATTAAAGGTCAGAATAAGCCGTGCGCTGCATCAGGATACTGTCGATATGGGAAACGGAAATCTTATTTTGATACTGGGGATCAGTAGACACCGTTTTCCATTCCGGGCTGTCCCGGAATGCATTCCAATGCTCGTCATGTGTTGCAGCGTTTGGAAAAACGATCATATATACCAGGTTGGGCATACGGCTTCCGCTCAACACGTCTGCATAAAAGACTGCCTGGAAATCCAGTCGTTTGAATAATTTGATTTCACCGCCTGCATTGAACATCTTTACTTTTAAACGATGCAGATTATCAGTCGGACTTTCATAACTCCTCATTTCATATATGGCATCAGGATTTGATTTTAGCGCCGTCGGTATGAGTTTGGGCTGATCCGGAAATGCTTCCAGGATCGTGGATTCAACCCGGACGAATGGCAGATGACTGGTGTCGGCATCGCTGAACGATTTCTCTGCTGCAGCATACACCGGATCAGTTTCTATATTTGATTTTGTTTTGCGCCAAACATCCAGCGAGATATAGGGCACGATCACATAAATCTGTTTCACGGCCGCGGTGTCATTTGAAATGGGTTTGAATACACCGATCTGTTTAATACCCATTCGATGCAGAACAGGCAGGTAGGCCTCTTTCAGGTAATTGTCTGTCGAAGCGACTTGTTCGGCTGATTTTAATTTGTACAACCGGATCTCGTAAATATCTCTCTGTGCATGGGCCTGTAAAAAAATTGCTGTGAACGCTGCCAGACAGCAAAGACGTGCCATTGACTTTTTCATTTGTAGATGTTTTTAGATTTTATCCCGTTCTCAAATAAAACTTTTCCGGAACCGGACATTTTTTTGAAATCGGGTGCGGAAACCGCACCGGGATAAGGTATATAAAACTCTGCATTTCCGGATGATTTTCTGCCTGCATTTCGCCATGCAAGGGCATAGACAATCTGGTGGGATGAAACGGTTGGAAGAAAAACGGTTGTCCACCATGTACTGTCGGGGACCTGGTTATAGCCGAACTCTGTGAGCGCCGGGATCTTATGGTGTGCCGCTGCAATGCTGTCAATCATTCCCAGGTCCTTGTTAAAGAAAGACACAAAGGCTGCATTCTCTTTGAGCGAATTTCCTTGGTATATATCAAAGCCCAGGATATCAATAAATTCATCACCCGGATATCTTTCGACGTATTCATCCCCGCTGCCGAACTTGTCGGTATTAAAAGCGTATAAGAGATTATGAATATTTTTTTCATCCCGGAAATAGTGGATGGAATATTGCCAGAGTTGTTTCATTTCATCGGGACTACATTGATTCTTCCCCCACCAGAACCAACCGCCGTTGAGTTCATGAAACAGGCGAAGGATAACCGGAATATGTTCGCCGTTTTTTCCTTTTAATGTTCCAATAAAATCCGATACCCTGTTCAGCCAGTCGATATACAATGTATTTTTTTCTCCACCGGGTAATATAGACGCTACAGCACCCGGCTTATTATCCCAGGCCGTGGCGCCGCTCAGCGGATTGTTTAAGTGCCAGCTCAGTGTAATGACTGCGCCCCGCTCATAAGCTTCCCGAATAAATAAACGGGTTTTTTCAAATGGAACACTGTCGAGGTTAACAGTATGTCCCAGTTCAATTCTTCCCAGATCAAAGCCAAAAAGGGCAGGATATTGTCCGGTTACATCCCTGGCGTCACTTCGTCCTGCCACATATTTCCAGCCCACGCCATAACAGGGATCGTCCTGGTGGCCGAACAGGATATTTTTCCCGATGAGTCCGTACAAATTTTTATAAAGCGCCCTGGTTTCTGCAGTCGCTGATTTGTCGCTGCAGTCCTGGCCAAACAGACCCTGCAGGGAACAGCAGAGCAGCAGTAAGTAGTTGGAAAATACTTTCAGATTCATATAGCAGGCATGTTATCCAAAGCTATTTTTCATAACCACTTTAAATAAATACTATATTAGCTTTTAGTAGTATTATTTTAGGCAGGAAATGAATGCGCTACCGCCTTACTCCCTCCCAGTAAGGGTATGGTGACACCCTGATCTATTAAAATATATACATCTTTATAATACTTTTTTTACTTTTAGTATGAATCCCGGGATCCGTATGAAATGTTTCTCAACCGGGATCGTTTCAAACATGAAAAAGAATTTGCTTAGGGAAATTACACCGTTGACGCAGAATGATTGTTTCACCCTGTTTTCCCGTGTAAAAACAGGCTTTGATTTTCCTCTTCACTATCATGAAGAATTCGAGTTGAATTTTATCCGTGGCGCAAAAGGAGCGGCACGCGTGGTGGGGGATCATATGGAAGAAATCGGGGATCTCGAACTGGTGCTCATCGGCCCGAACCTCCAGCACGCATGGTTTAATCACCAGTGCAAATCAAAGGACATTCATGAAATCACCATCCAGTTTCACAAAGATTTGTTCGATGACAAACTACTGCGCCGCAATCAGCTCAGTTTTTTAAAAAATATGTTCGACAAATCGGTGCGCGGCATTTTATTTCCAAAAGAAACCATACAGACAGTCGCCCCGCGTATCGTGGAGCTGAATCAGAAACATGGTTTTGATTCCGTACTTGAGCTGGTTTCTATTTTGCACGACCTTTCTATTTCCCGCAACCTTCGCATACTGTCCGATTCCACATTTGTCAATGAGCAGACTAAGTATAACAGCCGCCGGATAGAAAAAACGTTCGACTACATGAATAAGAACTTTGACAAGACCATTACGTTATCGGAGGTTTCCCGATTGGCAAATATGTCCGATGTTTCTTTCAGCCGGTTCTTCAGGCAGCGGACAGGAAATACTTTTGTCGACAGCCTCACGGAAATCCGGCTGGGCCATGCGAGCCGCATCCTGATCGAATCCACCCATTCGATCGCGGAAGTGGCTTACCATTGCGGGTTTAATAATATCTCTAATTTCAACCGCATTTTCAAAAGAAAAAAAGGTTGTACGCCACGGGAATTCAGGGAAAGTTTTTCCGGAACTAGGATTTTTATTTGATCTCATTTTAACCATCTTTGCACTTCAACTTATTTCACCATGAGTTATTCATTCCAGGAAAAACGTTACGAGAAAATGCAATATCGCCGTACAGGCAGGAGCGGTCTCATGTTGCCAGCCGTATCCCTCGGACTCTGGCATAATTTCGGTGATATAGATAGCCAGCAGAACGCACGCGATATACTACGCCTGGCTTTTGATAACGGCATCACACATTTTGACCTTGCTAATAATTACGGACCACCCGGTGGTTCCGCCGAAGAAAATTTTGGAAAGATCTTTAGACAGGATTTTAAAGATCACCGTGATGAGCTGATCATTTCAAGCAAAGCAGGCTGGGGCATGTGGCCGGGTCCCTATGGCGATCACGGTTCAAGAAAGTATTTGATCGCGAGCCTGGATCAGAGCCTCAAAAGAATGGGATTGGAATACGTTGATATCTTTTATCACCACAGGCCCGATCCGGATACGCCAATCGAAGAAAGTATGGGCGCATTGGATCAGATCGTTCGCCAGGGTAAAGCGCTTTATGTTGGAATTTCAAGCTATCAGCCGGAAGAAACCAGGAAGGCCGTGAAAATATTAAGAGAACTCGGCACACCCTGTTTAATCCATCAACCAAAATACTCCATGTTTGAGCGCTGGGTGGAAGACGGATTGCTGGATACGCTCGAAAAAGAAGGAGTCGGTTGTATAAGTTTCAGTCCGTTGGCCCAGGGGCTGCTCTCTGATAAGTATCTTAAAGGTATTCCCGAAGACTCACGTGCTTCCAGTCATCGGGGCAATGGCGCTATTGAGGAATCTGCCATTACACCGGATCGTATTGCAAGAGCGGTCAAACTAAATGACATTGCAAAACGTCGTGGACAGAGTCTCGCACAACTGGCCCTCGCCTGGGTTCTTCGTCACAAAGTGGTTACATCCGTTCTGATTGGCGTAAGCAAAACCCAGCAGGTAACGGATTCCATAAAATGTCTGGATAATCTTGCGTTTACAACAGAAGAACTAAAAGAGATAGACAATATTCTGAAATAATTTTTCCATTCAGGAATTTAAAACGCTTCCCCAAGATTTACAAAGAACCCATGCGATCCTTGCCTGCCCCAGCCATAGTCGATGGAAATATTGGTGCGTGAATATTTGTTCAGCTTGACCCGTAAA
>Ga0066787_10000033_pt1 | contig 20922 bp, 14 predicted proteins | sample OrgsoiDNA2013047_FD_70942 | JGI IMG/M metagenome (GOLD analysis project Ga0066787, IMG submission 70942) | Permafrost soil microbial communities from the Arctic, to analyse light accelerated degradation of dissolved organic matter (DOM) -... | ecosystem: Environmental > Terrestrial > Soil >...
GTTGGGGCCGCGAATGGAAGAGTCGCTTATAAAACTGCAGAAAGAACTGGAGCCCGCCGGATGACCAGCGTGGTATAATATTAGCAGTTATAAAATGAAACTTTTTAAAATCAGCAATATGAAAAAGATGATCTTGTTATCGGTGATCGCAGTGGCCTGTTTTGCTTGTGAAGGACAGCAGAAACCGCTTAGTCCGCATGAAACAGCCACAGGGCAGAATATTTCGGTCAGATATGGGAGACCCTATAAAAAAGGAAGAGATATTTTCGGTGCGCTGGTACCATATGGAAAAGTATACCGCTGTGGCGCTGATTCCGCAACTACAGTAACATTTGAAAAAAACGCGATGTTTGCGGGTAAGCAAGTAAAGGCAGGTACATACACACTATTTGTTATTCCGAATGAACAAAGCTGGACCATCATCCTGAATAGCCAACTGGGGCAGTGGGGAGCATATGATTATGAAAAGTATAAGGATAAGGATGTGCTGCATGCGGACGTGACTGTAAAAAAACTGGATAATATCGTTGAACAACTTACGATCAGCCTGCCACCTTCTGCCGTGACTATTGAATGGGACAATGTGCAGATTAGTATTCCGGTTAGTTTTATGTAATGCGAACGACGATGTTCGTTGATCGAAATTTATCTGTTAATGGGTTTCGGACTGTAGGCTTAAAGATTTAGACCAGACGGAATGGCTGACAGGAACCGGTAAATTTTATGAAGCTGATCTACGGTTATACAATAGGGAGGCATTAGATATACGGTGTTTCCCAGAGGTCTCATATAAATGCCCTGCTGTAGAGCAAGTTTCATGATTTCTGGTCCAACCCGGTTAATGTATTCATCCTTTCCGGTATTTAATTCAAAAGCGAAAATGGTTCCCAGAATCCGGATATTCCGGAAGAACGCATCGCCGCTGCGTATTAATTCTCCGGCGAATTTTTCATGTTCTGCTTGTATCATTTTTATCTGATCCTGGCAGGCTTTTTCTTCGAGCAGGTCGAGGCTGGCGAGCGCGGCCGTACAGGCGAGTGGATTTGCAGTAAATGAATGGCCGTGAAAAAGAGTTTTGGACCGGTTGTCGCTCAGGAATGCATCAAACACCCGTTGATTACAGGCAGTAACTCCCAGTGCCATTGTGCCTCCGGTGAGTCCTTTGCTCAGGCAAATAATATCCGGCGACTGTAGGAAGGATTTGCTGGCAAAGAGCTGACCGGTTCTGCCGAAACCCGTGAGTACCTCGTCGGCAATACAAAGAATTTGTTTTGACTGGACGAACGCGAGGAGGTCGTCCATGTATTTTGATTCATACATGCGCATACCGCCCGCCGCCTGAACCAGGGGTTCATAAATAAACGCTGCTATCTCATTTTCGTGTTTTTGTATGATGCATTTTGTGTGTTCCAGGTTTCCCGCATTCGGGGTCTCAATAAACACAGTTTCAAATAATAAATCCCTGAAAGCATCTGTGAACAGGCTTCGTGCGCTGACACTCATGGCGCCGAATGTATCACCATGATATGCGTGCTCAAAAGCGAGGATTTTATTTCGCCCCTCTACGTTTTTATTTTGCCAGTATTGCAGCGCCATTTTCAACGCAACTTCCACTGCTGTGGATCCATTGTCAGAATAAAAAATCCTGGAAGAGTTTCCCGGAAGGATGCCAAGTAACCGTTCAGCCAGGGTTACGGCAGGCTCATGAGTGAAACTTGTAAAGATGACCTGTTCGAGGGTCAAAGCCTGTTTATACAGTTTTTCAGCGATATACGGATGCGCGTGCCCGTGGAGATTAACCCACCAACTACTAACAGCGTCAATATATTCATTGCCCGATTCATCATATAATAGCGCACCATTTCCTTTTACGATGGGAATGGGAAGATCAAGATTTTTATGTTGGGTATACGGGTGCCAGATTACGTTTGCATCCCTTTCGCTGAGAGACGATTTGTTCATTGTTCAAAGATATGCTTAAGGCAAATGTGCAAGCGGGCGAATGAGCAAGCGGGCATCCGTCAACTGCCAATCGGATTCGGTTAGCTCTTTTTGAGAAAATCCAGATTCCTTCTGATTCCCTGGTATTTTGCCCGATTGAGAGGGGAGCCGGCAAATATTTTTTTGAATCCATCTTCTGTAACTTCTTCCCAATCCTTTTCATCAAAGTGAAGAATTTCTGCGATGGGTGTAAAAGCGGGTTCCTGTGTTGGTTTGGAGAAACGGTTCCAGGGGCAAACATCCTGGCAGGTATCACATCCGAACATCCAGTCATCGAACTTGTTTTTCATTCGATCCGGAATGAGAAGATCCTTTAATTCGATCGTGAAATACGAAATACATTTACTGCCATCCACTACTTTATCGGATTCGATGGCCTGGGTGGGGCAGGCTTCAATGCAGCGCGTACAGGATCCGCAATAATCTGCTGTTACGGGCACGTCGTATTCAAGTTCAAGATCTACGATCAGTGTGGCTATGAAAAAGAATGAGCCGTTTTTTTTGTGAATAAGGTTCCCGTTTTTACCTACCCATCCGAGCCCGCTGTGTACGGCCCAGGATCTTTCAAGTACGGGGGCGCTGTCGACGAAACCACGGCCATGAAAATCACCAAGCTTTTGTTTCATTGCTTCCAGGATCTTGTGAAGTTTTGGTCTGATTACTTCGTGATAATCCTTTCCGTAGGCATATTTTGATATTTTAGGAGCGTTATTTTCCTGATCTGTATCAGGAAAATAGTTTATGAGAAAGCAGATTACAGACTTCGCTCCGGGCAGAAGCTTATAAGGGTTTACCCTTAGGTCGAAATGTTTTTCCATATAGGACATTTGACCGTGTTTGCCCTGCCGTAGCCAGTTTTCGAGCTTTCTCGCATCTTCGTCCAGTGATCTTGCCGCGGCAATACCACAGAAGTCAAAGCCTTCGTTATAGGCCAGTAACTTGACGAACTTGGTTTTTTCAGCGAGGTTCATAATAAACAACGGAACTTCTTCCGATAATTTTTATATTTTTAGAACGTTATCACCCCAAAACAACTAACTATGGGCTTTTTCCTCATGACTTCCATGAAGACAGATCCTTTGTACTGCAAATTTACCCTAAAAGCCAGGCAATACACGAGAAGTTTGATGCTTGTTATTTCTATGTTTCTGACTACGTTAGCTGGCAGAAGTCAGAAATTCCCCGCTTCAGCCATCCCGGATTCTTTAAAGGAAAATGCGGATGTCGTAGTACGTCTCGGAGAACGTTCATATGAAATAAAGTCATCAGTAGAGGCTTTGAGCCATGAACGATACGTATTTACCATCTTAAATGAGAAAGGGGAGCACAGCGCAACATATCGGACTTATTATAACAATAAATCCGTCATTATCAATAGTGTCAACGCCTATCTCTATGACGCGAATGGAAAAGAAATAAGGCATTTTAAGAAAAAGGATATGGAGGATCACCCGGCTTTTGACGGATCATCTTTTGTAAATGATGAACGATATTTGCTCGGGAGTTTTTCTTATAGTTCTTACCCATATACGGTTGAATTTGACGAAGAAGATGAGATACACGAACTATTAGAAATCCGAAACTGGTTTCCCCAGTCTTCCACAAAGAATTCGTTAGAACGCGGCACGTACAGCATAACTTTTCCTGCAGATTATAAACTACAGTACAAGATGTTGAATTCCGAAATAAAACCCGCTTTGGAAGAAAAGGGAAATAAAAAAATATTGAGATGGGAAATTAAGGGACTAACCGCGTATGACGATTTGCCGTTCAGTTTGGATTATTCCGGATACGCACCATATCTGATGATCGGTCTCAGTGATGTACAGATGGGGGACTATAAGGGTAATATGAGCAGCTGGGATGAATATGCCAAGTTTTACGGGAGCCTGCAAAAGGGACGTGATGTTCTTCCGGCAGAAACCAGGCAAAAAGTTCAGGAACTGATTAAAGGGCTGAACAGTCCGGAGTCGAAAGTGGCTGTGCTTTACAATTACCTGCAACAGAATACGCATTATGTAGGTATCCAGCTGGGTATCGGCGGATGGCAGACATATGATGCGACGTATGTTGCAACAAAAAAATATGGTGACTGTAAGGCGCTTTCAAATTTTATGATAGCCCTTTTAAAGGAAGCGGGAATAAAGGGTCATGCCGTTGTGATCCATGGTGGACAGGAAAGTAGGGAGTTTGTTAAAGATTTTACAAACGATCCATTTAATCATATTATCTGTTGCGTCCCGCTTGAAAAAGATACAATTTGGCTTGAATGCACGAGTCAGTTTTTGCCAGCGGGTTATCTGAGCAATTCCACTTCGAACCGATATGGGTTGTTTATTGATGACGCGGGCGGCGGTCTGGTACATACACCTGCCTATTTGCTTCCTGACAATATTCAGTCAAGGCAAATATCTGCGGTACTGGACGCGGAGGGAAATCTGAATGTAGACTGTAACACTTCGTATAAAGCGTATTGCCAGGATGATCTGGGAGACATCATTCACTATTACTCAAAAGAAGAACAATTGTCATGGTTGAAATCAAAATTCAGTCTGCCGACATATGAAGTAGTTTCATTCAACTACACAGAGGACTTTTCAAGGCGATTACCTGTAATCCGGGAATCACTCAATCTAAGTGTGAATAATTATGCGCAGATTACGGGCAAAAGAATTTTTATAAATCCAAATATTCTCACGAGATCTACCAGGAGACTAACAAAAGACGACAACCGCAGGCTTGGCGTGTCGTTGAAGGAGGAATATCATTACATGGATTCCGTACAAATCTCGATTCCTTCAGGGTATGAAATGGAATCAAAATCCACCGATTTAGTGCTGAAGAATAAATTCGGAAGCTATTCAACTAAAACATTGGTAACAGGCAATAAGATCATGTACTACCGCTCGCTTGAACAGTACAGCGGATACTTTCCTGCCAGGGATTACGCGGAAGTGGTGAAATTCTACAATGATATGTACGACGCTGATCATACAAGTATTGTATTGGTAAAGAAGAATTAGAATAACCTTAAGCAACTAATTATATGAAAAAGAAAACCTCTTTTTTGTTTGTCGTCTATTTAACCGTATTTATTCATATCCTGCTGGCACAGGATAAGTCAAACTATAAATTCGCAAAAATCTCTTCCTCCGATTTCGATATTCCCGTTTTGAAATTTGATTCAGGAACGAATGCGATAGTTATTGCCGATATTGGGAATACGAGTTTCGAAGGGAATAATAAAGGATTCTTTACCCTTGTTTTTAAAAGATCGATCCGGGTTAAAATACTTAACAGAAACGGATTTGATATTGGAGCCCGCCAGATTTCCCTTTACCATGATTTTGAAGGTAATAACGAAAAGCTTTCCTCACTGAAAGGGTCGACGTTCAATCTTGAAAATGGGGTGGTTTCTGAAACCAAGCTCGACGAGAAGTCGATATTCACTGAGAAGTATAACAAGAATATTGATCACATAAAGTTTTCTTTGCCGGCACTTAAAGAAGGATCCATATTTGATTTGGAATATATTGTCCGGTCACCGTTTGATTTTTTATTGCAACCCTGGGAATTTCAGGGCGAATATCCCTGTTTATGGAGTGAATATGAGGTTACTATTGCACCTCCGTTTCATTATGTCATGAAATTTCAGGGTGATCAGAAATTCGACATAAATACCAACAAGCTTGTTCCTGGCGTCTTTTCAATACGAAGGCAGGAAGACAATACTATGACAGCAAGCATGATTACGCTGAATGGGAATTCCATTCAGCAAAGATGGGTGAAAAAAAATGTTCCGGTGTTGCGCGAAGAGCAATTTACAACAACACTTAAGAATTACAATTCCCGGGTGTCATTTCAACTTAATTATTTTCAATGGTCTGAGGAAAATGAGCGGCATGATCATATGTCTACCTGGAGCAATGCCGCAAAAACATTATTGGGAAATGAAGAGTTTGGAAAGGCTCTTGATAGGGAAAACAACTGGATGTCGGATGAATTGAATGGGATCATCCTGACTTCTGCTACCGACGAAGAGAAAGCCAGGCAGATTTATAGCTTCGTGAGGGACAATTTCAGAGCAGTCAATAAGGAAGGATACGCCAGGGAGACTATAAATGTTCAGAGTTCATTAAAAGATGTATTCAAAAAGAGAGAGGGTAATGTGGGTGAGATAAACTTATTACTAACTGCCATGCTAAGAAAATCAGGGTTGAACGCTGATCCGATGATTCTCAGTACAAGGGCAAATGGGATCGCTAATTCGAGCTATCCCCTTATAGAGGAATATAACTACGTTATATCCGTTCTCAAGATCGGGCCCAGGATTTATACATTGGATGCCAGCATGTTTAATGGATTTGGACAACTACCGGTTAAGTGTTATAACGGGTGGGGTCATATTGTCAACGAAGAAAATCCTCAGGGTCTTTTTTTTTCGTCGGATTCTATTCGTGAAACAAGTTTGACAAGGGTAATTATAATAAACGACGAAAAGGGTAAATCCTCCGGCTCTTACACCAGCATGCCAGGTAAAAACGAGTCGAACGACATCAGGGAGGAGATATTCGGTTCATCTGTAGTAAAATACAGTAAAAAAATCGAATCCGAGATGGGGTCTGATTTTGCTTTAGACAATTTCGGAATTGATTCGCTGAAACAGCCTGATTTTCCGGTAACTGTTCACTATGATTTCGACATAAAGAATTTTTCGTCGGGAGATATCATATATTTTAATCCCATGATGGGCGAAAGCTATAAAACGAATCCTTTCAAATCTATGGACAGGCATTACCCTGTGGAGATCCCTTTTTTGATGGATGAGACTTACCTTTTGAATATGGATGTACCTGCCGGGTTCCAGGTGGACGAACTTCCTCAATCGACCCGGGTGGCTTATAACGGGAACGAAGGTATGTTTGAATATCTTATTCAGAAAGGAGAGGGCAATCTGCAGATGCGCGTTCATTTGAAATTGAACAAAGCTTTTTTTGATGTGGAGGAATATAACACGCTACGGGATTTTTTTGCAATGGTGGTAAAGAAAGAAAACGAACAGATTGTTTTTAAAAAAACTAAATAACCCAGTAAAATCCATGATAAATAATAAATGCATTCTCTCCATTTTCTCGCTACTGCTATTTTTTCATGAGGGCTTTTCCCAAGATAGAACAGCTTACAAATTCGGGAAGATTTCAGCCACGGATTTTAATGTGACTGCACCGGCCAGTGATTCGGGAGCCAGCGTCGTTATCATTGCTGATATCGGAAGCACAAGTTTTGAAGGGAATAATAAAGGTTTTTTTGTGCTTGTTTTTACCCGGTATTTGCGGGTAAAAATTTTAAATAAGAGCGGGTTTAGTATTGGCGATCGAAATATTGAATTATTTCACAACAAAGATAAAAGTGTTTCTGAAAAACTTTCCACAGTACGGGGATCGACATTTAACCTTGAAAGAGGTTTGATAACAGAAACCAGGTTAGACGAAAAATCTATTTTTGAAGAGACATATAATAAGGAAATCAGCCGTAGAAAGTTCTCCATGCCGGCGCTTAAAGAAGGCTCCATATTTGATCTGGAGTATACCATCAAATCACCGTACTACGCCCGACTGCAGCCCTGGACCTTTCAAAGCGAGTATCCTTGTTTGTGGAGTGAATATGTTGTAACGGTTCCTCCGCCTTTTCACTACGTGATGCGTACGCAGGGAGATAATGTATTTGACATCAACACGTCAAAACCTGTTTTTGAAAGCTTTATGATCTCAAGACAGAACGGTTCCGACAAGAGCGAAATACTCAGGCTAACCGGAAATTCGTTGCAGCAGCGTTGGGTAAAGAAAAATGTACGCGCAATTCGGGAAGAACCGTTCATCAGCAGCCTGAACAACTATTTTTCACGCGTTTCATATCAGTTAAATTACTATCAATGGGTAACGCCGGAATATACGGATGACAAAGAAAATTACCTTGACACCTGGAGTTCTACATCCAAGACATTACTCGCAGATGAAGATTTTGGACTGGCTCTTGATCATGTCAATACATGGATGACTGATGTAATAAAGGACCTGTCAAGGGGTTCCGGTTCCGATGAAGAAACTGCCCGAAAAGTCTATAGTTATGTTCGGGATAATTTTAAGGTCGTGGAGAAGGAAGGTTACACGGGAGAAAGCAGTTGGTTACAAAGTTCACTGAAGGATGTATTTGATTCCAGGAAAGGGAACGTAGCGGAAATCAATTTATTACTGGTGGCTATGCTCAGACGGGAGGGCATCAAGGCGGATCCGCTGATACTGAGTACAAGACGCCATGGAATTGCCAGTGCGGTTTATCCGTTGATTGCAGAATATAATTATGTTCTTTGTGTTGCTAATATCGGGAATAAACTCTTTACGCTCGATGCCACCCGGCCTTTCAACGACTTCGGTCAATTGCCTGAGCAGTGTTATAACGGGTATGGGCATGTCGTGAATGAATCAAATCCGATACCCATTCTTTTTTCTGCCGATTCAGTGTATGAAACAAGCGTAACCAGTGCTTTTATTACGAATGATGAAAAAGGCAAACCATCCGGAACGATAAAAACCGTATTTGGCAAAAGTGGATCATACAATTTGCGGAATGAAATCAGAAATTCTAGCGAAAAAGTATATGCGGGCAAAGTGCAGACAACAGCAGGATCCGAAATGTTAGTTTCGAATATGGGATTTGATTCGTTAAACAAATTTAGTTTTCCGCTCGCGCTTCATTACGATTTTGAATTAAGCAAGCTTTCTTCCGGAGATATTCTTTACTTTAATCCTATGCTGAATGCTGGGTATCAGACCAATCCATTTAAATCAATGCAAAGACGATATCCTGTGGACATGCCTTATAAAATGGATTTCACCTACCTTTTAAATATGGAAATTCCTGCGGGATACCAGGTAGACGAGATGCCAAAATCTGCAAAAGTCGCCTATAACGAGAATGAAGGATTATTTGAGTACCTGATCCAAAAAAATGACAATAATATACAGATGCGTGTAAAATTAAAACTCAATAAAGCTTATTTCGGTATGGATGAATATGCCGGCCTCCGCGATTTTTTTGCATTCGTCGTAAAAAAGGAAAGTGAACAGATTGTTTTTAAAAAGTCGCCCTGAAGAATCAGGATCTTTCATTGCCTGGCGGAACATGTAACCGATGAAAAAACCGGTGGATAGCAGGGGCTAGGATGATTCCGATATTTGTTATGAAAATAACACCGCTAAAAAGGGCATAGAAAGAGGAAAACAACTTGCCAATCCTGGATTTAATTTCTACTACCGGGCCCATACCGCTTAATATCATAGAGGCGTTGTGGAGAGAATCGATCCAGGGAACTCCGTCAGTATAATGATATCCCAAAATGCCGATCATCAGGCAAACAAAAAGCACGAGCATCCCAAACAGGAGGCTTTTCATAATTCGTCTTCTGAATACGCTTACAGACGCAAGCGGCTGATGTTTTGACTCCAGCATATCCATCTTTATTTCCAAAAGTAACAGATTGTGGGCCTTTATAGTGGGCCGGAGAATAATAATTATCTGTTATCTTGCAACCCTTATTTTTTTTGCCAGTGAAATATTTTCTTGGGTATGACCTGGGTTCATCGTCTGTTAAAGCCGCCCTGCTGGATGCTGAAAGCGGTAAGCCGCTGGCATCGGCTTTTTCGCCAGCATCGGAAATGAAAATTCAATCGCCACACCCTGGTTTTGCTGAGCAGGACAGTGATCTCTGGTGGCAGGAACTCATTCGCGCAACCAGCAAACTTCAGCAGAAATTTCCATTTAATAAAAATGATATCGGAGCCATCGGTATTTCTTACCAGATGCACGGACTTGTTTGTATCGATAAACATAACCAGGCCCTTCGCCCGGCCATAATCTGGTGCGACAGCAGGGCGGTTCAATACGGAGCAACGGCTTTTGACAAGCTCGGGCATTCATTCTGCCTGGAACATTTCCTAAATTCGCCGGGTAATTTCACAGCCTCCAAATTAAAATGGGTCAAAGAACATGAGCCGGAAATTTATGATAAAACAGTTCGTATACTACTACCAGGCGATTTTATCGCCCTGAAAATGACCGGTGAGGCAGTTACAACGGTGTCGGGATTGTCTGAAGGAATTTTGTGGGACTATAAGGAAAATGGTATTGCTCAATCGCTTCTTGATTTTTATGGTATCGGGAAAAATCTGTTAGCACCCATCGTTCCAACTTTCAGTGAACAGTGCAGATTGCAACGATCCGCTGCCGAGGTGTTGGGTATTGCAGAAGGAACACCTGTTTCTTACCGGGCCGGTGATCAGCCCAATAATGCATTCTCCCTGCAAGTCATGGACCCAGGTGAATTCGCTGCAACTGCCGGGACATCCGGCGTGCTTTATGGAATCAGCAACCAGGCAACATTTGATTCTCGTTCACGTGTGAACCCATTTGTTCATGTCAATCATCAACCGGAAAATCAACGATACGGGATCCTCATGTGTCTGAACGGAACGGGTATTCTCAACAGTTGGCTGCGTAAGGAATTTTTTCAGGGTGAATCGTATGAAACTATGAATGACGGTGCAGCTTTAACGCCGATGGGCGCAGAAGGAATATTTTGTTACCCTTTCGGAAACGGAGCAGAGCGCATTCTGGAGAATAGAAATCCAGGTGGTCATATTACCGGGCTTGATTTTAACCGGCACAACAAATATTTCCTGGCAAGGGCCGCGCAGGAAGGCATCGTGTTCTCCATGATTTACGGCACCGGCATTATGCAGGAGATGGGATTGAAATTGAATCGTATCCGGGCCGGTTATGCCAATATGTTTCTGAGTGGATTGTTTTCAGAAACATTTGCCAATCTCATCGATTGTCCATTGGAACTTTATAATACGGACGGCGCACTGGGAGCAGCGAGGGGAGCAGGATTCGGAGCAAAATATTATCCCCGATTCAGCGACTGTTTCCGCGGAATGGAAGTTATACGCCGTGTTAATCCCGAAAAAAATAAAACGAACCGCATCCGGGAAATTTATGGTTGTTGGAAAGAAGGACTTGAAAATATTTTAAAAAACACACAGCATAAAGTATAACACGCAGAACACCTGACAACACAACTATTTTTATGAAAATTATCAAAGGCGAAAAAGAATTCTTTCCCGGCATCGGAGAAATCAAATTTGAAGGAAGTAAATCAGACAATCCGATGGCGTTTAAATGGTATGATGAAAATAAAACCATCGCCGGAAAAAAATTAAAGGATCATCTGAGATTTGCGGTAGCCTACTGGCACAGCTTCTGTAATACGGGCGGTGATCCCTTTGGCCCGGGGACAAAGCAATTTCCCTGGAACTCAACAAACGATGCAATACAAGCAGCAAAAGATAAAATGGACGCTGCTTTTGAATTTATGACCAAACTCGGAGTTCCTTACTATTGTTTTCATGATATTGACCTGGTGGACGAAGGCGGTTCAGCGGAGGGATACGAAAAGAGATTGCAGACGATGGTGGATTATGCTAAACAAAAACAGGCAGCCAGTGGTGTGAGGTTGCTTTGGGGAACAGCCAATGTATTTTCTAATCCACGGTATATGAATGGAGCGGCTACTAATCCTGATTTTGCCGTGGTTGCTTATGCCGGTCTTCAGATAAAAAATGCCATTGATGCCACCATCACGCTTGGCGGGGAAAATTATGTTTTCTGGGGTGGGAGAGAAGGATATATGTCGCTGTTGAACACGAATATGAAACGCGAGGTTGAACATCTGGGTCGATTCCTTGGTATGGCCCGCGATTACGCACGCAAACAAGGGTTTAAAGGCATATTTTTTATTGAACCCAAACCCTGCGAACCTACAAAGCACCAGTACGACTTTGATTGTGCCACTGTAGTAGGGTTTTTAAAGGCGTTCGGACTCGAAAAGGATTTCAAAATAAATATTGAAGTAAATCATGCAACGCTTGCCGGTCACACGTTCCAGCACGAGTTACAGGTTGCGGCAGATGCTGGTTTGCTGGGCAGTATGGATGCCAACCGCGGGGACGCACAGAACGGGTGGGATACGGATCAGTTTCCCATGCAACTCAATGAGATCATTGAATCGATGCTGATCATTCTGGAATCCGGAGGGTTCGGCGGCGGCGGTATAAATTTTGATGCCAAGACAAGAAGAAATTCAACAGATCCAGAAGACCTTTTCCTGGCACATATCGGCGGCATGGATGCGTTTGCGCGCGGCCTTATTGTCGCCGAAGAAATTCTCAGACTTTCACCCTACACAAAATTCAGAAAAGAGAGATATGCGTCATTTGATTCCGGCAAGGGAAAAGACTTTGAAGATGGAAAGATGGGTCTCGAGGACTTGCGGAATTTCGCTTATTCAAACGGCGAACCAAAACAGATCAGTGGGAAACAGGAGTGGCTTGAGAACATCATCAACCAGTATATTTGAATCTTACGGAATCATTGCTTCGATTGCCCTGCAAAGGCACCATCCATTCTTTCCTTAAATTGTAAATAGAGTTCTTTTTTCGGTTCATCAGTTTTCCTGGGCACCAGCACGGCGGCGTAGTTTCGACCACGATCAATATAGGGCCAGAAACCGGTCATGTTTAAACTTGTAACAGGATCACCGGTTTTATCGAGCCAGCATCCAAGTCCGGTTCTTAATCCTGCTGCTTCTTTTGGAACATATTCCATGGGCAGATTTGGAAACTGCTGTGTTTCCATTTCCGCGACCGATTTTTCACTCAATACTATTTTCCCTTCAAATGTTCCTTTATTTAGCAGCATACCCAGGAAATTGATAAAGTCGCTCCCCGTTGTAATCGCTCCTTCTGCCGCGTCGCTGGTGACCCCATTGTCATTGGTGAAACTGGTACCGCGCATTTTACAGGGACGAATAATTTTATCGGCCACACAGCGGTCAAAGGTTTTCTTAGTTACTACTTCAAGTACCCTGGCCGCGATGTCAGGACCGATCTGACTATAATAAATTTCCGTTCCGGGATTTGTTTGGATTTCTCTTTTTGAAGCGAAGGCATCCACTTCCGTTTCCAGGTCAGGGTATTTCGATTTCTGTAAGAGTTTTAGCGCACCAGGTGGATCAGCCTTTATGCCCGTCGTAAAAGTGAGGCAATTGCGAATCGTAATGTACGTCTTCATGTATTTCGCAAAAATGGGGATGTATTTACTGACCTTGTCATCAAGTGAAATTTTACCCTCATCAACGTACGCCAGCACGGTCGCGGCCACCAGCCATTGACTGGCGACACCAGCAGGAACCTGGCTTTTTCCGTTGAAATCACCCAGCTCTTTCTCAACCTCTTTTTTATAGGCGATTTTGCCATCTTTATAGGCAAATACGACGAAATCGGTGCCAAGAAGTTTTTGATTGGAAGTAAGGAAAGCATCCATTTCCGGTGATGTAGATGGTACGGATTTGGAGGGTTGTGCCAGAGGAGACAGCCAGATTAACAGGCTAAGGCAAAAAACACTGAAAGCCCGACATGTGAAATTGAATTTATATGACAGATTTTCAGGGAATTGGAAATGGTTTGCCTTTTGAATCATCATTACGGATTTTATAAATAATAAGCTATGAATTTAAACAACTTTACGATAAAAGCTTCTGAAGTGCTTCAGCAGGCGCAACAGTTGGCTTTTAGTGCCCAGAATCCTACCATCGAAACGGAACATCTGATGCAGGCGTTGCTCGAACAGGCAGATTCTCCTGTGGAATATCTCCTGAAAAAGAATAACGTGACCGTGGCTGTTCTTGAAACCAAACTGACTGAACTCATCCAGAAATTGCCGAAAGTGTCCGGCACCGACCCGGCACAGTCCTTAAGTCGTGATGCGAACAATGTTGTGTTGCGCGCAGCATCCGTTTTAAAAGAATTCGGTGATGAATTTGTGACACCGGAGCATTTGGTGCTGGCCATCGTTAAGGGTAATGACGCCACAGCAAAACTTTTGAAGAACGCGGGTCTTACCGAAAAAGGCCTGATCAGCGCCATAAAGGAATTAAGAAAAGGAGAAACGGTTTCTTCAAATACCCAGGAAACCCAATTTAATGCTTTGAATAAATATGCAAAGAATCTGAACGAAATGGCCCGGCAGGGAAAACTCGATCCTGTGATTGGTCGTGATGAAGAGATCCGGAGAACGCTGCATATTCTTTCCCGCAGAAGTAAAAACAATCCGATACTGGTTGGGGAACCTGGAGTGGGGAAGACCGCTATTGCAGAAGGACTTGCGCATCGAATTGTAAACGGGGACGTGCCTGAAAATTTAAAATCAAAAATAATCTATGCCCTGGATATGGGTCAGCTGATTGCGGGTGCGAAGTATAAGGGAGAATTTGAGGAAAGATTAAAATCGGTTGTGAAAGAAGTCGCCGGCAGTGACGGTGAAATACTTTTGTTTATCGATGAAATTCATACGCTGGTGGGAGCGGGCGGGGGCGAAGGCGCTTTAGATGCCGCGAATATTCTGAAACCAGCGTTGGCGCGGGGAGAATTGAGGGCCATTGGCGCTACGACGCTGAACGAATACCAGAAATTTTTTGAAAAAGACAAGGCTCTTGAACGTCGTTTCCAGAAGGTGATGATCAATGAACCCAATGTGGAAGACGCCATTTCAATATTGCGCGGTTTAAAAGACAGGTATGAAACGCATCATCATGTCAGAATAAAGGATGAAGCGATTATTGCTGCAGTAGAGCTATCCCACCGGTACATTACCGATCGGTTTCTTCCTGACAAGGCTATAGACCTGATCGACGAGAGCGCAGCGAAGCTCAGACTAGAAATGAATTCAATGCCGGAAGAGCTTGATCAGCTGCAGAGGCAGATCCGTCAGCTTGAAATTGAACGGGAAGCTATAAAGAGAGAGCATGACGATGAGAAATTACGGCAGCTTAGTATCGAAATCGGTAACCTGAGCGTTACCCGCGATACCCTGATGTCAAAATGGAGACAGGAAAAAGAGTTGGTTGAAAAAGTTCAAAATGCAAAAGCTGAAATCGAGGCTCTAAAGCTTTCAGCCGAAAAAGCGGAACGGGAAGGTGATTATGGGAAAGTGGCCGAGATCCGGTATGGTAAAATAAAGGAATCTGAAAAAGTCATTGAGGAATATACTGCGCTCCTTGCCAACAGCAATGAAAAACGTCTGTTGAAAGAAGAAGTGGATGCGGAAGATATTGCCGAAGCCGTTGCAAAAACCACAGGAATTCCCGTATCCAGAATGTTGCAAAGTGAAAGAGAAAAGCTGTTAAACCTCGAAGCCGAGTTACATAACCGGGTTGTTGGGCAGGATGAGGCCATTTCGGCAGTCGCAGACGCCATCCGGAGAAGTCGCGCCGGATTACAGGATCCCAAGAGACCAATCGGGTCCTTTATATTTCTCGGGACAACCGGAGTGGGTAAAACGGAACTGGCCAAAGCGCTTGCCGACTATCTTTTTGATGATGAATCCATGATGACACGTATTGATATGAGTGAATACCAGGAAAAACATACTGTCAGCCGTTTAATTGGCGCCCCTCCCGGATACATTGGATATGAAGAAGGTGGACAGCTAACAGAAGCGGTTCGTCGCAAGCCCTATAGCGTGATTTTACTGGATGAAATTGAAAAAGCTCATCCGGATACGTTTAATGTTTTACTTCAGGTATTGGATGATGGTAGACTGACAGATAACAAAGGCAGGGTGGTGAACTTCAAGAACACGATCATCATCATGACAAGCAATATCGGCAGTCACATAATCCAGGCAAATTTTGAGAATGTTACAGAGGAAAATAAAGAAGAAGTGGTGGAACAAACAAAGATTGAAGTGATGAGCCTGTTAAGGCAGACCATTCGGCCTGAATTCCTAAATAGAGTGGATGAGGTCATTATGTTTCAGCCCCTGCTTAAATCTGAAATAAAAGGTGTTATCCGGATTCAGCTGGCAAATCTGGCCAAAATACTGGTGAAGAATGGTATTGATCTGAAGTTTACAGACTACACGCTCGATTACCTGGCAGAAAATGGCTATGATGCCCAATACGGAGCACGCCCCTTGAAAAGACTCATTCAAAAAGAGATTGTTAACCCATTGAGTAAAAGAATATTAGCCGGGGATATCGATCGCCAGCACCCGGTACTGGTGGATGTATTTGACGGAATCGTCGTATTTAGGAATGAACAGGAGGATAAGGTGAAATCAAGTGCTGCATCTTAATAACTTGTTAACTAAATTATTATCCTTTCCTGGCTTGTAAAATATGTAAGTTTTTTCAGTTAAAATACCTATTTTTAGCCGCCTCCTGCCAGTTAGTCTGGTTTGGAGGCTTTTTACTCAACTTTCCGGCTGGAAATCTGTTAATAAGCAAGAAGAAAAATTATAAAGGAATATATATTATGGCTTTTAAGAAAGAAATCATAGAGATCATCGAACCAAGAGACGTATTTGTTGGTCCGGACACGGCGCCAGTTACACTGATGGAATTCGGGGAATACGAAAATGAGGATTGCGCCAAAGCGCATGAAGTAGTTAAAAAGATCATGGAAGAATTTAAAGGAAAGGTCAGATTTAATTTCAGGCATTTTCCTTTGACAAAAATTCACCAGCGCAGTCTGAAAGCAGGGGAAGCATCTGTGGCCGCAGCTCAGGAAGGCAAGTTTTGGGAAATGCATAATATCCTTTTCCATAATCGTCACAACCTTGGAACGACGAGTTTAAAATTACATTCCCGTGAAGCGGGCATTTCTAACAAGAAATTCCTTGATCACCTGGTTAATGCTACTTATGGCTGGCAGGTTCAGGGAGATTTACGTGAGGGCATCCAGAAAGGGGTGACCACCGTTCCGGCTTTCTTTATAAACGGCGAAATGTTTAATGGCAAACCCACTTTCGATAATCTGAGCAAGGTAATCGAGGCCGCTTTAAAAAAGGCCAGGAAGAAAGATAAAAGTCCGGTCAAGGCCTAAGTATGCTATGCAAACTAACAGACCAAAATCGAGCAGGTTTCCAACAAACAAATTTAAAGAGCACCAATGGGTGCTCTTTTTTTTGCATACTGCCGACTTTTAAAGCCCTAGGCTTTGGACGTTAGGCTTTTATCATTTGTCCTTTTCACAATTAATGTCTAAATTGGTTTATCCTTAAGACCAATATTTGAATGAAAAGCACGGATAAATCCAAATCCATCCAGGTGAAAGCCAGATTTATAGGTGTTGGCCGGACATTAAACGCCTGGAAGGTCAAATTCTCCCCGCTTCTTTATTATCTTAAGAGTGGATCGATACACGATCGGTTTGAAGCGTTTTCTCACAAATCACATCATTTTCTGGATGATATCAAATCGCTGGGTTTTACCCGGACGATGGACGAATTGGACCGGGGCAAGCTTAGTGTATTTAACCAGTTGAATTTTTTTCAGTTTATCACCGGAATTATAGTTCCATTGGTATGTTTTTTCGGAAATTATAAATTTCCGATCGCCGCTTTCTTTGTTGCGAGTCTGCCGGCCTGGGTCAGCCTGGTTGTGCTTTACCTGAACTTTTATTTTCGCTACGAAGCGGGAATGATTACTTATTTCATTCTTTATCCCCTGGTTACTTCCGTGGTGTATATGAGCGGAATGAACCTGGGTGTTGAACTTTATTTTATCCTAAACGGTATTTTGGCCGTTTTTTTTCTGCCACTGATCAGCCAAATGTTGTTTTCTGTCGGACTTTCCATGGTCAGTTATTTTGTGCTCGTGGTCATTAATAAAGAATATAACTACCAGTTGCATACATCCAATTTTTTCCTTTACCTCTTTAACCAGATCACGGCAATCGCGTTTATTTTTTATGCACTTTTTCTAATAAAAAAAGAGAGTAATATATATCAGTTTGGAATTCTTTCTACGAATAAGGCTCTACAGGAAACAAATGAAAAAATTGAAAAACAGAAAGCAGAAATAGAGCAAAAAGCAATTGAACTGAGTGAATTGAACTCTCTGAAAAACAAACTTTTTTCTGTGATCTCGCATGATTTAAAAACACCAATGTATGCACTGCGCAATCTGTTCCGGAGTATGCAACAGATGGACGTGAGCGGCAGGGAAATAAAAGCCATGATCCCGGACGTGGTAGCGGATCTGAATTATACCACCGGTCTCATGGAAAATCTCCTGCACTGGGTGAAGAGCCAGATGAATTCCGCAAGCGTATCACCCGGTTATCTCGATATGGAACAGATCACAAATGATGCGATACATGTTCATCAACTACAGGCATCAACCAAAAAGATTTCTATCCGTCAGGAAATCGAAGGTTCTATAGATGTTTTTGCAGACAGGGATATGGTGACACTCGTGTTGAGAAACCTCCTTTCAAATGCGATTAAATTCACTCCTGAAAAAGGAGAAATAGTCATACGTCTTCAAAAAGAAAGTTCGAATTGCAGAATATCCATCATAGATAACGGAATCGGTATGGATGCTGATGTGCTGACAAAAATCCAGGAGAATAATTATTTCAGCACAAATGGCACTGCCAAGGAAAGCGGGACGGGCCTTGGTTTGATGCTGAGTAAGGATTTCCTGTCCAAAAACGGGGGCTCACTGGATATTGAAAGCGAACCCGGCAAAGGCAGTATTTTCTCTTTCACCCTTCCCCTGGTGGGAAATGCATAATTCCCGTTTCGCCAATGAGACTTTGTAGTTCTAACCATTACAAATCTTTGTTTCGCAAACTATACTATAACAGTAACCTGTTCTATTTTTTTGGTTCTTAATTCAGGCTTTCTTTGTAAAACAATTGAAACATATCCTATCCTTTAAAACTATCCAATTTAAAACCATCCTTGAAAACCGGTCATTGATTTCACTGATCCCTATGAAAACCACGAAACCATTTTCTGAACCGTCCAACTCAGAAATTTAAATCCGATCACTGACGTCCTTGGCCAAAAAAATTGAAGGCTCTGCTAATACCGGGGCTTTTTTTATTTTTTTGCTCTTTCATACTGAGATGGCCATTTTACATCAACCCCTAATGTATGAGCTGCAGATAGTGGAAAATTTGGATTCCGCAAAGATTCACGTGCGATGAATACGAAATCGGCTTTACCGGATCGAATGATATCATTCGCCTGACCAGCTTCAGTAATCAATCCTACAGCTGCTGTGCATATGCCAGTTTCCCTGCGTATAATTTCAGAAAAAAGTACCTGGTAACCAGGACCCAACGGAATGTGCACGTTTTGAATTAGTCCCCCCGATGAAACATCCATAACATCAACACCCAGCGGTTTTAGTTCTTTAGCCAGCTCGACTGAGCATTCAAGGTCCCAGCCTCCCGGAGCGTAGTCAGTAGCTGATATCCGAACAAAAAGTGGAAATTTTTCTGGCCATATTATCCGGATATCGGTGGCAATATCCTTTAAAATACGTATCCGGTTTTCAAAAGATCCGCCATATTCGTCCGACCGTTGATTGCTAAGCGGTGAAAGAAAACTGTTGATCAGGTATCCATGAGCTCCGTGAATTTCGATTGCCTCAAACCCGGCTGACAACGATCTGCTGGCTGCCGATTTAAAATCTCGCCGGAGCATGGCGATATCGTTTTTTGACATGGCTTCCGGAACAGGATCCGTTGAACGAAAGGGAATGGATGAAGGGGCCTGTGTTGTCCATCTGCCTTCGGCGATTTCCAATATTTTTCCACCCTTCCAGGGCGGTAAAATACTTGCTTTCCTGCCTGCATGTGCGAGTTGAATGCCTGGAACGGATGCCTGGTCTTTTATAAAACGGGTAATTCTGTGTAGTGGTTCGATCTGATCATCATTCCAAAGACCCATATCAGCCAAAGTAATACGACCCCGTGGAGATACCGCAGTCGCTTCCTGCATCACCAACCCGGCACCGCCTACGGCGCGGCTTCCCAGGTGAACGATATGCCAGTCGTTTGCAAATCCATCAACAGATGAATACTGGCACATAGGCGATATCGCAATTCGATTTTTAAAGTGTACAGATCTGATTCGCAAGGGATCAAAAAGCATATTGGAAAATTGCGTTTATAAGTAGATGGTATTCCGGAAATATTCAGTTTGACGTTGAATACCTTTTCCATTCAAGGAAAGTTTTACCAAGGCACTGGATAAGATCACTCGGCAGCATGGATTCTTCGGAATACAGACCGGCAGCCATGTCACCAGCGTACCCGTGAAGATAAACTCCCAATGAAGCGGCAACCGACGATGAGTAAGATTGAGCCAGAAGAGCCGTGATGATTCCCGTTAATACGTCTCCGCTGCCAGCTTTGGCCATACCGGCATTGCCGCTCGTGTTAAAGAAAATATTTCCATCCGACAAGAAAATTCCGGTAAAATGTCCCTTCAACGCAATGATAATTTTGTGTTGAATAGCCATTCTTTTTGCCTTTTCAAAGCGTGACAAATCGCTGTCACTTTTTCCAAAGATGCGGTCAAACTCTTTTGGATGCGGCGTAAGGATCGTATCCGGATTCAGCATTGATAAAAGATCATTGGATCTGCTTATGATATTGAGTGCGTCTGCGTCTATCACCATCGGCTGGTGAAATGATTTTAGAAATTTCTTCAGCATCAATGAAGTTTCCTTGCTGGTTCCAATGCCTGGTCCGATACCCACTGCCTGAAATATATCAGGATCTGAAGGGAATCCCGCCAATTCAAATTCGCCACGTCCTACGCTCACCATGGCTTCGGGTAGCGAGGATTGCATGATATCGTAACCACAGGAGGGGAGATGAGCGGTGAGTAATCCGGCTCCTGCAGAAAGACAGGCTTTAGCGGCGAGTACAGCGGCTCCCATTTTTCCATAACTCCCGGCAAGGATTAAAGCGTGGCCATAATTCCCTTTGTTTGCGAAAGGATCCC
>Ga0066787_10000034_pt1 | contig 20626 bp, 14 predicted proteins | sample OrgsoiDNA2013047_FD_70942 | JGI IMG/M metagenome (GOLD analysis project Ga0066787, IMG submission 70942) | Permafrost soil microbial communities from the Arctic, to analyse light accelerated degradation of dissolved organic matter (DOM) -... | ecosystem: Environmental > Terrestrial > Soil >...
CAGAGCCCGGGCCAGAATCCCCGGCCGGCAATCAGTTCACCGTCAGCGCCGCGCGAATTGTGATTGGAACCCACGGTTGCTCCGGCTGCCATATTGGTTTGGCCCATGAGCAGGGAGGCGCATAAAAATGAATTGTTGTGGTGTTGTTCATGTGCCGGAAAGATCAGTGAGTTTAACACTTCACAACAGGAAATAGTGGAATTGTTTCCGAGATAGGAATTGATAAGCCGGGCGCCGTATTTCAATTGGGAATTCGAGGCCAGGATGAATCGAACCGCTTTTACACCGTAAAAAATTCTGCAGCCATGTCCGATAATGCCATTCACCAGTTCGCAGCCTTCGCCGATTTGCGTTATTGATTCGGCAGAAGAATGAATAGTCAGATTTTTAAGCTTGTTCGCTCCTTTCAGGTAGGCATCCGTTCCGATCTTTACATCCTTGACGATTTTACAATTTTTGATTACCGTCCGGTCACCAATGGTTCCATAAAAGCCTCTCCTTTTATCATAAACATTATCACTAAACATCCGGAGTTTTCCCTGGAGAATCCGGTCGTCTCGAAACCTGCTGAAAATCCAGGCATCTCCGGGTAACATACCATCGAAGGGAATAATACTGCGACCCCCGTTTTCATTACATACTTCGAGTTCGATGCGTATGGATTCAGACTCTCCTTCTTTCAAAATTCCGTTTCCGAATTTGGCATGATCCGTCGTTTCAATTTCGTTTACATTGATCAGGATCACATCGTTCCCGATAATATAATGAGACAAATAACTAACATTATCGACAACAACGTTATTTCCGAGATCACAACTGATGATGGTGCTATTATATAAACCAACCGGTCTCCTGAGATTATGAAATTCGAGGTAGTAAGCTTCGAGCTTCCCGATCCGCACCATCCCGTGGAAATTGCACTGGTGGATAAGTTCAGGCAGGAAGGGATCGGTGACCATCACAAAATTCCAATCATCGGATTTATTGCCGTTTTGTTTTAACTCCTCCACTTCGTCAAACTTGAGGTGTCGGTAAGCAGCAGATGGTTTTTGTTGTTCGTTCCGTAAATAGTATTCGTCCTTCCCTTCCGGAAGAAATTCCGGTGGTATAAAATCATAACCAAGTTTGCGTAACGGCGTTTTAATAATATGATTCATGCTATTTATTCTACGGTTACACTTTTAGCCAGGTTTCGCGGTTTGTCAACGTCAAATCCTTTTGCCATGCCCAGGTAACAGGCGAACAACTGAAGTGGTATCACGGACAGCAGGGGAGAGATGAGCTCGTCTGTCAGAGGAATTGTCATAATATCATCGGCCATATTTGCAATCACTTCATCTCCCTCGCTGATCACGGCGATTACCTTTCCCTTTCTGGCTTTGATTTCCTGGATATTGCTGATGAGCTTTTCGTGGTAGGTACTTTTGGGAGCGGAGAATACAACGGGCAACTCATCATCCACCAGGGCTATCGGTCCGTGTTTCATTTCTGCTGCCGGATAACCTTCTGCATGGATATAAGAAATCTCTTTCAGTTTAAGCGCTCCTTCCAGCGCTACCGGGAAATTATTTCCGCGACCTAGATAAAGCGCGTCTTTTACTCCTTTATATTTCTCGGCCAGTGTGCGTATATGTTCAGAAGAGCGTAATAATTCTTTTGCCTTTTCCGGAATGGCCTGCAACTCATTCAGCAGGTTCATATACCGTTCTTCAGAAATGGTTTGTTTTTCGAAAGCAATTTTTAAAGCAATCATGATCAGAACCACCACCTGCGCGGTAAATGCTTTTGTGCTGGCGACGCCAATTTCAGGACCGGCATGGGTATAAGCGCCCGCATGGGAGATCCTGGCGATCGATGATCCTACCACATTAACAACGCCGAAAATAAACGCTCCCTGGTCCTTTGCCTTTTCGATTGCGACGATGGTATCGGCCGTCTCACCGCTTTGGGAAATCGCTATGATAACGTCGCCCGGATGAACGACCGGATTGCGATATCTGAATTCGGAGGCATATTCCACTTCCACCGGTATCCGGCAGATTTCTTCAAAAATATACTCAGCGATCAGTCCCGCGTGCCAGCTGGTTCCACACGCCACCATGATAATCCGGTTTGCTTCGCTGAATTTTTCCAGGTTGTTTTGTACACCCGCCATGGTAATGGTTCCCTTCGCCGCATCCAGTCTGCCCCGCAGGCAATCGAATATGGTATCTGGCTGTTCGAAAATCTCCTTGAGCATAAAATGATCATATCCGCCTTTTTCAATGGCGGTCAATTCAAGATCGAGTTTTTGTACAAAGGGTGTGATCTTTGCATTGCCCAGGTTTTTTAAGATCAGTTCATCACACTTAATTATAGCCAGTTCATAGTCGTTTACATAGACCACTTCTTTCGTGTATTCAATAATGGGAGACGCATCGGAAGCAAGAAAATGCTCCCCTTTCCCGATGCCGATCACGAGAGGACTGCCTTTCCTCGCTGCTATGATTGTATCCGGGTGATCGCTGTCGAGAAGAACGATCACGTATGCCCCGGTCACTCTTTTGAGTGCGATGCGTAACGCTTCTTCGAGGGTACACTGATTATTCTCTTGTATATCTTCAATAAAATCAAGCAGCACTTCGGTATCGGTATCACTTTTGAAATGATAACCTTTTTTGGTCAGTTCAGTTTTCAACTGCGCATAGTTCTCAATGATCCCATTATGGATCATGGCCAGTTTGCCGTTGGCGGAGAGATGCGGATGTGCGTTGCGGTCACTGGGTTCACCGTGGGTTGCCCAGCGCGTATGCCCGATACCTGCGTGGGCATGCAGGTCTTTACCAATGATATTTTCTTCCAGCGCTGCTACACGCCCCTGTTTTTTATAAACACGAAGATCATGTTTGTCCAGTAAAGCAACGCCTGCGCTGTCATATCCCCGGTATTCCAGTCTTTTTAATCCTTTCATGATAACCGGGTAAGCTTCCCGCGGACCGATATACGCTACAATTCCACACATAATAAAATATTAAATAATGATTCCCGCTGCGCGGTTACAAATTTATCCTGTTCATAATAAAATCCCTTTCATAAAAAACAGGGCCACATTAAAATAAATAATAAGTCCGGTTACATCTACCAGTGTAGCAACGAAGGGAGCAGATGAAGATGCCGGATCGGCGCCCAGTCTTTTCAAGATAAGCGGAAGCATACTTCCCGTCAGTGTTCCCCAGAGCACAACTCCGATTAAAGCAAAACTCACGGTCAATCCGACTAATTCCCAATGTGGTTTATAAATATCCTTTAAAAAGCCATGCAACATGAAAAGATGCCATACAAAGATCCGTATGAAACCGATCAGCCCGAGAATAGATCCAAGCAAAAACCCTGATAGGATTTCGCGACGCATAACCCGCCACCAGTCCGCAATGGTAACTTCTCCCAACGCCATCGCCTGGATGATCAGGGTAGAAGCCTGTGAGCCGCTGTTACCGCCGCTCGACATGATCAGCGGAATGAAATTTGTCAGAATCAGCACTTTTCCAAGCTCATCGTTGTAATAAGCCATGGCAGTTGCGGTCAACATCTCGCTTAAAAAAAGTATGATCAGCCAGCCTACTCTTTTCCTTATCAATTGAAGGAATGGTGTTTCAAGATAGGGGTGATCAAGGGCTTCGGTACCTCCAATTTTTTGAATATCTTCTGTAAACTCCTCCGTAGCAACCCAAAGAACATCATCGATGGTTACAATACCCAGCAGCACTTTATTCATGTCAAGCACGGGCAAAGCCATGCGGTTATTCATTTTGAAGGCCTGGTTGGCGGTATCCTGGTCATCATCCACATTAAGAAAAATAAACCGGTTGTCAATCACGTCTTCAATTTTCTTATCCGGGTCTGCCAGTATGATTTCGCGGATTTTGATATCATCAATAAAAACGCCTTTTTCGTCCACGACATAAATAACGTCGATGGTTTCACTGTCTTTGCCCACATCGCGAATGTGCCGGATCACCTGGCGTATGGTCCAATCCTTCTGAACCGCGATATAGTCGGGTGTCATGAGCCTACCCACACTTCTCTCCGGATACCCCAGGAGCGCCAGGGTGATCTTACGTTCATCCGGGTCCAGCATTCTGATCAGCTCTTTCACCACTTCACTGGGCAGGTCCTCCAGGAATGAAGTACGATCATCCGCAGGAAGTCCGTTCAGAAGTTCTGCTGTTTTGGACGGAGAAAGCTCCTGGGTTATGCGCTTCTGTGTTGCGAAATCCAGGATTTTAAAAGTGCTGATGGCCCGGTGTATACTGAGATTACCCAGGATTTCTCCCTCCTGTTCCGGAAATTCGTTGATCAGTTCTGCCACATCACTGATATTCTGCTTATCCAGAAATGCGTGCAGAACTTGAAGATCGCCGGATTGGAGATTTTCCAAAAACTGATATTTCAGCGGGGTTTCATCAATTTCTACGGCCATGTGTCAAATTTACTGCGAACCCATGATAAATTGCGTCCTGAATGAATCCTAATTGGATTCATAACGAGTCAATCACATTATGATTTTATCCTGTTTATATATCCATGACTCACCCGACCGTGGCCGTGGCGTTTTTACTTCCGATCGCCTCCCATCCGGAAAAGTTATCGAGATTTCCCCGGTTATCGTTATGAGCAGGGAAGAAAGGATCCTCCTCGATCAAACCCTGTTGCATGACTATATATTTCTCTGGGGCAGAAAAGAACTGGAATGCTGTGTGGCACTGGGCTACGTATCTGTATACAATCACGACTATTATTCGAATGCAGAATATGAAATGAACTTTACTGAAGCGACAATCCGGATCACAACGGTTCGTGATATAAATAAGGGGGAAGAGATTTTTATTAACTACAACGGGACCTGGAATGATCAAAAGCCCGTATGGTTTGACGCCAGGAGGAATGCGGGATCATCATTTCTTTGACCTGCTTAACACTGGTGTATAGCGGAAGGACAGTATGAATCCATAACTATTGAGTTTTAGATTCTCCATTCCAATATCGCGAAGAGGGAATCTAAAGAATGGTTCTGCCTGGAAAGAAAATCCTTTTCCGATCTCCGTTTCAAATCCGAAAGAAAGATCTGAAACACCAAACCAGTAATTCTGCTGCTCGTCATCCACTATTTTAATGGCTGCCGGTCTGCCGGCACTATGGAAGAAATTAATATAAGTTTGTTTCATCATGAAATAGGAAGAAAACCCCGCATTTACGAAGAATTTTGTTTTTTCATTTTTGGCAAAGTCGTATCTCAATGTCAGCGGCAGTTCGTATATATTGGCGGCACCATTCACAAATTCTATAGGCGGGGACGCCGCATTTGTTCTTGCCCAGCCTGTAGCAATAAAGTTGCTCACCTGCGAAGGGGTACCATGGCCCGGAGACCAGAAAAATTTATTGGAATAGAAAATGCCGGTATTCACCGAAAGTTTATTGGTCAGGTAATAACCAATGGTAATGCCGATATTATTGCCAATCTGATCATTGCTAATCCCACCTCCGTCGGTGTAATCGGGTCCGAAGGACAACCCAATATTCAGTGATCGGTTTATATGCATCGTTTTATGCGGAGCAGGACCATTGGATCGCGCGAGCTTATTCATGAGAGAATCGTTACCGCTTATTTTGCCCAACACCGCTCCTGAAGTCGCGACCGATGGTAAATCCCAACCGGACCTTGCCTTTTGGATTGCATCGATATCGTGTGATCCCGGGGGTAAAATGCCACTGTTACTATTATATGCATTATGGGAGGCCGTTGAAGCATCCATATTATTCGGGGTGGAAACAAGGGGTGTATTGTTTGTGTTTGCCTGTTTTTCATGGGAAATTCCGGATTTAATTCCAGATTCGAAGGAGCGTGGTGTCATCATGGGTACACCTGCGGCTTGTCGTTCTCTCGTTCCGGAAACGGTGCTGTTTTTATTGCGGCTTCCCTTTGTTGCAGATACTCTAATAGAAGCCGGTGAAGCGTCAGCATTATTCTTATCGGATGATACGGCGTTGTTATTGTTGGAATAATCTGCTTTGTTTTTGCCGGAAGAGACAATATCGTTTTTATTTGCTGCCGCAGCAATGTTCTTATCAGAAGCAAGACGACCGTTTCTGTCATTGGCTCCGACATTGTTCTTGGCGGATGCTACCGTATTTGCGGGAGTGCCTGGTAATGTCGCATTTGTACGATCTGAACTGTCCGCAGACAGAGGAAGAATTTTGCTGACCGGTTGCTTTGTTTGTGTAGAATGTTTGCTATAAATAATATTTTTTATAAAGAAAAAAGAAACTCCTGCGACCAATACCAGTGCCGGACCCCATACGTACGGGTTTATCCGGTCAAAACGAAAGCCGTCAGGTGGCCGTTCCGGCAGCTGCTCTGTAAGCTTTTGCTCGAGCCTGCTCCAGGACAGGGGTGTATGGTCGGGTTCGAATGAATCCGCCGCTTCCCTGCTTAGCCGGTCTATTTCTTTATCAGATAGGTTCGACATACTTTCTCACATCAGTTTTTTTTGTCAGGATTTTTCGAAGATTCTCCCTGGCCTTTGATAAGTTTGACTTAGAAGCACCGACAGAAATCCCTAAATGTTTGCCAATTTCCTCGTGCGACATTCCCTCAATTACAAACAGGTTAAATACCGTACGATAGGCGGGTGACAACAAACGAATTGCTTCGATGATTTCTTTATACGATAATTTATCCAGACCGGTTTCCCCATGGTCAGCAATTTTTTCTGTTTCTTCTGACAGCATCTGACCATGCAAATAAGCGGAATTTTTCCGATAGTAGTCAATACAGGTATTTACCAGGATTCGCTTAAACCATCCCTTCAACGCCATGGAAATTTCAAGGTGTCGATTTTCATCAAACTGGTGAATATTTTTGAAAAATTTGGTGAAGCCTTCATTAACAATTTCTTCTACCTGGTATTGGTTGTGCTGATAACGATAACAAATTTTCATAGCGTATCCCTTCAGGAATTCATACAATTCCTTCTGGCTGGCCCGGTCATTTTGTCTGCAGCCTGCAATTAATGCGCTAATGTGTTGATTACCGTGTATCAATGGTTTTAAGGCCTTTTACTAAGGTGAAGTTAATAGCGCAACCACTTCATCTTTATTAAATTACGTAAATATTATGTTAAAGGTTGCCCCCCAATAATTTTAGTTCGCCGGCTATAAAAACTTGAAGCTGAATGTTCTGTGGAGTTACAAGCATACCAACGATTTTAGCTTCTCTTAAATTTCCGGACGAATATATTCCCGAGGACCATTCGCGGTTTAGCTGTTGATCGATCATTATTTTATTGGCATTCAGAAAGGCTGAAACATCTAAGTAAGATTTCCCCTGGATGGTCTTGCGGATTTTATTTCTGAACAGGCTGCGGGCTATTTTTAAGGCCAAATCCTCTCCTTCAAGAGAATATTCTATATCGGGTAAAGAGAGTGTCTGTTTTGCCGTATCCAATATAAGTGTCCCCCGAAGGTATACACTGCCATGATTACTTCCGGCAAAATCAACGCGCAATTCCACCTGGTGGTTGTCAAGCCCGCGTACACTTGCATCCTTTACGACAATTGTCCTGCCTTTTACTTCAAAAACTTTGTTGTGCAAACTGTCATGCAAGATTTTAGTGAGAAAATCATAATCATAATTCATATTGATATAGAGACGCACACCGTTCCGGCTTTCTGTTTGCAACAATGCCGGCATGGAAACAGGTGCGGAAACATGATTCACTGGATCTGATCCGAATTGAGGTCTGCAGGAAACACCCAGCGAAATTGAAAAACTATCTTTTGAATAATTCAATTGCCCAATACGAAGAGCGGTCGGATTCAGTAAAAAGTATCCATATTTTCCGAGATGCATTTTCTGGTAGCTGCTATCTTTTAGTTGTGTCACAAATTTTGCAAAACTGAGAGCGGCAATGGATTGGTCCAAGGCGGTTGAGAAGGTAGCCAGCGAAGACCGGATACTGTCCATCACGAGTTGGGTAATATCGCTGGAAAAAACAGACACTTCACATTTGTCAACCGGTTGAACCTGGTTGATTATCGTTGTTGTGCGAATCTGGTAGTTGGGAAGAAATTGAAGGTTACTGCTGATCGCCATGTTCACTTTACGAAGCGGCTGTGGTGTAAAACCACAGTTTCCGGAAATCCATGGCGTAACAGGAATGCCGGCTGTGCATAAACATTTACTCCCGCTTACCTGATAATTTCCCCCAAAACGGATATTGATCAGGTTATTACTGCAGGTTATCTGCAGGCTGGTTCTTACAAAACGGTATTTGTATCGGAAGTCGCAGGAAGGATGCATGAATTCTGGCCAGCCGTCTGAAGTGAATTCAGATGGAACGAGTTTCTCGGCTTTTGCAAGTACTGCGGCCGAGGCTATTCTGATGGGAATGTCCAATTCAGACAATGGCAGTTCCGGAAGTGACTGTTGTTCCTTCCCCGAACCAGTGGTTTTTTTTGGAGATGTACACGCAAGGAACAAAATCAGCAACGGCAGCAGGACAAAGTGTTTCATTGGATTGGTATTCATGCTGGAACGAATATAATATTCCATCCGGGATGTTGAAAGCTTTTCGGCCGTTATTTAAAAGGAATCGTTGCCCCGCAGGTTATACCCAACAGACGTATCGCCGGTAACTGAGCTAACGCTTGCCGACATAGTGATAATTTTTACAAAGAAACACGGAGAATTTTCGTTCCACGTGACCATTTTTTTCAATCAGAATCGGTTCCAATGGAATGATCCGGTCAAAGTATAAATAATAAAATGACGGTATGAACAGGCTTTCATTTTTAAGGTCTGTGAACCGCGGATTCGAATCAATATAAATGGCATCTTTTCCATTCAGCCTGGAAAGATCTGTTCCGATGAAATCAAATTGAAGCGCCCGTTCGCCGATTACATTTTTTGAATAGATCATTTCATTCAAAAAGAAATTAAGGATGGCAGACGTCTTATAGTCATCAGAAGAAAAAATAAATGCATCCGGATATTGATTGCGCATAGACGCCACTTTGCCCGAAAATGCGGACCATCCGAACCAGGTATCATCAGACCGGATGGGTACGACGTAGAATATAACTTCAACGGCAAGCACGATATGGAGAATCACAGAAAAGATTAACTGGTAAGAAAGCCACTTTTTATTCCAGTACCTGGCGATCCAGATAATGCCCGTGATATAAGCAGGCATCATCCAGTTGATTTTCACCCAATAAACGATCGATATTGCCAAGAACCCGATGAACAGGGGGATAAAGAAACACAAAAGAAATAAAAGCTCTGCCGGAATGCGTGCGAAACGGAAACCATATTTCCTGCAGATTCGGTAAATAAAATAAATGAGCGAGCCAAAAAGGATCGGTAGCAGTATGGCAGATTGATGGCCGACCACGCCGAGGAAGCCGGTAGGATCAAACTGGACACCTTCGTGTACCCGACCCTCTGACTGAAATCTGAATGACGCAAATCCATTACGGACATTCCAGATGACGACCGGAAGAATAGTTATTGCAAAACAAAACAGGTATAGAAAAAACCAACGGGAGAAAAGCTGTTTTCTGTATGGCGTGGAAATGATCAGGAATCCTATGAGCCCAATGATTAAAAACACGGCCGTGTATTTAGAATCAAAACAAAGACCGGTAGAGATGCCCGCCCAGATCCAGTTGATATTTTTTCTTTTCCATATGGCCTCGTGCAAAAAATTCAAGCTGAGTATCCAGCATAACATCAGGGGCACATCGGGCGTGGAGATCAGGCAAAGAATGCTTACCATAAACGTGGACAGCAGCAGGGCCGTTGCCACCCAGGCTTTGTTTTCACTCAGGAATTTTTTCGCCAGGTAGAAAAAGGCAATCGCAGTTGTTGATGTAACCAGGGTATCCGCCAGTTTCAATACAAAAACTTTTTTTCCAAACAGGGTGGTAAATAATCGAAGAATGTATGCGATCATCGGTGGATGATCATAATAGGAGAGATCAAGGTGCTGAGCGTAAAAATCATAGTAGGCATCCTGTGGCATGATACCCATAATACCCGTAAATGCAAAACGAAAAACGATAAGCAGGATACATAAAATGACCAGTAATTTTATGCCGGGCTCAGACCGGAACCTGTTTACGAAAGAGTTGACATTGGGCATTCTTATTTTGCAAATTCAGCGCGGATCACGTTCAACGCACCGCCGGCTTTAAACCATTCTATCTGGGGTTCATTGTATGTATGGTTCACGATTATTTCTTCGGGTTCTCCCAGCGGATGGTGCAGAACGACTGTGAGCGATTGCCCGGGTGTAAAGTCGGTCAGCCCGTCGATATCAATAACATCATCTTCACAGATCTTTTCGTAATCTGCTTTGTTGGCAAAAGTCAATGCGAGCATTCCCTGCTTTTTAAGATTGGTTTCGTGAATGCGTGCGAAAGAACGAACGAGTATGGCCCGCACACCCAGGTGCCGGGGTTCCATAGCAGCATGTTCACGGGAAGAACCTTCTCCATAATTCTCATCACCCACGACAATACTTCCAATGCCGGCCGCTTTATACGCGCGGGCTGTGGCGGGAACCGGCCCGTATTCTCCGGCCAGCTGATTTTTTACCGAATCCGTTTTTTCATTGAAATAGTTCACGGCACCAATCAGCATATTATTAGATATGTTATCCAGGTGTCCCCGGAATTTCAACCAGGGCCCGGCCATAGAGATATGATCAGTAGTGCACTTACCTTTTGCTTTGATTAGTAAACGTAATCCTTTCAGGTTGATGCCTTCCCAGGGGCTGAAGGGTTCCAATAACTCCAGTCTTTGTGAATCGGGTTTTACAATCACTTTCAGTTTACTCCCATCCTTGGCAGGCGCGAGATAACCGGGATCGTCGACAGAAAATCCGCGGGGAGGTAATTCAAAACCGGTAGGCTCGTCCAGTTTTACTTCATCTCCTTTTCTATTTCTGAGTTTATCTTTTAACGGATTAAATGTAAGGTCTCCTGCGATGGCGAACGCTGTTACAATTTCCGGAGAAGCCACAAATGCGTGTGTGGATGAAAGTCCATCGTTTCTCCTGGCAAAGTTCCGGTTGAAGGAAGTAATAATGGAATTCTTTCGGTTTGGGTCGTCTATGTGACGGGCCCACTGACCGATACAGGGACCGCAGGCATTTGCCAAAACAACGCCCCCGATTTTTTCGAATGTATCCAGGAATCCGTCTTTCTCAATCGTAAAACGAACCAGCTCGCTGCCTGGCGTGATAGTGAACTCTGCGCGGGTGTCAAGGTTTTTCTCGATGGCTTGTTTTGCAACAGAAGCGGAACGACTGATATCTTCATAGGAAGAATTTGTACAGGAACCGATCAGGGCCACTTCCAGTTTCTCGGGCCAATGATTGTTTTTAACGGCTTCTGCAAATTTTGAAATGGGCCAGGCGAGATCGGGTGTGAACGGTCCGTTTACATGAGGTTCCAGTTCATCCAGGTTTATTTCGATCAGCTGATCGTAGAAGGTGGCGGGGTCCGCATAAACTTCAGGATCCGGGCGAAGACATTCCATAATCTTATCTGCCATAAGGGCCACTTCTTCGCGATCCGTGGCCTTGAGATAGGCTGACATTTTCGTATCGTAGGTGAACAGGGAGCAGGTAGCGCCAATTTCTGCACCCATATTGCAAATGGTGGCTTTCCCGGTGGCACTCAGGCTGTCTGCACCATCACCGAAATATTCCACAATCGCACCGGTACCTCCTTTTACGGTGAGTATACCGGCCACTTTCAGAATTACATCTTTCGGGGAAGTCCAGCCGCTGAGGCGGCCAGTCAGTTTGATGCCGATTACTTTCGGCATTTTCAGTTCCCAGGGCAGGCCGGCCATTACATCCACAGCGTCAGCACCGCCTACGCCAATCGCGATCATGCCCAATCCGCCTGCATTCGGCGTATGAGAATCCGTACCGATCATCATCCCGCCGGGGAATGCATAATTTTCCAGAACAACCTGGTGGATAATGCCCGCGCCAGGTTTCCAGAAACCGATACCATATTTATTGGAGATAGAAGATAAAAAATCATAAACTTCCTTGTTTACATCCAACGCTGTTGAGAGATCCGCTTTTGCACCCGTTTTTGCCTGTATCAGGTGATCGCAATGAACGGTAGAAGGTACTGCCACGCGTTCACGGCCACATGTGCTAAACTGTAATAATGCCATCTGGGCAGTCGCATCCTGCATGGCGACGCGATCTGGCGCGAATTCAACATAATCTTTCCCCCGGGTATAGTCCCGGATGGTCGTTGAATAAAGATGCGTGAACAGGATTTTTTCAGATAATGTGAGTGCCTTTCCGGTTATTTTTTTCGCAGCGGCAATTTTGGAGGGCATTTCATCGTAAACTTTTTTGATTAAATCCAGGTCGAAAACCATGATCGTCGAATTTTAGTTATTGGGGCGCAGTTGATGCGTTTTCAGAATGCAAATTTACCAAAAAAATGCGTGAATGCCTAAGCGACACTTGCTGTTTTACTCTATTTTTTTTACATTGCATGCATGAACAGGATGAAGGAATTCATTGAGTGGCAATTGTTCGGCGTGTGTACAGCTATCGGGGACCGTTTGGGAATCGCAACATCGCGGATTCGGACCTGGTTTATTTATGTTTCCTTTCTCACTATGGGCTCTCCGCTAATCGTTTATTTTATCCTGGCATTCTGGATGAATATTAAACGATATATCAAGGCGGCTAAAAGAAATCCTTTTCAGGCATAAAGTCTGAATCTCAGACCAATTTGGATACGAGTCTTCAATTCTTAATTTACAAACTTATATCACTGCCTTCCTCAGTTTCATCAGCTTTACGAGCAGTGCCTCCAGCAGATCGAGTTTTAACATCGTTGCGCCGTCACTCAGTGCGTGAGCAGGATCCGGATGTGTTTCTATAAATAAACCATCGGCACCGGCTGCAATTGCCGCCATGGATACAGTCTGAATCATTTTCGGGTTACCACCCGTGACGCCGGCAGACTGGTTAGGTTGCTGAAGGGAATGGGTGCAATCCATCACAACAGGAACGCCATGTTCCTGCATCAGAGGAATATTCCGGTAGTCAACTACCAGATCCTGGTAGCCAAATGTATTTCCCCTTTCGGTAAATATTATTTTTTCGTTCCCGGCCTTTCTTATTTTATCCGCGGCAAATTTCATGGCAGGTCCGCTGAGAAACTGACCTTTTTTTACGTTGATTACTTTTCCTGTTTGCGCCGCCGCTGTCAGCAAGTCGGTCTGCCTGCATAAAAAAGCGGGAATTTGGAGTACATCCACGAAAGTGGCCGCAGGGGCTGCTTCATCATGGGCGTGGATATCAGACGTGGTCGGTAAATGATATTTCTGGCCGACTTTTTGAACAAGAGCCAGCGCCCGCTCATCGCCAATGCCGGTAAATGAACCACCACTTGTCCGGTTGGCTTTGCGGTAAGATGCTTTGAATATATAGGGAATACCCATGCCGGAACAAAGAGAGGAAACTTTTGATGCTACGGTATCCAGCAGCTCTTCTGATTCAACCACGCAGGGGCCGGCAATGAGAAAAAAATTCTTGTCGTCGTAATCCTGGCCTTTAAAAAGTTCTTTTAAAAAAATATGCATTGTTAAAAAAATGATATATGAATGTAGCGTGATTTTCCTTTCTGTGATTAAACTATTTTTGTAAACGCAAGTCAATCAGTTGAATCGAATATAAAACCAACAATATGAAAATTGCCTTATTATCCGCATTTGCAATTTTAACATTTTCGGGCTGTACTAAAACAACCGTCAACCAGACAAACCAGGTTTTTTCTGCTGTCTATACGGTGGCTGCCAACCAGTGGGTGGCCGGACAGGATCCTGATGGAACTAAATTTTTTTATGCATCCCTGAACGTGCCCGAACTGACCCAGAATATTGATCTGAATGGCGGTGTGGTCGTTTATCTGTCATTTGACGATGCATCTTCAACTAACCCTACCTATGAAGCCATGCCGGAAGTGATAAACGGAGTCGCTTATGGGGCCATTCATACAACCGGATCTGTTACCGTTGATTTGCGGGCAGCGGATGGTTCCGATGCACCGGGACCGATAACCGGACCTACAATGATTAAAGTCGTGCTCATGGAAGCGCAGGCGCTGGGCAATTAACAATTATCAATTGTTAATTATCCTTTGTATTCTCCGAAAACTTCACGGAGAGTATCGGCAATTTCACCCAGTGTACATTTTTCTTCCACTGCCTGTATAACCGTTGGCATCAGGTTTTCGCCGGAAGAAGCCTGGTCGTTGAGCAATTGAAGGATATGATCGCATCTGGCGGGGTCTCTTTCCCGTCTCAGGGCAGCTAATTTTTCCGTTTGAATTCTCCTGATAGAATCATCGACCCGGAAAATATTCGTATGATCTTTTTCGGGTTTTTCAAAAGCATTTACCCCGACAATCAGTTTCTCTTTTGTTTCTACTTTTCGCTGATGTTCATAGGCGCTTTTTGCAATTTCATTCTGGATAAAGCCCTGTTCAATAGCCGTAACGCTTCCACCCATTTCATCAATTCTTCTGATCAAGTCCCAGGCAGACGCCTCCATGGAATTTGTCAATGATTCTATAAAATAGCTACCTCCCAGCGGGTCAACTGTATCCGAAACGCCGCTTTCAAAACCAATAATCTGTTGTGTGCGTAGTGCAATACCTGCCGCATCTTCAGTCGGAAGCCCGAGTGCCTCATCATAACCGTTCGTATGTAAGGATTGAGTACCGCCAAGGACCGCAGAAAGCGCCTGGATGGTAACACGCGCTATATTATTTACAGGCTGCTGGGCGGTCAGCGTGCTGCCACCCGTCTGCGCATGAAAGCGCAGCATCATAGCCTGTTGATCGGTGGCTCCGAATTCTTTCATGATCTTCCCCCACATGCGCCGCGCCGCCCGGAACTTAGCAACTTCTTCAAATAAATTGTTATGCGCATTGAAAAAAAAGGAAAGCCGTTTTCCGAATGAATTAATATCGAGCCCTTTTTCAATGGCTGCCCTTACATAAGCTTTGCCGTTCGCCAGCGTAAAGGCGATTTCCTGAACTGCCGTACTTCCTGCTTCCCGAATATGATATCCGGAGATAGAAATGGTGTTCCATTTTGGCATTTCTTGTCCGCACCATTCAAAAATATCCGTAATGATACGCATGGATGGCCGCGGCGGGTAGATATACGTACCCCGGGCAGCGTATTCTTTTAATATATCATTTTGTACAGTGCCTGAAATTTTTTTCAGGTCAGCACCCTGTTTTTTTGCGAGTGCCACATATAGGGCAAGAAGAATAAAGCCCGTGGCGTTGATCGTCATCGAAGTTGTTATTTTTTCAAGAGAAATGCCGGCGAATAATTCCTCCATATCCCGGATGGAATCAATGGCCACACCTACTTTCCCCACTTCACCCTCGGCAAGAACATGATCACTGTCGTATCCGATCTGGGTTGGCAGATCGAAAGCCACGCTTAACCCCGAAACACCCTGTCCCAAAAGATAATGATACCTCTTATTACTCTCAGACGCTGTGCTGAACCCGGCATACTGTCTCATGGTCCACAGTTTCGAACGATACATATCAGGCCTGATTCCCCGAGTATAGGGGAATTCGCCGGGATTTTCCAGTTCCGGTCCGGCGTCGGCTGGTTTATACAGGGGAAGAATCTCTATGCCGGAATCAGTATATATTTTTTTCTCCATGGATTTTATTCAAAAAGGCAAAGTACCCGAATTTTTTATGTTGAAGCATACAATTATTTCAGTTCAGCAAATATTGCTTTACGTATTTTCGTTTATTGGTAAATCATTGCAGATGGAGTCGAACGAGTTAATCATTGCTATTATTATTGCGGTTGTATTAGGTGGGATCCTGGCTTATCTTTTATGGCTGCAGAGAAAGCAGGCAAAACAAGGTCTTCCGACGTCGAGGCCTGAGGGAGCAGTTGCCGCATTGCCCTTGAAATTACAAGCCTATGAGAGACTCATCCTGCTTGCTGACCGAATATCCCTTCCCAATCTCATCAGCCGCTCAAACCAGCCCGGATTGGGGCTGCGCGAGATGCAACACATGCTTGTTCAAACCATCCGTCAGGAATTTGATCATAATATCACACAACAGATATATGTAAGTCCCGAGGCATGGGACGCTATCCGGAATCTCAAGGAACAAAATCTGCTGATCATAAATCAGGTTGCTTCATTTCTGCCGGAAACGGCCAGCGGACAAGATCTCAATAAAGCCCTCCTTGAAATGGTTATGCAAAACCCGAAGGCCTCTCTGCACCATATTGTTTCGGATGCGTTGAGTTTTGAAGCAAAAAAAGTGCTTTCTTAGTCTCAAAGAGCCTTTATTTGATATTTCTGAATTAAACTGCGAAAGAAGTTCCGCAACCGCAGGTTTTGGATGCATTCGGATTATTGAAACTGAATCCGCGGGCGTTCAGTCCGTCCTCCCAATGAATTTCCATACCACTGAGGTAAATTCCGTGGGAGGGATTCATAATAAAAGAAAGATCGCCGGATTCAAATACCTGATCCTGTTCCTGCTGTTTGTCAAAACCCAGGATATAGGAAAGTCCGGAGCATCCGCCGCCTTTTACCCCGATACGAAGAGAATGGCTACTGTCAAAGCCGGGTTCGGTCATCAGGCGCCTGATCTCTTTTACAGCCTGCGGACTGAATTTCAGTGGAGATTCTGCGATTGTTTCCATAATGCAAAATTACGTTTTTCAGCCCAAAGGATAAAGCCCGCGTCTGCTTTAGACATTTAGCATCAGATAGTAGGTTCTATTTTCAAATTTGCTTCAGTCTGAGGCTTTCCGGATCATCATCCTCCCCCTGGTGACGGGTATCTACCTTCCGGTAAGACAGAAAGAATACGACTGGAAATATGAGAAGAGAAAAAATCGTAGCACAGATCAAGCCTCCAATCACCACACGCGCCAATGGCCTAGAACTTTCCGATCCGATACCTTGCGATAAAGCCGCAGGCAGCAATCCGATGGTTGCCATGAAAGCAGTCATCAAAACCGGACGGATCAGCGAATTTACGCCTCGTTTAACAGCGGTATATAGCGGATTGTCGCCACGAAGTCGTTCCAGGTTTTGTTTGAACGCGGTCGTGAGCAGCACACCTTCCAAAATACAAATCCCAAACAAGGCAATGAAACCGATGCCTGCCGATATGCTGAAGTTGGTTCCAGTTATCAACAGCGCGATAATACCACCAACGACGGCGAACGGAACATTCAGGAAAACAAGCCCAGCATCTTTGAGGTTCCCAAACATGATAAACAACAGCAGGAAAATAAGCAGCAAACTGATCGGCACAACTTCCATCAACCTTTTAGAGGCCCTCTGTTGGTTTTCAAAGTCACCCTGCCATACCATGTCATATCCTTTCTTCAATTTAACCTGGTCTTCTACTTTTTCCTGTGCTTCCTTGATAGCAGACCCCATATCCCTGCCTTCAATGGAAAATTTGATAGCGGAATATCGTTCGTTGTCGTCACGGAATATCAGACAGGGACCTGTCTTTTGTGTTATTGTCGCAATTTGTTTGATCGGCACTTTCGATCCGGACGCTGTCGGTACCTGCAAATTTCCGATGTCATCGTCTGACGACCTGAATTCTTCCGGAAACCGGATGCGTATATCAAAGTGACGAACTCCTTCATATAATTGGGTAACCGCCTTACCGCCGATGGCCATTTCAATTACGGCATTAGCGTCCGATGCATTTACACCATACAGGGCCATACGATCCTGGTCCAGATCGATATCCAACTCCGGCTGCCCGATATTCCGGATCACGCCGAGGTCGGTAATTCCTTTCACGGTTTTCAGAATATTATTTACCTCATCCGATTTTTGTTCCATGTAGTTCAGGGAATCTCCAAATATTTTCACGCAGATAGAACCCTTCACTCCGGATACCGCTTCTTCCACATTGTCCATGATCGGTTGGGAGAAATTTAGTTCAGCACCTGGTATCACCGACAAAGATTTACGCATTTGTTCAATCAATTCGTCCTTCGATATTTTTGGATTCCATTCTTCCTCCGGGGAAAGGGAAACATCAAATTCGTTATTGTAAAATCCGGCTACGTCGGTACCGTCATCCGGACGTCCGGTTTGTGAAACCACTTTTCTTACTTCAGGGTATTGCATCATGATGGTGCGCATCTGGTTTGCCACCTGCACCGACTTATCCAGTGCTATACTGTATGGCATGGTAGCCCGCACCCAGAGGGAGCCTTCATTCAGTTCGGGCAAAAATTCGGTTCCCAGGAATTTAAATGAGTAAAACCCCAAAACGATCACGATAATAGAAATTCCAAGTGATAATTTCTTATTCTGGAACACAAAGCGGAATCCAAACGTTACCCAACCTGTTAAAAGATGGGTAAATGGATTGTGTTTCTCACGGACATTTTTATTCAGTAACGCGTTCACGAGCACGGGCACGAGCGTCAGGGTAAAAATCAGCGCTCCGAGCAATGCGAAACCAAGGGTATATGCAAGCGGAGAAAATAGTTTCCCTTCCACTTTCTGGAATGAAAATATAGGCAGCAGTGCGGTGATGATAATGACTTTGGAAAAGAAAATGGCTTTCGCAAGCTCTGCACCCTTTTTTTTGATCATGCCCATCTTAGCCAGCTTGTTGAAACGCTCCATACTATGGGCTTTTGCCTGCTGATCCAGCATAACAAATAAACCTTCCACCATAACAACGGCCCCGTCTATAATAATACCGAAATCGATAGCCCCCAGGGAAAGCAGATTGGCAGACATTCCCATAAAGTGCAGGCAGATAAAAGCAAATAGCAGAGAAAGTGGTATGATCAGGGAAACGATCAGTGTGGTCCGCCAGTTAAACATAAAAAGTGAAACGATCAGGGTTACCAGCAATATTCCTTCGATCAGATTATGCATCACAGTATGTGTTGCATAATGAATCAATTCCTCGCGGTTGTAAAACGGTACGATTTTTACATCGGGTGGCAGTACCCGGTCATTCAGTTTCGCTATTTTTAATTTGAGCGCCTTAATTACTTTATCGGGATTTTCCCCTTTTCTCATCAGCACGATAGCTTCCACAGCGTCATCGTCATTCGTTATTCTTCTTGCTTTTGCACTATCAATGGCATCGGACCTGCCAACTTCACCCAGCCTGGGCAGGCCAGCCACTTCCACATCTGCAACGTCTTTTACCAAAACCGGAAGTCCGTTGACATTTGTGATAAAAATATTTTTAATCTCATTAATGTCATTCAATAAACCGATGCCGCGTACAATATAGGCCTGGTTATTTTTTTTAATGACGTCTCCGCCGATATTGATATTGCTTTTACTCACGGCTGTATATATATCCAGCGGTGTAATTCCGAGTCCTGCAATTTTCTGCGGATTTACCTGGATCTCATAGGATTTCACCGTTCCACCGAAACTGACGATGTCAGCAATGCCGGGCACAGAACGAAGCTCTCTGTCAACCGTCCAATCCTGGATTGTTTTCAATTCTCTGGGTCCACGGAAGGAACTGACCAGTGTATATCTGAAAATTTCACCGGTAGGCCCGGTAGGCGGTTGTACCTGCGGCTGAATATTGTCAGGCAATTCCACGTTCTGAATCATGGTATTCACCTGCGTGCGCGCGTAAGCGTCCTGAACATCGTCTTCAAAAATCAATTTTACGACGGATAGCCCGAAAATACTCGTGGAACGTAGACTGGTCTTCCGGTTTACCGGGTTCAGGGCAATTTCTATGGGAATGGTAACAAATTTTTCAACCTCTTCCGCACTTCTGCCCGGCCATTGCGTAATTACGGTGATCTCCGTATTTGTTACATCGGGAAACGCTTCGATCGGCATACTTATAAAAGTGATCACACCATAAATAACCAGGATAATGGTGGCGAAATAAATGAAGTATTTATTTTTTAAAGAGAAAGCAAGGATACTCCTCAGGGCTTTGTTCATCAAATAAAGATTTATACTAGCTGTTCAGTTCCTGGTATATAAGCAGAGCCTCGGTTCCGATCAGACGTTCGCCTTCTGTCAGGCCGTCTGAAATATATGAGCGGTCTCCAACGGTATTCAACACCTGCACTGGTCGAATTGTAATATCAGATGGCGATTTGTATACCAGTACATAATATTGACTGTGATCAAAAATCAGGGTGCGCGATGGAATGCTGACCATCTTTTTATTTTCTTTCGTATTAACAACCACACTGGCAAACATTTCAGGTTTTAGCAGATAGCCCGGATTGTTTAATACGATTCGCAACTTCATGACTTTATTTGAGGGATCCAGCACATTCATGACCCTGTCAATTCTTCCCTTGAAGATTTTACCGGGATAAGCAAGCGTGGTCACATTCACACTGTCGCCCATTTTAACCAGGGAAATGTTAGATTCATATACATTGGCCATGACCCAGACATTCTTGAGATCCGATATGGTAAATAATGGTGTTGAATTGTCTGCCCGCAACATCATATTGTTATTTACCTGCCTGTCCACCACGAATCCGTCAATCGGTGACTTT